>VFSW01004899.1_pt1 | contig 19929 bp, 19 predicted proteins | sample 5358111 | NCBI WGS metagenome assembly VFSW01 (sample SAMN11554181, study PRJNA540505) | mine drainage metagenome | isolation source: sediment from site ElyBrook_90M | place: USA: Ely Copper Mine, Vershire, VT | collected 2017 | reverse complement strand
CCGCCCGGAAAGGCTTTGGTGAGGTCTTTCATCACATAAACATACTGATAAGCGGCCATGCTGCGGTGTCCCAATCGTTGAAAGCGTCAGTGCCGGTATAGAAACACCCCGCGCGCGGAGCAACCAACCAGTATTGCAATCGATCAACACCCCTTGCGCTTCATCCCCGCGAGTTGATATGTAATTATATTACAAGAACTCCAACGCCGGTGATGTCCATGACCGATTCCTTCGCGCCGCCCGCCCAGCCGGGCAACACGATGCGAAATGCCGCCCCCCAACTTGACGATATCGACCGCCGCATCCTGACCGAGCTGCAAAATGACGGGCGCATGACCAATGTTGAATTGGCTGGCCGCGCAGGCATTTCGCCGCCCCCTTGCCTGCGTCGGGTACGCCGCCTCGAGGAATCCGGCCTCATTCGCGGCTATCATGCCGATACCGACCCGCAAAAACTCGGCTGGCAAATCCAGTTCTTCGCCATTATCGGCCTCGAAAGCCAGCGCCAAACCGTCCTCGATAGCTTCACCAGCATGATCGCAAGCTGGGAAGAAGTGCGCGAATGCCACATGATTCGCGGCGGTGGTGATTTCCTGATGCGCTTTCTCGCCCGCGACGCCGCCCATGAAAATGAGATCACCGAAAAACTAATCGCCGCCCCCCAAGTGGCCAAAGTGCAAACATTGCAAACCATCCGAACTCTGATCATGCAGCCCGGCGTGCCGCTGTAACCCATGATCACCACCCGCCGCATCGCGGCGAACGGCCTCACTTTCGCCGTCGACTGCCTGGGCGACGGAAACGATCTAGCCCTCTGCCTGCACGGCTTTCCTGAATCGCGCTTCTCGTGGCGCGAGCAACTCCCCGCCCTCGCGAGCCTTGGCTACACCGCCTGGGCACCGGACCTGCGCGGCTATGGCCAAAGCTCCCGCCCCGAAGGCGTTGCCGCCTATCGCGCCTCTGAACTCCTCAGAGATATCGCCGCCCTGATCGATGTCGCCCGCGCTGAGGGCAAGACCGGCAAGCTCGTGCTGATCGGACATGATTGGGGTGGTGCACTGGGTTGGTTCTTTGTGCTCAACCATATCCGCCCAGTCGACCGCTTCATCGTGATGAACTTGCCCCACCCGGACATTTTCGCGCGCGGCCTGAAAACGCTGCGCCAATTGCGCAAATCCTGGTATATTTTCTGGTTCCAAATTCCCTACTGGCCCGAACACACGCTCGCCGCTAAAAACGCCGCCTGGATCGCCCGTGCCTTTCGCAGTTCGGCCATCAATAAATCCCAATTCTCGGACGCGGTGCTGGACGTTTACCGCTCCAACGCTCTGGCGCCTGGAGCCCTCACCGCCATGATCAATTGGTATCGTGCCAATTTTCGCAATCCGTTCCGCAAACTCCCCCCAGCCAAAATCCTCGATACCCCCACCCTGATGATCTGGGGTGAACACGATACCGCTCTCGGGCTCGAACTCACCCATGGAACCGATCAATTGGTGAAAAACTTCACGCTTCGCACTATCCCCAACGCATCGCATTGGGTGCAGCAAGACACGCCCGAAACCGTCAACCGCCTGATGGCGGCTTGGCTGACCGATCAGCCAGTGCCAATGGCGTGAAGAGGCCGCTCAAGGGCAGAGCCTTGGCCTTTCTCCTCCACGCCACCAACATCGGATGGGTGCCATCAGATGATCCCGAGCAGCCACAGGATCAAAAGCACGATGATGACGGTTCCTAGTCCACCGCTCCAGTAAAACATTCTAATTTCCTCCGATTTATAGTGCTTAGAGGACATGGGGCTTGACGTTGCGCCATTCATCGTCTGTTGCATTGCAAATTGTTCAGAAGGATTTATGCGCCAATGTCTCAACCGTCTCGCAGCATCGATTATTTCTTCACGATGTCGTCGCCTTGGACGTTTTTTGGTCATGGACGGTTCATCGCGTTGGCGCAGCGCCATGGGCTTGGGGTGGCTATGCGGCCGATTCCGTTGCTGCGGTTATTTCCTGAAACCGGCGGCCTTCCGGCACCGCGTCGGCATCCGACGCGCCAGCGTTATCGCTTGGTGGAATTGCAGCGTTGGTCAGCAGCGTTAGGGATTCCGGTCAATCCCAGGCCCAAGTTTTTTCCATTCGATGTTGCTCTCCTCGATCATGTGGTGGTGGCGATGGGGCTGGCGGGGCATGATGCCAACCGGTTCATGGCGTTGGCCTGGGCGGGGATTTGGCAGGAGGAGCGTGACTTGGCAGACCCGGCGGTGATTGCGGAATTGCTGGCCTTGGCGGGAGCACCGGCAGCAATGCTCGAGGCAGCGGGCCGTCCGGCTACTCTTGCGCGCTATGAGGAAAATCTTGCGGCGGCATTGGCGGCAGGGGTGTTTGGCGCACCGACCTATGGGTTAGACGGCGAGTTGTTTTGGGGACAGGACCGGCTGACATTGCTGGATGCTACGCTGGTCAGCGGCCGCGCACCCTATCGCGCCGATTAGGTGATAAAAAGTTTTGCCGATTTATTGATATCGTTTACAGGGAAACACCATGGCTGAGACGATCGATACCAAATTGCTGATCATCGGCGCCGGCCCGGCCGGCTACACCGCTGCGATTTATGCTGCGCGGGCCGATCTGGCGCCGGTTCTGGTGGCGGGGCTGCAGCCGGGCGGTCAACTCACCATTACCACTGATGTCGAAAATTATCCGGGTTTTGCCCAAGCCGTCCAAGGCCCATGGCTGATGGACCAGATGCAGGCGCAGGCCGCCCATGTGGGCACTCGAATTATTCAGGATGTTATCGTCTCGGTCGATTTCTCGGCAGTCCCGCTGATTGCAATCGGCGATTCCGGTACGATCTACCGGGCCGATGCGGTGGTGATTGCTACGGGCGCACAGGCACGCTGGCTGGGCTTGCCGTCCGAGCGGCAATTTCAGGGCGGCGGCGTGTCCGCTTGCGCGACCTGCGATGGGTTTTTCTTTCGTGGCAAGCGCGTCGCAGTCATTGGCGGCGGTAATACTGCCGTAGAGGAAGCATTGTTCCTCACCCATCATGCGGCGTCGGTCACGCTGATCCATCGGCGCGACCAATTACGCTCGGAAAAAATCCTCCAAGACCGGCTATTCGCCAATCCGAAAGTCTCGGTGATTTGGAATGCGCGGGTCGAGGAGATTCTCGGAGAACAAAGCCCAGCTCGGGTAACGGGCGTGCGGCTGGCGGACACCAGAACTGGCGCGCTCAGTGCGATTGAGGTTGACGGCGTATTCGTCGCGATCGGTCATGATCCAGCGACGGCCCTGTTCCAGGGGCAGATTGATATTGACGCTGAAGGGTATATCAAAATTGTTCCGGGCTCGACGCAAACCTCCCATAGGGCGGTGTTTGCAGCGGGCGACGTGGCGGACCGGGTGTTTCGCCAGGCGGTCACTGCAGCCGGAACGGGGTGCATGGCAGCGCTCGAAGCCGAGCGTTATCTGGCTCACGCGGCGGGTTTAGACAGGGGCGCGGCGGTAGCCGCTTAGGGGATGGCACAGGGTATGACCAATAATCACATGGATTGGGACAAGTTGCGGGTGTTTCACGCGGTGGCTGAAGCGGGCAGCTTCACCCATGCGGGCGATACGCTGAACCTCTCGCAATCGGCTGTCTCACGGCAGATTTCTGCGCTCGAAGAGGCGCTGGCCGTGCCACTCTTTCACCGCCATGCGCGCGGGCTGATCTTGACTGAGCAAGGCGAACAGCTGAACCGCACCGTGCGCGATGTGTTTGCCAAGCTGGCCATGACCGAAGCCTTGCTGACCGAAAGCAAGGAGCGTGCGGCTGGTCGCCTCAAGGTTACCACCACCCATAGTTTCGGCGTCGCTTGGTTGACGCCACGGCTCAAGCGGTTTCTGGAAGCCTATCCGGATGTCAGCATCACGCTGCTGCTCGATGATGTCGATCTCGACCTTGCGATGCGTGAAGCCGATGTTGCCATTCGTATGCATCCGCCGCGCCAGCCTGATCTAGTGCAGCGCTCGCTCGGCGAAATTCGCTGGCAAATCTGGGCGTCGGATACTTATTTGAAATCAGCCGGGCATTTGCCGGAAAAGCCAGAAGATTTGGATAAACATCGGCTGATCTTGTTCGGCGACCGCAAACCACCGGTCACCGATGTTAACTGGCTAGCCGACCTAGGGCGGGCTGACGGTTTGCCTCGACGCGTCGGCGCGCTGGAGGTCAATTCATTGCAAGCGATGCTGATTGCCATTCGCAGCGGCCTGGGCATTGGCGCGGTGCCGGAATATTTGGTGGATAATACCGAAGGCATGACCCGGATTTTGCCGCATGCGCGCACCCCGAAAATCGATATGTTTTTTGTCTATCCAGAAGAGCTGCGCAATTCGAAACGGGTTGGGGTGTTCCGTGACTTCCTGGTGAGCGAAATCGGCCGGAGTTAACGCGAAGCCGATTTTCGCAGGTTGGTTTGGGCGATTTGGCGGTGTTGCAAGCGCACCCCCCACTTACCCCAGATCAACCATGCGGCAATTTCATACGATGGTAACGCCGCGGAACCTTTAACTCGGCTATAGGCTACATACCTTATAGGGTGATTTAAGGCTGATTGCTGCTCGGTCGCTTGTTCTCAGCGTCCGTCGAGCGGTCAGTCCGCAGAGATCCGGCCTTGCACGGCCGGATAGGGGCCGGTTATTCGGCTCCGACGTCTCCCAGACGTGAAGCCTCCCTGTTGACTTGCCCCGTCGGTTCGCCGGCGGGGCTTTTTCTTTGGGAACTTTCGAAAGTCTCTGGATATCGGGGTACCCCAAGGCATGTCGAGGTGCAATGTCACGCTACGATTACTGAAGCGATTCTGATTGAGTGTTGTATGAGCAACACGCAGATTGATTAATAAAAACGGCACAGAGATTTCTCTCCGTGCCGTCTGATCTAGAGGCAGATTAGAGCAATACCCACATGATCTAGATCGACTGGTCTAACCTATGCATATGAAATTGCTCAATAAACTAGGCAGGCACGCTTCCAATTCGTCGAAAGTAGCTTAGCCCTTGGGCGCCCAGAGGGTGCACCAGCCGGTCGGCGCGATCGGGCCGGAGACGGCCTTGCACTTGCCAACGGCTTTGGCGGTTGCACCCGGAACATAGAGCGCACAACCATCGCATTGATGGCCATCCTTCGGCTTGGTCTGATACTGCACCGAGGCTGGCGCCATGCCGGCCGCCTGGGCATTGCCAGCACCAGCCGCGACCAGACCCGCCGCAACGGCGGTCAAGCCAGCAGCTTTTTTCAGCAGACCACGACGTGATTCATTGAATTCGTTGGACATTGGCATTCTCCTAAAAGTTATAACGGCGCAGCACGAAAGCACGACTGCCGGACGAGAGATTGGTCACTGCGCCGGAATGACAAGTGACTAAACAGTCGCCCGATCGGCTTCATAATAAAAGAACCATTCAATCATGGCGTCAACGTGGCGATAACAGCAACGTGATGACCTGCTCAGGATTTTTGCCGCGGTGTGCGCCGCGTGCGGGGAGTCGCAATCGCCGTACGGAGCAGCGGATAGATTTCCTGCGCCCAACGCGAGCCGCTGAACACGCCGTAATGGCCAACGCCTTTCTGTAAGTGATTGGCCTTACGGCTCGCAGGCAAGTTGGCGCATAGATCGATCACCGCCTCCGTCTGGCCAGGCGGGCAAATATCATCACGTTCGCCTTCCACTGCCAGAAGCTGGGTTTCGGTAATCGCGCCGAGATCAACCACGTCGCCCCGGTGCGTCAGCCGGCCCTGCGGCAGATCGTGCCGCTGAAATACCCGCTCAACCGTTTCCAGATAGAACTCCGCAGGCAAATCCATAACACTTTGATATTCGGCATAAAAACTATTATGCGCCGCCTCCGCCTCCGCATCCTCGGTAACAATCGAGCGGAACTGGCGCACATGCGCACCAATATGCCGATCTAAATTCATCGACATGAATGAGGCGAGCTGCACAAACCCTGGATAAACCCGCCGCCCAGCACCCCGATGCTGCCAAGGCACGGTATCAATCAGATTTTCCTCAAACCAGCGTATGTCGCGCGTTCCCGCGAGCTGATTCACTTTTGATGGGTTACGCCGCGTATCGATCGGCCCGCCCATCAGCACCGTCGCGTGCGGGCGCGCGGGATCACCATCAGCCTCCATCAGCGCGGTTGCCGCCAGCACCGCAACGGCCGGTTGGCAGACCGCAACCACACTCGCCCCAGGCCCCAACTCACGCAGAAAGAGCATGATATGATCGACGTAATCGTCAAACCCGAACCGCCCCGCCGCCAAGGGAATATCGCGTGCATTAAACCAGTCCGTGATGAACACGTCATGATCAGCGAGCATCACCTGCACCGTATGGCGCAGCAAGGTGGCAAAATGCCCGGACAAGGGGGCTGTGATCAATACACGCGGACGCTCAACCCGGTCATCGGGTGTGGCAAAATGCAGCAACGTGCCAAACGGCGTCGCACGGATAATTTGCTCTATCACCGGAATTTCGCGACCATCGCGCAAGACAACATCGATAGCAAAATCAGGCCGCTGATGCCGCATCCCGCCTCGGGCAAACAAATCCAATAAAGCCCGCGTTTCCCGCCCCACCGAACCAAAGGGCCGCATCGGCGTGAATATGTCCACCAGCGGCGCCAGATTGCGCGCAACGCTGCGCCAAGGCGCGAGAAGATCATCCTGTGATTGATAGAGGCTATACATCATCGGGCGGGCCTCACATTGAACATTCCGCGTTGATGCGCCACCAATGGAAAATAATTTATGAACGCGCTCAAACCATGATCTATCAGCATCCACTCGTCCTGTCGTGCTTACGGCCCGTCCCTGTCAACGAAGCTAGACAGAACCCTGCAATAAAATGGGGCGCTGCGAAAGAGTGCTGCAGTGCCGCAGACATAATTTATGGGGTGCCGATCGTTGATTTACGATCTAAACTTATCCGATTTCGAATATATGCGACCGCCCCGTTGCGCGGAGAAAAAGATCGAGTTTGATTTTTTATTGGGCGGGCCGTGATAACGCTGGATTAGCGCTGATTTGCGAGGCCATCAACTCCCGAAATTATATCATGTCAGCCATGCGAATTAAGATCGTCTTGCCGTGCGGCACCTAGTGGTCTGCTCTGGCATATATGCGAGGTTCATGATCATTTTCCGTCTTGTGATGATAACATGCTAAAAGAGCACGGAGTTACAAAATCCCGCATGCACGGTGTCTGCTGCAGCACCGCGCGTCGTTAACGACTTCGCGTTGGGCTTGGCTTCGGGAGAATTCTGCGCGATCAGTTATGCAACATCCAGGATCACAGTTTGAGGAGCGAAAATGCGCGATTTTCACCAGCCCGGCCGCAGCGCCGTCATGGCCACCAACGCCATGGCCGCCACCTCAATGCCCGCCGCGACACTCGCGGCGCTCGATGCGATGCGCGCCGGCGGCAACGCACTTGATGCGGCAGTCACCGCCGCCGCCGTGCTTGCGGTGATTGAGCCGCAATCGACGGGGATCGGCGGTGATTGTTTCTGCCTGTATAAAAAAGCCGGTAGTGAAACCGTGATCGCGCTGAACGGCTCTGGACGCGCGCCCGCAGCTGCAACCCTCGATTATTATCAGACCCACGGCATCACCTCGCTGGACTCTACCTCGCCGCACGGCGTGACCATTCCCGGCGCGGTCGGCGCGTGGGAAACCCTGCTCGCCACCCACGGCAAGCGCGATCTGGCCGCCGCCCTCGCCCCCGCCATCGCCTATGCCGAAAACGGCTTCCCCGTGCATCCGCGCGTCGCATTCGATTGGGCATTGGTCGGCGAAAAACTGCGCAAAACCGGCGCCAACCTGTTTCTCCCGCACGGCAAAACCCCGCAGCCAGGCCATATTTTGCAACAGCCTGACCTTGCACGAACCTTGCGCGCCATCGCACAGCATGGCGCACGGGCATTTTATGAGGGCGAGATCGGCTCAAGCATGGTTGCTGAGCTGCGCAGCCGGGGCGGATTACATACCGAGGCGGATTTTGCCGAAGGCCGCACAGCCGCCAAGTTCGTTACCCCGATCAAGCGCGATTTCGATGGCTTGACCATCTGGGAATGCCCACCGAACGGTTCAGGCATCCTGGCACTCATGCTGCTCGGTATTCTCGAAGGCTTCGGCCCCGCGCCCGATGGGCCGCTCGGCCCGGTGCGCCTGCACCGCCATATAGAGGCGGCGCGATTGGTCTACCGTGATCGCGATGCGCTGCTAGCCGATCCTGACCAATCCGATGTTCCCGTTGAGCATCTTCTGAGCGATGCCTATCTCGGCAGCTTGAGGCACTTGATCAATGATGATCATACGCTGGCCAACCTGCCGCGCGCTGGCGAAAATCTGCTGCCCAAACATCGCGATACCGTTTACCTCGCCGTGGTCGATGCCGAGGGCAATGCCTGCTCCTTCATCAACTCTACCTATGAAAGCTTCGGCTCGGGCATTCTCGCGCCTAATACCGGCGTGATTTTGCACAATCGCGGCCTTGGGTTTTCGCTGCAACGCGGACACCCGAATGCGATTGCGCCTCGTAAACGACCGATGCACACGATTATTCCGGGCATGGCCACGCAAAATGGCACCGCGATTATGCCGTTCGGCGTGATGGGCGGTCATTACCAGCCGATGGGCCAATCCTGGTTGCTCACCAACTGGCGCCATTATGGCCTCGATATCCAGGAATCGCTCGATCTCGCGCGGGTCTTCCCCTATGACGGTCAGGTCGAGGTTGAGCGCGGTGTGCCGCAGGCCAGTATCGAAGGGTTGATTGCCCGCGGTCACAAAATCCATCATATCCCTGCAAGCGACCGCCCGCATGGCGGCGGCCAAGCGATTGTGATTGACCCGAAAACCGGCGTCCTCACCGGCGGGTCCGATCCGCGCAAGGATGGCTGCGCGATGGGCTATTGATCATGACGGAACCGTGTGATCTGAGCGCTACCGAGGCGCGCCGCCTGATTGGTGCCAAAAATCTTTCGCCGGTCGAGCTGGTCGACAGCTGCATTGACCGCATTGAGACCATTGACCACGCGATCAACGCCATGGTGGCCCGCGACTTTGACCGCGCCCGCATAGCCGCCCGCGAGGCCGAAGCCGCCGTCATGCGCGGCGCGTCCCTCGGCGCTCTACACGGCTTGCCTATCGGCATCAAAGACCTGGAAGATACTGAAGGTTTGCGCACCACCTATGGCAGCACGCGCTTCGCCAACCATGTGCCGCACGCGGATCAGCATCTGGTGAAAACCATTCGCGCCGCCGGCGGCATCGTGCTTGGCAAAACCAACACGCCGGAATTCGGCGCCGGAGCAAACACCATCAACGCGGTATACGGCGCCACTGGCAATCCGTTCGACCCACTCAAGTCGGCTGCTGGATCATCCGGCGGGTCCGCCGCAGCCTTGGCGACCTCAATGGTGAGCCTTGCCTCCGGCTCAGATATGGGCGGCAGCCTGCGCAACCCCGCCGCGTTTTGCGGTATTGTTGGCATGCGGCCGTCCCCCGGCATTGTGCCGTCCGAAAAGCGCCTGCTTGGCGCCTCTGGCCTGTCGGTACTCGGCCCGATGGCACGCTCTGTCGATGATTTATCGCTGCTGTTTCGTGCCATCGAAGCCATTGATACGCGCGATATGTTAAATGCGCCTTACCAAAACCGAGAAATCGCGCCGAGAATCGATTTATCGAGCTTGCGCGTCGCCTATAGCGCGGATCTCGGCTTTGCGCCGACTAGCCACGCGGTGCGGCATTGTTTCAACGACAAAATCGCTCAGCTGGCGCCATTATTTCACACCGCCGCCCCAACCAATCCCGATTGCACAGGCTCGGATGAAAGTTTCGCGGTGCTGCGCGCCGTTAACTTCCTCGCCTCATTTCTTGAACCTTATCAACGCGATCCGGCCAGTGTTGGCCCCAATATCCGTGCCAATCTCGAAGAAGGTCTCCGCTATAGTGCGACCGATGTTGCCCGCGCTCTGGCCACCCAAACCGCGCTCTATCAGCGCTGGCAGCACTTTTTCACCGAGTATGACCTGCTGATCACCCCCACCGTCACCATCACGCCGCGCCCCTGGACCGAGCTTTTTCCCGCAAGCATCGATGATGTGCCGACCCGCTCTTATTATCATTGGCTGGCGCTGGTCTATGCGGTCACACTGGCAGGTCATCCAGCCATTTCGCTGCCATTGGGGCGGGACAACGACGGCATGCCTTTCGGCATCCAGCTTATCGCCCCGCGCCACCACGACCATCGCTTAATCGCCGTTGCTGGCGCAATCGAGGCCGCCACCGCTGATCATCCAACACTCAGTCGTCCGATACCGGACATACAAAAACTATCAAAAGCCGCACCGCTACACGACATTCCAGGCTTCAAGACTCTCGGCTAGTGTCCTGCCCCTGAAATTCATTAGATAATTTCAGGGATAAGTAGGCCACTAAATCATTGAATTTTCTAGTGTCCACTCTGATTCCGAAATCCAACCGATTTCAGAATCGGGACACTGGGCTGACGAACGGCTAGAGGTGATGAAACCAAGGCGAGCCAATTCGTTACAACCGATTATCGCGCAGCCGCCCCAAATCTAAATTGCCAATTTGGGGCGCAAAAAATTAGGTGCCAATCACCTCAAGACCAACTTCACCCTGTTCAACCCAGCGCACCGCCATACGCAGCATGGACCCATCAGCCAATTCAACCGATACTTCACCCGGTGCCACCACATCTGGCACCGGCGCGCCAGATAGCCGATAACCATGATCCGAGGCTTCGAGCAGGAAATATTCATAGCTCGGCGCCCCAGGCGTCTCCAGTATCAAGCGCACACGGCCCACAATTGAGCGCCGACGCTCACGCCGGCGATCTGCACTCTTATGCCCGAATTGCCGATCTTCCGAGTCAAATTCAGGCGTGGATTCATCTGTCATGGTAAATTTCCATATGAGTATCAGATAATTGCTTTAATCTAGGCCAAAAGCGCGCGAAAGTCCATCGTATCTTGTCACCGTCAGTACGACAGCATTATCATGGCGTTAGGCGCCAAAATATGATAAATCGTTAACGACATCGATTGGAGCGTCCGATGATCGACATTAATGATTGGACAAAGAAACTTGAAGTCGAGTTCAATTTAATACGAAAAAACAATGATATTGCAAGAATTCTAACCTTCGCAGATGTCACGATTGCGCAAATCGATCATGCCCGCACGACGCCAATCGTAACAGATGAGGAAAATGTTAATTGCCTCAAAATCATCAAACGTATCGCCTATAATGCTGCGGCCGATGCTTGGCCCGCTTGGGATAGCTGCACCGCGCCGCGCCGCGCCGCAGAGCTAACCCAAGCCGTTAAACTTGCCGAACGGTCATGGGCATGCGTTCAAGACCTCAGGCAATCACCGATGCAACAGGGTAACGCAGTATGGCTGATCGGCGCATTATACTTGGCGCAAAATAACCGCGCAGGCGCCCATGAGTGTTTCGTTCAAGCCGCCGAATATTACGGGCAGGCCAGTTCGTCCGCCATGCGACTGATGGCTGAAGGCTATTGTGCAATCGCTCATAATCCGGCCGACCTTCCTGAGATCCTCGAAAAATTGGCGGGTTCGACGGAAGAGCACAGTGCTGAACTCAGTAAACAATTAAGCATCGCTCACAGCATTTTTAATGCCTGAAACTCAAGCAGATTACGAACCAGTTCGATCGGTGCGATCACGCTAACACCGCATACTCTACCACACGTTTTCGGGTGTTCCGGCAAAATGTGATCAGGGCTGAACGACCACCATGATCACAATAATCACCATCAAAATCGTCGGCACCTCGTTGGCAATCCGGTAAAAACGCTCGGGCTTCGTATTCTGGTCATTGAGAAAATTCTTTCGCCATTTGGATAATGCGCCATGGAATCCACTCATGAGAATGACCGAAACAAATTTCACCCACCACCAAGGGGCGGACCATGAAATTGCCCCGGGCGTGAGAATCAGCAAAATTCCGAAGAACCAGGAAGAAATCATCGCGGGGGTCGCAATTTGCTTGAGCAGCCGACGTTCCATAACCTTAAACCGAGCCGATTCCACCGAGCCCGGTGCCACCTGACAATGATACACGTAAAGTCGGGGCAAGTAGAACAACGCCGCCATCCACGCGATGATCGACATCACATGAAACGCGAGTTCCCACCGATAAAACGGCACTAAAGCTGCAATGGTCATGCGGTCTGCAATGCCCGATAGCGAGCCCATGGGCAATCGCCATGCTGCACTGAGCAAGCCCGACCGCCCTGCTGCGAACATAACCCATCACCACCAGCAACGGCCCGCTGCACGATATCGGCCAAGGCTGCGATGAAAGCTGGGTCCGAATTGGGCGCTGGCACTCGGTAATAGCCCGGTAGCTGCAAATGCTCGGCCACTTCGCGATATTCGATATCCAGTTCAACGAGCGTCTCGATATGCTCGGACACAAACGCAATCGGCACCACCAACACCGCCACCTGATCCTTGGCCGCCCGTTCCAACGCCTGCTCGGTTGAAGGTTCCAGCCATTGTTGCGGCGTTGCGCGCGATTGATAACAAACTTGATAATCCTCAACCCGGCCCGTGCTCGCCGTGAGCGCCGCCATTACCGCCTCCGTGCAACGCTCCACCTCCTCCTGATAGGGGTCACCTGCCTTCACAATACTCTCGGGCAAGCCATGGGCGGAGAATAACAGCCTGATTTTTGCGCCCGGTGGCAATTCCGCCCGCGCTTTCAACAATGTGGTTTCAACCAGCCGGGCAATCGCCGCAGCAAAGGCCGGATCATCAAACCAGCAACATAAGGTGGTCGTCGGTGCCACAAGTCCAATTTTTGCCGCTTGCTCATGCCAATCACGCAACGATGACCCCGTCGTGGTGGTTGAGAATTGCGGATAAAGCGGCAGAAGTAGAATCCGGTCCGGCGCAAATTCTTTCACTGCCGCCGCCGCTTCAGCGGCAAAAGGATGCCAGTAACGCATGGCGACGAAGCATTTTGCGCCCGGTACAGCTGCCTCGAGCGCATTGGCCTGACCCTGGGTCAGCTCAAGCAGGGGCGATTTACCGCCCATCAGCGCATAACCCGCCTCTGCCTTTTTCTGCGCCGATGCTGCAATCAGTCGGGCCAACCAGAACCGAATAAAAATCGGCGCACGAATAATCGCCGGATCCGAAAACAAATTCACCCGAAATGGCTTGATCGACTCAACGCCATCGGGCCCGCCCAGATTAAACAGCACGATCGCAACGCGCTCTGCACCAGCCTTCACCAAATCGCGAGGCCCCTCAACCAGCGCATCGCCGGACAATTCGGTCATCGGAATAATATTCATGGGGCAGAAATAAGGTCTGGCGGCGATTCCTCAAGCGCACGAAGCCATTTAACCAGGTCTGCGACATGCTCTGGCGGCGTTTCTGGCACAATCCCATGGCCCAGATTGAAAATATGGGGCCGCCCCGCCATGCCTCGCGCAATTCGCTCCACCGCGTGACGGAGAGCCTCGCCACCTGAACGGAGCAATAAAGGATCCAAATTCCCTTGCAAAGCCATTGGTTTTTCCAACAATTGCGCCACCAGCGCCGGGTCCGCAGCGGTATCAAGCGCAAGAGCAGAAATCCCAGTCTCTGCGGCGTAAGGCAGGGCCATGACACCCGCTAAACGCGGAAAACCGATAATGCGCACCTCAGGGTGCGCATTGGTTACCGTCTCAACAATCCGTGCAGTCGGATGCATCACGTAGGCACGGAATAAATCAGGCGGCAGCATTCCGGCCCAGGAATCGAACAGCATCACGCAATCGGCACCGTGCTCGATTTGCTGGCTCAAATACGTGATAGTCGCGGAGGTCACCAGTTCGATTACGGCCGTCAGCAAACTAGGATTTTCATACGCCATCGCCCGGGTGCGCGGAAAATCCCCGCCCCGCCCATCGATCATATAACACGCCACTGTAAACGGACTGCCAGCGAAGCCAATCAACGTCGTTTCATCAGGCAACTGGGCGCGCACCCGCGAAACCGTCTCCATCACCGGCCCCGTCGCCGGAACCAAACGCTCGGCTGACAATGCTGCCAAATCGGCCTCAGTCTCGATCGGCGATAGACGCGGCCCCTCGCCTTCAGCAAAGCGCAGGCTTTGCCCCATGGCCCAGGGCAAAATCAAAATATCACTGAACAAAATCGCCGCATCAAAGCCGTACCGTCGCACCGGCTGCAGGGTCACTTCAGTCGCGAGACCCGGCGTGGTGCAGAGCGAGATGAAATTACCGGCCTCAGCCCGTAATTTCCGATATTCCGGCAAATACCGCCCCGCCTGGCGCATCAACCACACTGGCGGCGGCCATACAGCTTCACCGGCCAAAACTCTTAAAACCTTGCGATCCGCCATTTTCCCGTTCATTACCCCTCACTATAGACTCATTGAATGACTTTAAAGGAGTAGTGAAGATTCTAGTGCTGTTAATCATGGGGATTATCCATGATCCACCATAATCCACAGAGTTTTCCACATCAGAAACATCCATACAACTATCTGAAAATATTTCATAAAATTATGTTTTTCCCGATAATTATGATCAGGCTGTAAAAATTATCCACAGTCATTTTCTGATCTGAATTATCCCCGTTGTGCGGCTGCGACGGCCGATCAGTCGAACTTATCCCCGTTGTTCGACGTTCCTGGATTTCTCATCCACAGGGTTTTGCGTCATTCTATCCCCATGCCCGAAAAGCGCCTCAACCTGCATCTTGTCTCCGACGCCACCGGCGATACGCTCAGTGCCGTTTCGCGCGCCGCACTTGCCCAATTTGAGGGCGCCGATATCCATATTCATCGCTGGAGCTTAATCCGCTCCCGCCTGCAACTTGAGCAGGTGTTTGAAGGGATTCAAGCCGAACCTGGACCAGTGCTGACCACGCTGATTGATCCTGCTCTTCGTCATGCGCTCGAAGAAGCCTGCACACGGCTTGGTCTGCGCTTGCTGCATATGCTCGACCCGGTATTTTCACTTTTGCAGGATGAACTCGGCGCACCCGCAGCGCAGCGTCCTGGTCGACAATATGTCCTCGATGCCGATTATTTCCGACGCATTGATGCCATGCATTACGTGCTTTCGCATGACGATGGTCAAGCCAGCCGCGGCCTTGCGAATGCAGATGTCATTTTGGTCGGCGTGTCGCGCTCATCGAAAACCCCCACCGCTTTCTACCTCGCTAATCGCGGCGTCAAGGCTGCGAATATCCCCCTCGTGCCCGATACCGTGCTGCCCGATGCACTGGCGGCCGAGACATGCCCGGTGGTTGGGCTGTTTGTTGACCTCGCACCCTTGATCGAAATTCGTCGGCACCGGTTGCGCCTGCTCGGCAGCGGCGAAGTTGGTGTGATCGCTGGTCAGTTGCATGATCGCTATATCGATGAGGATAATGTGAAAGCCGAATTACTCTGGGCCCGCCGCTTATGCACCCAGCGTGGCTGGCCGATTATCAATGTAACCAGCCGCTCTATTGAGGAAACCGCCGCTGCGGTATTGCGCTATATGGAAATCTGGCAGCAACGCCACCACCCAACCCCTAGCCCATCCGCGTGATTTTGGTTTCGGCATATGGTCATGCGCAGCAAAACATGAGCAGGCATGGCAGCGGTCATCGTTGATCGATAACCTCGCGCTGTTGCGATCATAACCTGATTGTAGCAATGCTGGCTGGCAGTCCAGACGCTTTCACACGGAGACCCATCATGAGCAGCAAGGCCATACGGATTCACACTCAAGGCGGACCCGAAGTTCTTCAATGGGAAAATGTTCCTACCCCTGAACCCGGTCCAGGTGAAGTTCTGCTCCATCACGAAGCTGTCGGGCTCAACTATATCGATGTGTATTTCCGGACCGGCCTCTATAAAATTCCACAACTCCCGGCGACCATTGGCCTCGAAGGGGCTGGTGTCGTTCGTGCGGTAGGCACCAATGTGACCGATCTTGCCGTCGGCGATCGGGTTGCCTATGCGGGCGGCCCGCTGGGTGCCTATGCGACTGAGCGAGTGATTGCCGCTGACCGCGTGGTCAAACTGCCGGACGCGATTGATTTTCAAACCGGTGCAGCGATGATGCTGCAAGGCATGACCGCGCAATATCTGCTGCGCCGCACCTACCGGGTGCGTGCAGGCGAAACCATCCTGGTTCATGCCGCCGCCGGCGGTGTTGGTCTCATTTTATGCCAATGGGCGAGCCATCTCGGCGCGCGCGTGATTGGTGTGGTGTCGACCCCAGAAAAAGCCGAGCTTGCCCGCGCGCACGGCGCCGCACACGTGATTGTTGGCCATGACAACCTCGCCATCGAAATTCGCCGGTTCACCGAAGGGGCGATGGTGCCAGTCGTGTATGATAGTGTCGGGCGCGACACCTTCACTGCCAGCCTCGATAGTCTCGCGCCACTCGGCCTGATGGTGAGTTATGGCAATGCGTCCGGTGCGGTTCCGCCCGTTGATGTTGGCATGCTCGCCGCCAAGGGCAGTCTGTTTCTCACCCGCCCCACTTTGGCCACCTACACCGCGACCCGCGCTGATTTATTGACGGTGACCAGCGATTTGTTCGAGGTGGTTGCCAAAGGAGCGGTGAAAATTCGCGTCAATCAAACCTTCCCGCTGAGCGAAGCCGCCGCCGCCCATCGCGCACTCGAAGCGCGGCAAACGACGGGCAGCACCGTTTTGCTTCCGTGACCGAGCGGCGCGGCACGCCCCCCGGCCATCATCTTTTGATCGCCGGCACGGGGCGTTCGGGCACCTCGTTCCTGGTCAAATATTTGGATGCGCTCGGCTTCGCCACGCATTTCTCCCGCTTTGGCACGTATTCGAGCTGGGACGAAGCGGCGAATGCCGGTGCCGAGAATTTGCCGCTGCCAGCACTCGATCCGGATATGCCCTATGTGGTGAAATCACCTTGGGCCACCGAACTAATCGATCAAATCATCGCGGACCCCGCCATCACCCTGGATGCGGTGATTATTCCACTGCGCGACTTGGCAAGTGCGAGTGCCAGCCGCACAATCGTCGAATTGCGCGACATGGCCGAGAAAAATGATTTTTGGACTGTGCTTGATCGCCCCTGGGCGCATCGTGGTTCGGCACCCGGCGGCGTGGTTTTTTCGCTCCACCCGCTCGATCAGGCCCGCATTCTGGCACTTGGCCTGCATCATTTGCTGGAACGCGTGATTGAAGCTGATATTCCGGTGGTGTTTTTGTCATTTCCACGCCTGGTGCAAGACGCGATCTATCTCCATCAAAAACTCGCCCCAATTTTGCCGCACCCGATACCGGCGGCGGAAGCGCTGGCGGCGCATGCGCGGATTGCGGACCAAACGAAAATCCGGGTTGACCGCGCCATCGCTGATCCGACGATTGATCAGCTTGATCGGGTTGCGCTGCGCCGTGAGATTGAGCGGCTGCAGGGCGAAATTGCTGCGCTCAACGCCAAAACAAGCCTGCTCGCCGCGCAGAGCAAAGACCTTGCTGATCACGCGCACGCGATTGAAACCAGTCGAATGTGGCGCGCACTCGCGCCGCTGCGTCAGGCGCTGCACCGGTTGCGGCGGAGAAGATCAAAACCAGCGCGGTTGCCACCGGCCTAGCCGGACAATCTCGCTCGCCAACGCATATTCAAATGGACCATTTGGAGTCATGACACCGGCAATCCATTTCGAGAAATCGAGATGGTCATCGGCCAAAAGCTGCAAGGCGGTCACCAGATTTGCTGCTGTTGGCTTATAATGGCCGCTGCCATTGGTGATTTTCATCCATCCGATATATTTGCGGGGAATATCACTCGGGCGATCGCCCACGTCGTTTTGGCCAATTTTCACGATTTCGCCGGCACAAATCACATCCTTGCCCGCATTCATGGTGGAATGATTGATATTGGTCGCGCCTTGAGCGGATGCATCAATGTTCGAAGCCGTCGCAAAGATCGATCCATATTGGTCCATCGCCCAGACGATCATTTTGGTACCCGGATCGAGAGGCTGATCAAAACCTGTGTAAAATTCACCATTTTTTACAATCAGTATATTCTCAAGCCGCGTTTGCTTATCCATCATATAGACGCGGGTATCAGCATCACCGGCCCCACGTGTTGTTAGATATGCGCCAATCGCCGTGTAATCCGCCTGTGTCAGTTGATCGAACGATTTTTGCAGCGCGGTGATTACCGGCGGTGGCGCCCCGGGAAACTGAGAGGCGTCTATCGCATATGTTTCTTGTTGCTGATGCACAAAGGTGCCACTGACTGGCATTTTATTGACGGCGTTATTAGCCTTCAACGCCACGCGCTGCGTCCGCTCAATCGCGTAACCCGGTTTCAGCCCGATGGCGGGGGCCTTTGGGCCGTGTGTATTGAATTCGGCTTTGCGTTTGCCGAATGAAACCCACGCCAGCCATTTAAATGCCTGCATGCCAAGTGCGTTCACCTGTGGCAAGCGCACAGCGCTCGTCGTGGTCGCTCCTTTCGCGACATGTGCGGTTTTGTAGCCATCGCAAATCGCGATCAGCCACTTCAACGCGCTGATCTTTTTCTTGTCATCATTGCCGGCCATCTGCGTCAGGCAATGTTCGAGCGCGACGTCAACAACGGAAATATTTTTGCGCGGCCGGGCGAATGGTCCTTTTCTGACCGTGGTGGCGATTTTGAAGGCTTGCACGGTCGGTAATGGGGGTGGCGGATTGGCAGCCATGGCGATCCTCCTTAATTTTTACGCTTTCGAAATTGAGATAGCCTAGCCCGATAATACGTCCCACGCAATGAAATCTTCACCCCCCGCCACGCTCTGCTCAAATTGCGGCCATTGGTGATTTATTGCCAGATAAACCACAGTTGACAGCATATTATTCCAAGTATTATTCTGCTCCTATTAAAGCCCGTGGCCGCAGGATCACACTCAGATTCTGTGATTGGTGATTTGTGTGTTTTCATTCAACTGCAACCAAACTGTCATTCCCCTGTCATGTAAACTGGTTACACGGCCCCTCACCAAAATTGATTGAGGGGATCGTGATGACAAAGTTTTCGCTCTTGCTCGGCACGGCGCTGAGTGGCTTAATTGTTGGTCTGGCGCCCAACGCTTGGGCGCAAACTGTGGTGAGCGACAACGCTAAAACACCAGTTAAAATCGGCGAGATTTCAAAATCAGCGTCTCGTGCCGCACAATCGCGGATCCCGAAAAAGGCGCCCTATACGGTGAGCATTATCGGCAAGCAGCAAATCAAGCTCGCCTCACCGGCCACCAATGCGCAAACCTTGCTCAATCAGCTTCCCTCGGTGGTCGCGGTGTCGGCGGGGCCGAATGGCATGCGCACCAATATCCAGTTCCGTGCGTTCAATGATGGTCAGTTTTCCGAGACATTCGGCGGCGTGGCGTTGAACGATATTTTTAATGCCGGTGTGGTCAATTCAGCCTCGGCGCGCAACAATCAATTGGTCACGCTTGATGATTTTCAGCAAGTCGAAGCGTTTCGCGGCGTCAATAATCCGGCGGTCAATTCTTATAACTCACTGGGTGGCACTATCAACTATGTCCCGCGTGAGGCACCCGCCATCGCGGGCGGTCAGGCCGGGGTGAGCTATGGCAGCTTTAATTCGTTCGACACGCATGTACGGATCGACACTGGCGATATTGATGGCCCGCGTCAGCTTTTATCGATCCGGCGTGATGTTGATGGCTCATGGCTGCAAGATGCCAAGGATCAGAACAACCATTTATATTATACCTTCAATGCGCCGATTTTTGGCGGAACCGGCAAGGTTTATGGATATTTCCTCTATAATAAAAATCGGGGTCTGACGCCGCATACCGTGCCGCAAGCGCTGATTGCGCAATA
>VFSW01004898.1_pt1 | contig 19934 bp, 11 predicted proteins | sample 5358111 | NCBI WGS metagenome assembly VFSW01 (sample SAMN11554181, study PRJNA540505) | mine drainage metagenome | isolation source: sediment from site ElyBrook_90M | place: USA: Ely Copper Mine, Vershire, VT | collected 2017 | reverse complement strand
ATCTTACTTGTTGTTGACATTGTAATATGTGTTTAAATATTAAAAGTACTTTACATGGCTTAGTGACGATGCCATTAATTAAATATTACAACCAAACTATTCATAGCGCAATGCTTCAATGGGGTTAAGATTGGCAGCTCGGCGTGCTGGATAGTAGCCAAAAATGATGCCGATTGCGGCGGATACGCCGAAAGCAAGCAGAATCGAAGACACGGAAATAATCGGGTGTAAGAGACCTGTTAGATTCACAGCCAGAGCGATACCAGAACCAAGAATAATTCCAATTATTCCGCCTACAAACGTCAGCAGGATTGATTCCATCAAAAATTGAGTACTGATATCTTTTTTCTTAGCACCGATTGCTTTGCGAAGACCAATTTCGCGCGTACGCTCAGTCACGGTGGTAAGCATCATATTCATGATGCCAATACCACCAACTAAAAGTGAGATGCCGGCGATACCCGCGAGTAAAAAAGTGAGCGTGGTCGTGATGCTCGAAGCACTGGAAAGAATATCCGCTTGATTGATGATGCTGAAATCGGCGTTGGTTGGATTCGAAATATTGTGGAGCTGAAGAAGAAGTGTTGTCACGTCATTTTGAACCTGAGTCATTGCGCCCGCGCTAGCCGCTTCGATATTGATGTCGCTTACGTATTGATTGCCAGTCATAAAAAGCTGAGCGTCTTGAAGCGGAATATATACGCGATCATCAGTGTTATTAAAACCATTACCACCCTTGGGCACGGTTACGCCAATAACAGTGAATTGCATACCATTAATGGTGATAGTTTGACCAACGGGCTCTGAACCATCCGTAAAAAGGTCACTGGCAGTGGTTGGTCCTAGGACAGCGACTCGAGCAAGGCTTTGAGCTTGAGCATCGGTGAAGAAACTACCGTCAGCAACAGTGACATTGCGTACGCCAGTATACGCTGCAGTGACACCGTCGATGGTAGTGTTGGTATTATTGGCGCCGGCAACTACCTGCTGGTGCGAGATTACTTCAGGAGCGACGGCCGTGACATTCGCAACTTGACTGGCGATGGCAGTGGCATCGGCAGTCGTTAAGCTTTGGGCACTGCCGCGGCCGGCCGAAGCGCCAGCACCAATAACTCTTGCAGCTGATGGTGTGACCACAAGCAAGTTAGAACCGAGCGATTGAATACTTGATTGAATAGATCCCGACGCGCCGTTACCAATGGAAATCATCGCAATGACTGAGGCAATACCGATAACAATACCGAGCACGGTTAGACTGGAGCGCACCTTATTACTAAGGAGCGCTGCCGTCGTTTCGCTAAAAAGGTCTTTGATTTTCATAATTTATTTTTACGCTCTACAAAGAGCGCGCCGCGGCGTCAACAATTTTTTTATTGCGATTGGGTCCATCCGATTGAATGAGTCCATCGCGAATGTGAATAATACGATCGGCATGAGCGGCAATATCGAGCTCGTGCGTAATAAGAACTATCGTCCGGTGTTCTTCTTCATTGAGCCGCTGAAATGTGCCCATTACTATTTCACCGGTTCTAGTGTCGAGATTGCCCGTTGGCTCGTCAGCCATAATAAGTGCTGGGTCATTGACCAAAGCTCGAGCAATAGCGACGCGTTGGACTTGACCGCCAGAAAGCTGATTAGAAAAATGCTGCCAGCGATTTTCCGCGAGACCAGCAGAAAGCAGCGCTTTAGAAGTTCTCTTATAACGCTCAGTGTCGCTAATCGTCGAGCTATACATAAGGGGCAACATAACATTACGAATCACCGTCGCGCGTGGTAAAAGATTGAATTGTTGAAATACGAAGCCAATTTTTCGCGACCGGATATCGGCTAGTTCATCGTCGGACATTTTAGAAACATCGTGGCCATCAAGAACATAAGTCCCCGATGTAGGCGTATCTAAACAACCAAGAATATGCATGAGGGTGGATTTACCCGACCCTGAAGGTCCCATGATGGCAACAAACTCGCCATCACGAATAGTAAACGACACTCCCCCCAGCGCTTTGGTTTCGGTATCGCCGTTGCGATATGTTTTTATAATATTATTACACTGGATCATACTGAAAATTTTAAATGTGATACTGAGTTTTAACCTCCGAAAAGAACTCTACCACCGCCGCCTCTAAAACCACCTTGAGCCGGAGTCGCTATTACTGGTGCGACAGTAGTGCCATGCAATGTTTGAGTGATAACTAGATCGCCTTGAGTTAAACCCGATAAAATTTCCGTTTCCGTACCATTCACGATACCCGTCGTGACGGTGACGGTGCTAGGCGCTATAGTGCTTTGAACTTGACCAGCTGCGGTCGCTCCGGGTAATTCTTGGACATAAGAACCTCGACCACCAGTAGTCGATTTAATAGCGGAGCTGGGTACAATAATCGCGTTAGAATCTGATTTTGTGATGATGTTAGCAGTCACACTCATCCCTGGTTTGATTTCGGACAACGTCTGCTGAAAATTCTGCTCGAAATTATTGGCGGCAGTTGTCGCGCTGATTGTTGACGACCCTGTAACTGGACGATTAACAATTGACTTATAGGATTTACCGCCGGAAAATAATGAAGCAAAACTCTTGGTGCTTGTCGCTAACGATAATTTAACATCATAATCAACGACACCAGAACTAACCGTTCCGACTTGAGACATTTGCGATACATAGGCTGGTATTGTGACATTCGGCAGAGCGTTGAATGTGAGCATTGCTGGGTCGCCAACATGAACTGTCGCCGCATCAACTTCGTTTAGCGAGATATCCGCGATTTTTTGAGTGGTCGTTAGTGTTGCCACGGCCGTGGAACCACTCACTACATCGCCTACCTGAACACCAACAGACCCTATTTCGCCGGCAAAAGGCGCGGTTACCTGAGTATCGTTATACGCGACTTGGGCGGATTGGAGACTGGCTTCCGCACTGACCACGCTTGCTTGAGCGCTTTGAACATCCGCATTGGTTGGCGGCGCCGTGTTGACATTGTAATTTGCTTGAGCAGTTACGAGCGATTGATTGCTGCTGACGACACTGGAAATCTGAGAATCAGCAGTTTGGAGGGCTGAAGCGACAGTAGATTTATAAGAATTAATAGCGTTGGAAAAAGACGTATTTTGAGAAGAGACACCATAAACAGCATTAGAAAGATCATTTAGAAAATTAGCAATGAACTGCAAGTCATTGAGAACTAGTGTCACGTGTTGATTAAGATCAGCGGTGCTAGTTGCCATAAGCGACAGCGTCTGTACGTCACTCTGCCAAGCTGGTAAAAGAGTATTCAACCCGGCGCGCTCACTGTTAATTTTTGCTACCAACACAGGATCAATAGACGTGAAAGTTACTGAACTACCGTTTGAACTAAGGAGACTCAAATCGAACACTGGATTTTGGGTCGTTGGGTTAGAAAATACTGTGTCTATTTGCGTACGCAGAATATTGTTGATTTGAGTATAGGAGCTGATAAGCGAGGTCACGAGCGACTGAGTGGCGTTAGTCACCGAGGTTTGGTCGGCCACTTGTTGCTCCGGCGTCAGCCCTTCTACTACCTTGGTGTAATTGGCTTGAGCACTAGCGAGATTGGCTTGTGCCTGACTTAGTGTCGATAGAGCAGTGCTATCATTTAACACTACCAACACCTGACCAAGACTAACTTTTTGACCGGGGGTAACATTGACGGAAACAACTTGTCCGCCGGAACCCTGGGGAGTAACGTTGATTTGACTCTCGCCCTCCACCTGACCAGTGCCACTCACTGTCTCGGCAATAGTGCCCATACGAGCGGCTGAAAGCACATAGGTCGGTATTGTCGGCCTACCAGCACCACTCGCAACGGCAATCCCCTCAATCAATATAAGAATAACAACAAATGTGACAATAATCTTATGATGCTTAGTGTATGAAAAAATACCGGAAAAAATGTGCCTAGGGGCGATTAAAAATTATTAATGATAATTGATTAGACTTGACGTTCCCACGGTTGGCGGTAAAGACAACAGATGAATAATACCGGCGACGATTTGCCCGTTACTATTTGGGGCGCCGATAACGGCAATACTCTGACCAACTCGAAGGTAAAGCAAAGGACTACCCGTCGCGTTTCCTTGTGGTCCTAAAATCGTGGTAGTGGAATATATTAAAATGTTTTTGTCGATATTATCGTGAATATCATGGACAATAACACTGAGACCAGCGGCCGTTGTCGTTGCGGATTGAACCGAGGTGATTGTACCAATAGCTCCATGATCATTAAAAAATTCCTTGGGATTGTCGAAATTTTGTAACCAACCACCGCGACCTATAGACATTGTCTTCGAACCACCTCGAGAATGCAGCCATATTTCTGAATACATCGCTTGGCGATAACCCACGACCATTCCGGCACGAAAAGCTAAAAGTAGCGCGATGAGGGCGATGATGCCGCCTATTATCCAAATAACTTTTTTTGAGGCTTTCATGGGATTAGGCAGTTCTCCATTTTCGACTAAAACCAACGACTTTATCTGCCGACCAGAGAGCCAACGCTGCCATAGCTGCCACGATCATTAAACCAGTGACTGGTAGCGATTCGCTAATTGAAGTGAGAATATCCTGCCAATGAGCAAAAGCTGCACTTGGGCTAGTACTCACTACCGCCCATAATTGAACAAGATACGCTCCCAACCCGGAGGCGGCCGCCTGTTGATAGAAAAAAATAGCGGCGCCTGTAACGCCACTGGCTGCCACGAACGTGACAAAACACCACAGCACAAGTGAACGACGCAGTGCTCGACGAAACTTTTCCAATTCAATCCGTCGCAACACCCGCTGCATTAAATGCGCCGGCAACGCCAAATGAAAAGAGGTTCTTACTGTCGGTGAGGCATTGTCGTTCATGATAGTAATTGTGGTATAGATGTGTACGAAAGCAAAGACTTATTTGGTGCGTGGCGATTGAGGACCAAGTCGCTCGCTCAAAATACTTACCGCTCGCCGGTAGTGGCTTTTGACGGTATTAAGCGGTTTATTCAGTGTCTCGGCGATCTCCCGAAAGGTTAATTGACTATCCAAACGCAATAAGACCACCGCTCGATAATCGGCGGGTAATGCCGCCAGGCCGGCCGAAAGCGCTTTCTCATCAAGTGCCTGATCAAAAAGCTCCGGCGGCGTTGGCTCATCAAGATCAGTGAGAGTTTCCTCAAAAGCTTGACCTGTTTCATCTTTACTAGTAAGTTCCGAAAAAGTAATCGCCTTTTTTTTCTTTAACCAATCAAGCGCGGTATTTTTCGCAATGGTAAAAATCCAGGTACGAAAATTTCGTTGTGTGTCAAATCGACCTAAATGCTTCCACACTTTTATAAAAACATCCTGAACAATATCTTCCGCTTCGCTACCACTGCCGACATAGCGAGCGACGAAACTATAAACCGCTTCCAAATGATTAGCCACCAAACGTTCAAACGCTTCGTTATCGCCAGCGCGATATTGAGCAATCAACCCCCCATCATCTGAAGAAGTTCCCTTTTTGTGACCGGGAATGAATTTCATCATGAATATGACGATAAAATCACCACGTCAATACAATGCTCTCCACCATCGCCGCGAAGCGTAATTTTATTTTCCGATAATTCTTTTCCATCAAGCGATACCGTAATACTATTAACTGAAGTAGTATCGGCCGACGCTTTGCGGATAGTTATTTGATAAAGTGTTTTTTCAAAGCGGTACGTGAGTTCACAATTTTTCCAAGAAGATGGTAATGCGGGATGAATCGAAAGCACATTGCCGGTTTTTTTGATACCGTAAATGTATTCAACGAGCGTTCGATAAAGAAGACCGGCGGAACCAGTGTACCAAGTCCAGCCGCCGCGACCCGGGTAGGATGGCGCGGCGTAAATATCGGAAGCGATGACATACGGCTCGACTCTATAATTAATAGCTTTCTCTTTGGTGTCAGATCGAGTAATCGGATTAATCCGTCGCAAGGCTTCTTCAATTCCATCTCCATCGTGAAGCATAGCTAGCGCCTGAATTACCCAAAGCGCGGCGTGATTATATTGAGCGCCATTTTCTCGAACGCCCGGTGGATACGCGGCAAGATAACCGACATCTATGGCCATTTTATCAAGTGGTGGATCAAGCAGACGAATAAGGTCACCGTCAGCCATTAAACGCGTTTTAACCGACTCCATCGCTCGAGCACGATGCTCCGCGGTGCCACCGTCACTAAGAACCGACCAGGATTGAACAATAGAATCAATTTTAAATTCTCGGTTAGAAGCGGAACCAATTGGCGCGCCGCTGTCGAGATAAGCACGCGTATACCATGCACCGTCCCAGGCTCTTTTCTCAATGGCCGCACGCAAGTCATTAACGATATTTGTGTATCGCTCAACTTTTTCCGTGGCACCGGCGCGCTCGGCCAGAGGAATAAAAGTGGAAAGAATGTGTATCAAGAACCAGCCGAGCCAAACACTTTCACCGCGACCAGCGTCACCGACTCGATTCAAACCGTCATTCCAATCACCGCCGCCTATCAACGGTAAACCATGTGATCCAAAAACGAGCGTTTTTTCAATAGCCCGAATGCAATGTTCGTAGATAGTTGCCTTCTCCGCTGTTTCTTTAGGAGTGCCAGCCCAGCGCTTAGTAATAGCGGTAATTTTGACTGGTGATTCAAGGAACGCGACTTTTTCATCCAACAATTCGTAGTCACCAGTTGCCGAAACATAGAGACTCGCTGCCCATGGCAACCAAGCTTGGTGGTCGGCAATCGTACTTCGCACGCCAAAATTGTTGTGCTCATGCCACCAATTCAACGTGTCGCCCTCGCTGAATTGGTGTGCAGCGGCGGTTACAATGTGATCACGAAAACGCTTTGGATTCGTCCACACGAGAGCCGCCATATCCTGCAACTGATCGCGGAAACCAAATGCCCCAGAGGGCTGATAGAAACCCGTCTTGGCAAACATACGAGATGAAAGCGCTTGATACAAAAGCCAGCGATTACCCAAGAGATTGAGTGATTGGTCGGGCGTGCGAAAAACGATAGTGCCAAGTTCCATCTGCCAGAACGCCTTAAGGTCGAGTAGTGCTGCATCAACGACAGGCAGTGACCGATAACGAAGAGCTGTCGCTATAGCAGTAGCGACGTCAGCGGCTTCTCCAATCGTGACGGTATACACCTGCGTTTCACCCGGCCGCAACCGCAACCTTTTAAGTACAGCGATACAGCCATCGCTCTGGTCCAAAGCACCCGAAAGTGTCGTGCGCCGCAAACCGGCCGGCATGTCGATTCGCCCATGCGCGCCTAAAAATTCACGCCGATCAGTCGTGAAGGCAGTGTCTTGTCCACCATCAACAAACACACACCGATCATAAAATTGGTGCCGGAATCTGTTTCGGGCAAACATAACACCTGTTTCGCTATCACGCTCAACTGATACATGCCCACGAGTTATTTCCCGAAACGTGCCTAGGACGGGTTCAATATAGGTGGTGAGAGAAATACTGCGATCGTGCTCGCCCGTATTGGTAATAGTAAATCTACAGATTTTTGCCGCCGCGTCGCGCGGAACAAAAACCGTAAGCGCTGTTTTTATTTCAAATGAAATTGATTCAAACGTCGTGTAGCCAGTGCCATGACGAATCACGTAGGAGCTTCCGGTTTTAGTTGGCGCTGGCGTGGGACTCCAAACGTTCCCCGCTTCTTCGTCACGCAAGTAGAAAGCTTCACCAGAACGATCTACCAGCACATCGTTCTGCCACGGCGTCAAACGATTATCAAAACTATCAAGTGACCAAGTGGTGGATGCGCCGCTTTCGGTTACCAGTGTGCCAAACCGTTCGTTAGCAATTATATTCACCCACGGCGCCGGCGTTCGAGCATTCTTTCCCAAATAAATTATGTATTCGCCGCGCTCTTCATCAAAACCGCCGATGCTATTTGCATAGAGAAGATTGCGCGGGCGGGCCAACTCTTCTTTTTTAAACACCCCATTTTTGGTCGGCGTAAATCGCGGAGATAATTGAGTCGTTGAACGGGTTATCATTTCTTTAATCTGTTTTTCAAGCGAGCCGCGACTACTGTCGAGATATAGGAGGCTCAACGTCGATATAAGATCGACATCTTGTTTTTCCATAAGAATTGTTTTCAAATGGAAGATTGAACCCTTCTCCGGACGACCATCCAAACTGGAAAGCTGGCGTATCAAAAGACCAATGTCATCTTCAAACGTTTTTACGTAACCAGAAGGGTATTCGTTGAGAATAATAATATCAACGGCGACGTTTTTATGCTGGCAGTAACGGAAAAAAAGCAACGCGACCCGAATGAACGGAATATCACCTGCGCTTGATATTCGCACCACGACGAGCGGTCTATCACCCGATATACCGTATTTCCAAAGTATCTCCATGTAAGGCACCCCTTTGAAAAAAACCTCTGGAATATATCGGGCAAATTCGTGCGAGATAATGCCCGATAACAACCGCTGAAAGAGACCAATATGATATGCAGTAACGCCAATGGCGCCGAGCGCATCAGTAGTTCGGGCCGAGCGGCGGAAAATCCGCGAAAGATGGAAAGGAGTCCAAGCCTTCTTATATTTAGCGACAATCTTCTCTGCGGCATTTTCCGACGGCGCCGCACCAGTTAGAAACGAGAGCGAGACCGATTGACCAGCGGCAATTGTCACTCGTTTAGTCAGAGAAAAAACTGGATCAAGGGTATACTCCGGCCGCTCAACTCGTGCCGCATTAGAGAGCAGTCCCGGCGGCGTTGCTGGTGAGCCATGTCGACCCAAAAAGTCTTCCCGATCAGTGATGGAAATCGTCGGGCTGCGATCACGATAATGGCAAACAACAGAATGAAAAACAGAGATAGTTTCTCGCGCCTCATCGGCAGAGCGTCTGGAAAAATATAGCGCGTTCTGCGCAGGATGAAATGAAGATTTGACGAACATTTTCTGAAACGAAGGATGATGGAGATACTCTTCGGGCTTAGCAAGAGCCACTTCACCATAGCTGGTGACATCAAGAATTCTCGCGGTCGTACCAATATTTGTGAGCGTAACCGTCCGGATTTCTAGTGGATCATCGGCCGACACCGATACTGTCATGACACTTCGAATATTATTCTGAAATTGATGAAATTCCGCCTTTTCGTCAAAAAACACCGCCCGCGCTCGAGCGCCTTTTGTAAAAGTCGGCAAGTAAGCGGCCGACCATAACGCACCAGTTGTCGCGTCTTTCAGATATAGAAAGTTGCCGCACTGACTTTCAAGCGGATCATGAGACTGTCGCGAAATGAGCACGCCGTGATAGGAACTCCAACCGCCACCTGAATTATTTATAGCAAGAGTATAGTCTCCATTTGAAAGGAATGCATAGCGATAAGGATGGTCAGAAACAACTGGTACATATTCAGCATTCGGTTTTAACGCCTCGTGCGGAACAACTATTCGGCGAGCAAATGGAGCTGGTTCTTTAGCGTGCGGTAACGGCACAGCAATAGGATACGGTTCATCGAAAACAAGATCGGTCGACTGCACGCGTGGATCGCGATGAAAAAGTTTTTTAAATTCGTCAGCATCCAAAGCATTAGCAATCGCCGCAATAGCAAAGCCGACGTGGTGCGCATAATAAATTCTTACGGGTGTGCCAAATTTTTTCAAAAATACACGTGAAGCGTTGGTATAATCAATAGCATCAAAAAATCCGTAGACTCCCCAAGCACCTTCCCGAGCAAGCCGTCGTAAATTTCTGATAGCTGCTCCCCGCGAATATTCGAGAGATAGAGCCGTGGTATAAGGCGCAACGACGAGACGCTCCTCCAATCCTCGTTTCAAACCAAGCGCGGGATCGCCGAATATTTGATATTGGTAATCGCCATTAGCGTGTCGAACGGCGAAAGCTGATTCACCCATTCCCCACGGAACTCGCTTTTCTCTGCCGTAGTTTATATGTGATTTAATCGCCCGTCGGGCTGCCTCATCAATAAGACTTTTCGAGGGTACTGAAAAATAGAGTAACGACGTGAGATACTCAAAAAGCGATCCGCCCCATGAGGCCAACACTGTTCTCTCCTGTGGGTGGCTAATAATTTGCCTGCTAAGATGGAACCACTGCCCAACACGCGCATCACCCTTACTGATTGCCACAAAACTCACTGCATTCGTCTCTGAAGCGAGAAAATCATAATAGGCGTTGTCAATACTACCAAGGGTGGCGTTGTAACCCATATGGAATAGACCGCGCTCTTTATTATAGAGAACGGCAAAATCAACTTCATTAATCCATCGTTCGCACGTGGCTTTCAACACATTCACTTTTTCAACACACACTCGCGCTGCCGCTTCGGATTGAAGGCTACGTTCAACAAGATTGGTAAACCATGTTTTAACCGACGCTTGATTTTCCGGGGAAATAGTGGCTGTTCGAAGCATAGCCTCAATATCTAAAGATGCGAGTGCTTGCGAGTAGTACCCCGACGCCAAATCATCAAGCACCGGTGCTCGCTCGGCTAAAGCCGCAATTTTTTGTGATATCGACGCCAAACTGCCGTTCGCAGCTAAGTTCTGGGCCTGTCGAGAGCCGGCAAGAATATGAAATGAAAGTAGCGCGTCCGCCTCGGTCCGACAAGTTTCTATATATTGTCGAAACGCTTGAATAGTGGCGTACAAATACACGATATTCGGATGGTCACTTTGAGCTCGGGCATTTTCAATTAGTTCCTGCAATCGATTCCCATGATTTTCCATTTCTTTTATGACGTGAACATATGTAGCAGGTGTTTTAGACACTAACATTCTGAGATCGAAAATTGTTCGGTCCGCATACATCCGAATATCTTGAAGTAACAAGAGAAGATCTTTAGGTAGTATATTCATAGAAGCACTGAGAACATCTTCCTGTATCGCGTAAAGCATATCTCTGAGGCCTTTTTGAAACGCGGGATTCACAATAGGATATTGTTTAAGCGCCTCAAAACCTTGACCGAGAGCCATGAGCGCGAGCGTAAAATTGGCGCTATCGACTGACGAAACATATTTAGGCGTAACCGTTTCTCGATGGTGAATGTGGTACCAGTTATAAAAATGACCTTTAAAGCGCTCAAGAGTCGCAATAACACCAAAAGAACGCTCAATGCGCTCAATAAATTCTCGTTGACTTAGATACCCAAGACGATAGCCGGAAAAAAACGATGACAACATCATGCCGATGTTGGTGATTGAGGTGGTCGTACCTGGAGCAAAACCGCTATAAGGAATATCGGCTTGATAGTGATCGGGAATCAGATAGTTATTATTTTCGGTAACAAAGTCAGTAAAATAGCGCAAACCGCGATAGGCAATTGATCGCAAAAATTTTTCCTGAGATGAAGAAAATTTCTTTTTAGCTGGCACCGTGCCAATCAGAAATGCGACAAACGGCGCGGTGACCCACACGCCAATCCAAAGAGAAAATATCAGCGTTACCTCGCCGGCAAAATACAACCAAGCGATACTAAGGAGTACTAATGCGACGATACTACTCGGATACATAAGTGTGAGATATTCGATAATCGTCCCCTTATATTTTTGAGCTACCTCGTGAGAGGTGTTCCAGCGAAGTAAATTCCTACGGGAAATAAAAATTCGGAAGAACGTGGTAATGACTTCTTGTAAAACGGCAATGGCTTCGTGCAAAAGTAATACACTTCTAATTACAGTTCGTCCCACTTCGCGCGCAAGACTCCAAAGCGCGTTCGCTAGAACTCGACCAAATGTGCCCCACCGCAAGCGTAAGATTGTTCCGTAAACCGTACCAACAATGAAACTAAAAGAAAAAGTCGCTAAGATAAACAAACTAACCGCCACGACGGCTTTCGGCGAAAAAAACGCAGTTAGTACGATAAGCGCGACGGCTATTATCGGTCGAACACTTTGCCGTAGATTATCTACAATCTTCCAGCGATCAATAAAAGAAAAATGCTTTCTTTTGCCAAAGAGCCACGACATAATTTGCCAATCGCCCCGAACCCAACGCCGATATCGAAGCGAATATTCGCTGAATCGTGACGGAAATCCTTCAAATATCTGGATATGAGAAGCAAAACCGACGCGCGCGTATATTCCCTCGAGCAAATCGTGACTCAACACGGTATTTTCCGGAATACTATCACCCATCGTGGCTTCAACCGCATCAATATCGTATATACCTTTGCCGTAAAAAATCCCCGTACCAAACAAATCTTGATAGAGGTCGGCAACAGGACCCGAATATGAATCGATGCCAGCAGCGCCGGAAAAGAGTTGCGAAAAAAGCGTGCGGTTGGCCGTGGTCATCCTCGTAGCCATCCGCGGCTGGATAATGCCAAAACCGCGCGCAATTTTTCCGTCTGCCGTCATAACCGGTCGATTAAGTACGTGGTCAATGCAGCCAATCAAGCCCTGCGCTCCTTCTCGCAGCAATTCGGTGTCCTCATCAAGAGTGATGACATATTTAATATGCGACGGCGGTAGCGGACCATTCGTTACGTAACTCGTCGGTTTTGTCCCCCGAATAAGCCAATTAAATTCGCGAAGCTTACCTCGTTTCCGCTCCCAGCCCATGAAAGTTCGCTCGCTCTGATTCCAGATTCGTTTTCGATGTAACGCATAAAAAATCGGCGTCGGCGAGGGATATTTTTCATTGAGTGTCTGAATTCGCTTCTGTACCGCCTCCAGTAGCATACTGTCTTCAGGCATAATTTCCGCCGGCGCGTCGGCGAAATCAAGAAGCAACACGAAAAAAATATGTTCACCCCGATTGGCGAGATAATTCACTTCAAATCGAGAAATGAGCATATCGAGCGATGCGACATTCCGCATCATGGAAGGAACGACCACACAGGTCGCCTGCTCCGGTCGCACACCGAAGGCAGTTAGATCCATACCATAAAGACGTCGAATTGGCAGCGAGCCAACTAAAAATGTATTTATCGTCAAAAGAGCAATGTCGGCGGAAAGAAATATCGTCGCCAGCACGAGAAGTAGTCGGATTGACGTCGACAATGTTTCCAAACCAAACCACAAATTAAGTGGGTAGCTCACTACCGCGGCCAAAATAATTGCCGTGGAAAAATAGAACCGAATCGGATGCGCGATAATTAGCCGGTGAATGCGTTCGCCAAACGATGAACGATAATGAATCTGCCGTTCTAATTGCTCGGCACCTTCGTCCATAAGATAGTAGCCAACATGGTTTTGCGGACTTAGTACGGCCTGTTTTGATTCTTGCGATCGAGCTAGTCTTAAGGCAATTTGAGCGATCGTCACGTCGACGACGCCAGAGCCATCCGAAAGCTTAACAATCCGTTTGTAGTAGGCACTTTTGCTTTGGTTGTCGAGCAAAGCAAACTGTCCCGCCGGATCTCGAGATAAAATACTACCTACCGGATTAAGCGTTTCGATAAAATCATTCCAGCGAATCTGGCCAACCCACCGCAAGCTTTCAACAATAACCGAAGCTTCATCAATCATCCGGTCGCGCTGCTCATTATCTATCTCGCGCAATCGTCCAATACTCACGCCTTGTCGCAAAAGGTGCAGTTTCAGCCAACGAATTATAGGTCTCGCTTGTGAGCCATATTGAGAAAGCTGATCGATAAGATATATGCCAAGATTAGGCGAAAGTGTTTTATATCGCTCGGTAAGCATTTTTATAGCCTGAGTATATGAGACCCCAGCCGCAGTATCTTTTGCCGTCGCCCCGATTTTCAGTAAAATTTGCTCGGCTTGCGTGTATTCTTTTACTAAGATAAGCGATTTCGCGATAAGATCTCGAATATTAGAGATGAGTACTAGCTTAAGCGCGAATGGTATTGCGTTCAGCTCGCGGATAGAGAGCGGATAATCACGCTGGTAACGAGAAAGGAACGGCGCGATAGACAGAGCGCTCGCTACATTGTCAGTCACGCGAAGTAGCTCCGAAACCACCACGTACACATGAGGCGTGAGCTCGCTACTTTTGGTTAAAAGCGATGGCAGCTTTCTTAAATCATCACTTTCAAGCGATGCAGTCACGTCAGCTATTGCCGTCTCGACAACATAAAAATTGTCGAGTAGCCACTCTATCTCTCGACTCACAAAGCGCGCGGCATTGACGTCTTGGATGAGATCGGTATATGTCTTCCGCGTTTCTTCGATCTCTTTTTTAATCGCAATAAAAAACCGCTCCGACAAATCGGGAGTTCTCGAAAGAAGATTTTTCCTCGCAAGATATGTCGCGGCCGCCACCAATTTCCGATCGGTAATCTGTGACGCCGATGAAGACTTCATATTCTGCTATTGTACCGTATTAATAGATAATCAGGAACTACTCGGTTAAAGTTTTTTTATGGTTATAGACTAACATTTGTATCACACGAACAATGAGACAATTGCCGCGATACCCGAAATACCCATAAGTATCGTAATACCCCAGCCAAAAAAAGTAATGAGTGGATGATTGGGATGATGCTTCATCTTACTGCTCAGTCGAACGATAAAAAACATCACGACGGGCGCGACTAAACCATTGGCAATGGCCGCGTAAATAAGGCCGCGAATTGGGTTAAGTCCAAACATCTCGGCAATAACAGCCACAAGAATGGAAACAATAATGACACCGTAGAATGCGTACGCTTGCGTGAGCTTTCGACTTAGACCCTCCCGCCAACGGAAACTTTCAGCGACTGCATAAGCGCTTGAGCCGGCGAGTACTGGAATTGCCAAAAGACCGGTGCCAATGATACCAATCGCGAACAAGAAGTAAGTAAGATTTCCGCCAAACGGCCGAATAGCAAGCGCTGCTTGATCAGCAGTGGCAATATTCGTGATGCCATGCGCATAGAGTGTCGCCGCGCTAGCGGCGATGATGAAGAACATGATGAGATTTGAAAAGAGCATACCGCTCCAAACGTCGACACGCATTTTTCGGATTTTTGAGCGCAATGTCGCTTCGTGGTGTTCAATAACTTGTTCACGCCGCTCCTCGGCTTCCTGTGACGTCTGCCAAAAAAATAAGTAGGGTGAAATCGTTGTTCCTAAAATGGCGCACAATAGAAAAAGTTGATTTTTGGAAAAAGTTAGCGATGGTACTGCTGTATGATAAAGGGCTTCTCCCCAATTCAAGTGCACCGAGAACGCGGTGAGCACATAAGCGAAAAGCGCCAGCGTCAGCCACTTAAGAATCTTGGCGTAGCGAACGTATGAAGTAAAAATTTGCAAGACCATACTAAAGAGCGCGAAACCGCCAACTAAAAGTAGAAAATTAATTTGAGGTAAAAGAAGTCGCGTGCCTGCCGCCATAGCACCAAGATCAGCCGCAATATTTAAGGTATTAGCAATAAAAAGAAATAGCGTGACTACGTAAAGAACTTTTGTTGAATAGTGACTGCGAATATTGGCCGCCAAGCCGCGGCCGGTAATAACGCCTATCCGAGCACACATCTCCTGGACAATCGCCATAAACGGAAAAGTAAAAAGCGACAGCCAGAGCAGTTGAAAACCATACGTGGCGCCGGTTTGCGAATACACCGCGATACCCGACGGATCATCGTCAGCGGCACCGGTAACTAACCCTGGCCCGAGCGTGTGGAAATATTCTCCTGTGAGCTTAAGTGGTTTTTTATTGAGAATTGTCGCTTCCTCTTTTTTGGCCACTTCAATCGTTCCTTCAAGAATTTCCGCCGGTGATTCAAAAAATTTTTTAACAGTTTTTTTAAAATTTCTCACAACCCGTTTAGTATACCACAGCGCTTGACGCGGTAATCTTTGTTTGCTATAGTATACGCACACCTTCACAATCTCAATGGTTTTCTAGTTGGATTTCCCAATTTAGCAATTCAAAATTTTTGTAAAACCCTCGAGACACAGCCACTACTTTATTTATAACGGCTTGAGGTTACGGGGCCATTTAAAGGCTCTTTACAATTATTATGTACCAAAATAAAAACCGATCATTCGGCTCATCAAGAGCTCCGTTTCGGAGCCAAGGACGTTTTCCCGCACGCGGTTTTCGCGCGCCGCGAATTGACGTCTCCCGCTATATTAATAAGAACGTCGCACCACTACAGGCGGCGGCGCCATTCGTGTCCAAGCATGCTTTTGCTGACTTCCCTATTCAAGAAAAACTGAAAGCAAATATAGTCGCCAAAGGCTACACTGCTCCCACTCCCATCCAGGACCAATCAATCCCCGCGGTGCTTAGCGGATCCGACGTTGTCGGTATTGCCAATACTGGCACCGGTAAAACAGCGGCGTTTTTGATTCCGCTCATTAATAAAGTACTCACCGTCAAAAATCAGCCAGTTCTCATTGTCGTGCCGACCCGCGAGCTCGCGTTACAAATTGATGAAGAGTTCCGTGCGTTTAGTAAAGGCTTAGGACTCTATTCCGTCGTGTGTGTCGGTGGCTCCTCAATGGGCAACCAGCTTCGCGGCCTTCGCTTGCGTAACGATTTCGTTATCGGCACGCCCGGCCGACTCAAAGACCTTATCGAGCGCCACGCTCTCAATCTTTCTATTTTTAAAACAGCCGTACTCGACGAAGCCGACCGAATGCTTGATATGGGCTTCATTCGCGACATGCGCTTTATGATGGCTAAAATGCCGGCCGACCGTCAAACGCTTTTCTTTTCCGCGACGATTTCCCCCGAAGTGGAAGGTTTGATCAAAGATTTTTTGCGCAATCCCGTCAGAATTTCCGTAAAGACTGGAATGACCGCCAAAAACGTAGAGCAAGACGTCGTTCGAGTAAATCCAGGCCATGAAAAAATAGACGTGCTCCACGATCTACTTGCCAAAACAGAATATGAACGCGTTCTCATTTTCGGCCGGACCAAACACGGTGTTGAAAAACTTTCCCGTGTCCTAGCTCAACGCGGCTTCAAGGCGGCATCGATTCATGGCAATAAAAGTCAACCGCAGCGTCAGCGAGCTCTTGCCGATTTCAAAGAAAATCGCGCCAAAATTTTAGTGGCTACGGACGTCGCCGCTCGCGGTTTAGACATCAATAACATCACCCACGTCATCAACTACGACTTGCCCGCTACACACGACGACTATATTCACCGCATTGGCCGCACTGGCCGCGGCGACAAAAAAGGCAAAGCGCTGACCTTCGTCGACTAATTATTTTTCTATTTTCGTAATGAGCGGCGGCTCTGTGGTGACGCCGATAACCGTAAACCGCAACCGACCAATGACTTGGCCGTTAGTCGTTTCCACATTCACCCGCCACTCTCCTGGAGCGACATTACGCTCCAGCGAGTAGGTGTTGTATCCACCCGCCCGGCCACCAACAATCGCCAACTTAATCCGATCAAAAGTCACCCACTGTCCGCTTTTTTGATTGTAATACTGCCACTCATGAATGATAGTGGTGTTAAGAAGCGCCGGCGAAAAAACGGCGCTATACGCATAGACCGGCTCACCAGGAACCTCATGGAAGACCTGCGTCGGATTAAAAAAACCGAGCCAGCCTTGATCCTCTGTTGTCACGACGTAGCCGGCCGCCGTGTGCGTGAGGCTGTGATAAATGCCGCCATTTTGGAGTGAAAGCGGCAGTGGCGGAATAACATTAAAAAAATACAAAATATTAACGACGACAAAGATTGATACAACCGAAACAATAACAATATTCCTACTCTGTTTAAATGTTTCCTTGGCAAGTAATCTTAAACACACTAGAAAAAGCCCCAGCGCGAAAATACTCAATAGTCCGCTTAATAAAAATATCGCCGGCCCAATTTGGTGCACAATGACCGGCACGATAAAAATCGCAAACGCAAAAAGTGCTAAGAAGAAAATACTCACCTGAAAAGCCAAGCGCGTATAATGTTTTTTAAGCGACTCGTTGGCGATAAAAGCTCCAACCAAAAGCACAATAAAAGGCCACGTCACACTGAGCGTTCCGCTCCGAAAATAAAACACCAAAAAGGTACTGAGAAGACCGCCGAAGAAAAATTGCAAAATGGTAATGAGCCAAAAATGTGTTTCCGGCGCCATGTCCACTCGCCGATTTTCCATATAATTAATAACAATGATGCAAGCGGCAATAATCAGAAAATGCCCCAGCACCCACACATTGTCCCAAAAAAGATCTACTCGCTTCAAAGTAAATGCGTCAAAAATGAAGCCGCCAATCAGCGACACGGAGGAAATCGGCCGCTCAAAACGAAAATACCAATTCTGAACGTGTTTAAGATGAAATTTCATACTCTTTTTACATAAGTAACGTCACTTCTCTAAATCTAACACTTCGTCAATACGGATTTTACTAACGAAGTCAGCCACGTGGCTAACAAGAATCATAGCACCAGCAAAAGTATTGAGCGCGTCGGCAATAATAGGCACGTGACGAAAATTGATGTGGTTGGTAGGCTCATCTAAAATTAAAAGACCAGGCTTCTGCAGAACTAGCCGGGCAAAAGCAACAAGTCCTTTTTGCCCTTCAGAAAGACTGCCGATTTTGGCGTGAATCATATCGCCAGTAATAAGAAAACCGGCGGCGACGGAACGCAATTCCTGTTCGACAATTCGCCCTTCGACCGTGCGCAGAATACCTTCCAGCGACTCATACACCGTATCCTCAAAATTAAGCGTAGAAAAGTCCTGGCGGTAATAGCCGATACGAATCCCTTTAGCGATCTCCGTGCCCTTGGCATGGCCGCTCGCTAGTGCTTCAAGCAAAGTAGTTTTACCGATACCGTTGGGACCGCGTAGCAGCAGATGTTGGCTTTTCTTGAGCGGTATATTCACCTTCCTCTGGACCGGCTGATGATTCCTAAAAATGGAAAATGAAGAAATTTTCATCACTTCTCCAGTAATATCTTTTTGCGCCGGAATAATAAACGGTCGGATAGTTCTATCTTCTTTGCGCACATCCACCTTTGCCTCCTCAAGCTCCTCAGCTTTGTCGCGCATGAGCTTGGCCACGAGACGCATTTGGACGCCTTTATTAGAGAAAAAGTTTGATTTGTCCTTATTCTCTTGAATTTCCTTGGCAAGCTGAGCATTTTTTCGATTTTCCTTTTCCATGCGAGCCGCTATCTGCTCGCGCACGTCTAAATAGTTGCCTACATATTGTTCTATCTTTTTCGTGAACACATCCAAGTAAAGAACACCGTCGGTAAATGAATTGAGAAAATGAGCGTCGTGCGAAATAACCACGCAGCTTTTTGGGTAATTAACCAAAAATTTCGTGAGATGTGAAATGCCAGCCGTGTCAAGGTTGTTGGTGGGTTCATCAAGCAAAAGCAAGTCTGGATCTTGAATAAGCGCCGAGGCAAGCAATAGTCTCGCCTGCTGACCACCAGAAAATGAGGCCACGTGGCGCTCGTGCAATTTCTGCTGGCCTGTTTTATTTGATTGCAGATTGACCACTTCCAACACCTCATCAATCCGCGGATCAATGTCATAAACTTTGCCGCCAACCGCACCTTCTAAAGCTTTAGCAAAAAATTCACGTACTGTGAGATTGAGCTCGTCACGGGGAATAACCTGTCGAGCGATAGCCACACTCAAGCCTTTTGCGATATGAATTTTCCCCTCTTCGGGGCGAAGCGCGCCAAGAATAAGCTGAAAAATCGTACTTTTGCCGGCGCCGTTCTGGCCCATAATGGTAATTTTGCTTCCACGGCGCACGTTAAAATCAACCTCATCAAGAAGTTTTTTATTAGCTCCATATTCAAAACTTACGTTCTCGAAGCGAAGTATTGTGGCATCGGCAGACACAGCATTCTACACTAGCCTTTTTTTCCGAAAAAAGAAAGGGTTACTATTTTTATAGTGAGTAAATAAGTTACAAACGGCAGCTTGGATTGTCAACAATTATATGAGAACAGATCACTCTATTAAGCATTTTATCCAACTCAGCCAATTACCACCCCATCAAGCTGATTTCGGGGTGATTTATTCTTTGTACTATAAAAAGATTTACAAATACTTTCTGTATCATACTGG
>VFSW01004897.1_pt1 | contig 19937 bp, 17 predicted proteins | sample 5358111 | NCBI WGS metagenome assembly VFSW01 (sample SAMN11554181, study PRJNA540505) | mine drainage metagenome | isolation source: sediment from site ElyBrook_90M | place: USA: Ely Copper Mine, Vershire, VT | collected 2017 | reverse complement strand
CTTTCTTTAAAAGTTTTGAAATCATTCTTTATAGTTTCTTTTGAAACAATCAAATCACGTAAGTAATAATGAATTTCATCTTAATAAATTTGCCTGTCGATTCGTTTTAACTACTTTTCTAAAAAATCACTATCCATAAAGATTTTAACTTATTTAGGATTATTGCGTCGATAATTGCATGTTGCAGCCCGCTGGCGTTGCAATCTGCCCGCTGAGCAATAGCTTTACGTAGCCGACCACTGGTATGTCAGTAAGGACGTAGCCCAGGACCGCGCTTTTGTTTGAGGGATAGTTGCCGAATTCGATGTCGAGCGCCTGGTTGTTGTCACCTCTTGTTATGAAATAATAGTTCCCGCTCACGTTCAGAATTGCGTAGAGTCTGTGTATTATGCTGCCGCTGAATGAATCCTTGCTCGTCGTCTGATAGACGATTATCGGGTTGCTGTAATTGTCGGCTATGCTCTGGTTGCCAATGTAAATCTGCGAGGTGTAAAGCGCCGAGTATGTTTGGTTGTTGTTTATCACCAGCTTGCCTATCGCATACGAATATCGTATCAGGTTTGAAAGCTGCGATTGGTTTGGTACAAGGCATTCGCCGATCCTGTTCGGCTGGCCAAGGTACTGTGCCTGTGATATGCAGACTGTGTTGTAAAGGCCGACCTGATAATGGACACCGTTTGTAAATATGTAGGAATAGTTTGCTTTATTTCCGTTGAAGTAGGCAAAGAAGGCAAGGAACTCCGTGGTTATATTGCCCTGCATCCTAGCGAATGCGCCTTCGTTGACGTTAATCATGGGCACGTGGTGGCTTGCTGCAAAGCTCGAGACGTTGTCTATTCCATGAAGCACCACAAGATCTCCTCTGTGAAGGACTGGAAGCATGCTGCAGCTCGATACCGCATCGACGGGGGCGTTAGTGTGCAGTAAGAATATCAGCAGGAGCCAGACGAAAACTGCCGCGGCGACAGCGGAGAGGATGTCGACAACGCTTTTTCTTGCGCCCTCGCTTGCCACGCTCGTTTTTACTTCGAAGACCACTATTACTATGATGAGCAGAAATGCGGCGGCGCCGACCAGTATGTTGCTGTTAGCGGCATATAAAACTATGAGAATTGCGAGCACTATATAGAGTATCCAGGACAGCTTTGACTCTGGCTTCTTCTTTTTTGAACCCAAGAAAATCAACAGATACTATTTGTTCCCAATGCTTGATATTTCTATCCCTACCACTTTCGATTCTCCCTCCGGCTTGAAGACTCCGAGGGCCGCATCGGCATTTACAATCAAGGAATCGTTGTGGCTGACTACTATGAACTGCGCCTGCGCGGCCATCTGCTTTATCAGCTGCGAAAGCTTCTTAGAATTCTCCTTGTCGAGAGAACCGTCTATCTCATCGAAGACGTAAACAGCGGATGGCTTGCACATGTGTATCGCAAAAAGGAGCATGAGCGAGATCAGCGACTTCTGCCCTCCGGAAAGTGCCCTGTTTCGGCCCATGAAGTTTTGCGGGTCGTCTATCCTGACATCGAGGCCCCCGTTGAGCGGATTGTTCGCATCTTCTAGTTCTATCCACGCCTTGCCGGGGAATATGTAGTTGTAGAGCTTTGAGAAATTCTGGTTGACCTCATTGAAAGTCAGCATGAATGCGTTGAGCTTCTTCGAGTCTATTTCCTCGATCATCGAGAGGACGGCCCTCTTCTCGGTTTCTAGGGTATTCACCTTCTCGGTCGCTTCGCCCACGCTCCTTGATTTTTCTCCGTAGGCTTCGGGCGCCTTCAGGTTGACGTTGCCCAGTGCTGTTATCTTCGCGCTTAACACGTTTGCCTCTTTCTCCATCTTTTCTACATCTTCTTCTAGCAGTTCAACATCTACGCTACCGTACGCTGTTAGCTCTGCAACTATGTCGTTAAGTCTCACATCTGTCTGGGCGCGTTTTATCTTAACTTCCTCTACCTGCCTTGCAATTTCATCCGCCTTGGCTCCAGCAGAGCCCTGTTCCTTATTCAAAGCTTCAAGCTCTTGGTTTATCGCGGCAATCCTGTCGAACGCCTCCTTGCTTGATTTGTTGCTGTTCTTAATTTCTTCTTCTATGTGCTCCTTATCCTTTGACAGGCCCGCGCTTGTTTTTGTGTCGGACGCGATGGTTTTCCTTGTCTTGTCCGCTAGTTCCCTCTTCTCCTTCAGTCCCTTTGCGTTACCTTGTATTATGTCTTCCATGGTCTTGTTTTCCTGCTGCATCTGAGCATTTTTTATTTTGAATTCCTCGATTTCTTTGTTCATCCTATCGGTTTTCTCCCGTTCTTCCTTCCCCATGCCCTTCTTCGCGGTCTCTATAGAGTCTTTTAGCGTTTCATCGTACTTGGACTGCAGCTCTTTTCTCATGCTTGCCAATTCATTCGTTTTCAAAACGTGCTCCTTTGCAGCAACTTCGACCTCTTGCCCGACTTTCTTCGCTTCCTTCTCGATCTTTGCCAGTTGTCCTTCTATCTCTGCCTTTTGTTCGCCGTAACCCTTGAGCCTTTTGTTGAATTCGTCTATCGCTGTTCCAGCAGTTGCAACCTCGAGGTCTGCTGCTGCAGACTCTTTTCTTGCAGAGAAGAGCAGCTTTCCAGTCTCATCGAATTCTGCGGAGAGTTTTTCCTTGTTTGTTGTGAGTTCGCTCAGACGCCTCTCCAGAGCAGCTACGGACATGGCCCTGCTTCTCGAACCGCCGGATAGCACCCCGGACCTCTCCACGGTTTCTCCGGACAGGGTCACGTACCTGCGCCTTCCTACTCCGAGCGCCTTTGCCTCGTCGATGTCCTGTACTAGGTATGTATTGCTGAATATGTAGGAAAATACTTTATCGAAATCGTCGTCGTACTTGAGAAGATCGGTTAACGCCTGCATTCCCTTTTCCTTGTGCTCGTTTTCAACGCTGAGCTCTTCTATTGGTATGAAAGTGGCCCTGCCAAGGTTTTGCCTTTTTAGGTACTGGATTACTTCGTTTGCAACCGCCATTGATTGCACTACAAAGTAATTGAAGCGGGATCCTGCAGCCGCCTCTATTGCCTCAGCGTACTTGTCTTCGTAGCTGCACAGCTCCGCCGCCGTGCCATAGAAGCCCGCGTTCTTTCCAAAAGCATTTCTGACTTTGTTCAACATAGAGCTGTCTCTTGCTGTTGCGATCGCCATGTGCTCCTTGAGCTTGAGTATCTCGCTGTCCATCGAGCTGAGTTCGTGGCGACGCTCCTCGATCCGTTGCTGCAACGAAACCGCATCTTCCTCCGCCTTTTCTCTTCGTGCGACAGCAGACTTGGCCTTTCCCTTTGGTTCTGCGGCAAGCACAGACTCGTGCTCTATCGCTTCGGTAACCTTTGAGAGTTCTCTTTGTGCGGATTCTTTCTGAACAGTGATAAGCGCTTTTCCCGATTGCAACTGTGCAAAAGCTTCTTGCGCTTTGACAGTTTCGTTCTCGAATTCCTGGATTGCAGAGCCCATCTCTTTTATTCTTTTTGCTGCGGATGCGTCATCTACTACGCTAGTTGCGCCGAGTTTCTTCGCCTGAACTTCGAGGGCTTCTATTTTGCTTTTCAGCGAGCCTATTTCCTTCTCGTTTATCTTTATCTTTTCCTCGCCCTGCTTTATCTCCTCGCCTAGCGCCGAGACAAGTTTCTCCGCTTCTTCTAGGGTTGATTTGCCGGTTGCAATTTTAACTTCGAGTGCGCTCAATTCGTTTCCTATGCTTGCAAGTTTCTTGTTTGTATCGCCGAGTGCGTTCGAGCTAGTGCTTATAATGTCGGTGATTTTCTGCCTCTCTTCGCCAAGCAGGTGTATTTTACTTTCGAAATCTGCAAACTTTGTTTCTGAGTCCTTCCTAAGTTTTTCCATCTTTGCTATGTCGTTTGAGTAGGCATCAAGCGTAGCGATTACCCCCTTCTTTCTTTTTCCAAGAATGCTGTAGTTCAGCGAGCTCTGTCGTTTTTTCATTTGGAGATAGTTTTCTGCGGCTTCCTTCTCCTTCTCTAGTTCCTTGAGGAAGACGAGTCTCTCGTTAAGCATCGCTTGCGCGGCACTTATCTTAACGCCGACTTTCTCCAGCTCTGAAAGCGCCTCATTCTTCTTGTACTCAAACTCCTTTATCCCCGCAGCAATGTCTATCAGTTCCCTTTTCTGCTTGGGGTTTGCCTCAATTATCTTGTTTATCTCTCCTTGAGTTACCGTGCTAGTTTCGTCGATGTGCACGTGATGTTTCTTAAGTACCTCTAGCACTTCCTGCTTTGTCATGCGCTTGTCATTTAGTCTGAAAACGGTCTTGCCATCGGCTCTCACGCCTCGGGTTACCACCATGTTCTCGTCTCCTGCAAGCTCTATCCTCACATGCGACTTGGCCAACGAGCTGTTCTTCTTTCCAGGAGATGCCTTGATAAGGTACTCGAGCTTGCTTACCCTCAACCTGTGCAGCGAACCCTCGCCAAGAGCGAAAAGTAGTGCGTCGCAGATGTTGCTCTTGCCGCTTCCGTTCGGCCCGACTATGCAGTTGAAGCCCTTAGTAAATAGTATATTAGTGTGTTTGAAGGACTTGAATCTGTCTATGCTCAGGGACTTAACGTAGAGCAATCATACACCACTGGTCGCAGTCATGTATGTGATTCTAATGTTTTAAATACTTTTCATCACTCCGGCTCGGGCACAGAGTCACCAGATTAGTAGGAAAACGGCCGTTCTACGGCGTTCACATGTCCTTAATCAGGATCCATGCTATTAGCAAGCATATGCCTGGGATTAAGCCCGCAAAAAATAGCTGAAGCACGCCTAAAATCAGAGCCGGGTTCTTTGCCGCTTGCACTCTTCCTATAGTCAATGGTTTGTAAACAAGAGCATAGTTAAGAATTAGCCAGATCAAGCCGGTGGCCAAAGCCAGAATCCCGTAACCAAGGACATGGGGATAAACCTGGAAAACAGGCAGCGCGAGGCCCCTTATGAATACGAATAGGCCTAGTCCTACAAGTACCGCAATCGCATTTAGTATTAAAGCGATCAGCACAAAAGCTTTTGCGGTGTTAAGATCATTCTGGTTTTTACCACTGCCTGAAGTTGTTCTTTGAGCCATGCAATCACTATACGTTGGTTTTGCGCAAATATAAAACTATCTTCTGGCCCTATTTTTGCTCAGCAAGTGCAGCGTCAGGAATGCTTGTATATGGGTAAGAGTCACTATCCCAACTAGCTTACCGCCGCTTGTGACAGCTGCTATCCCCAGCTCGCTCGCCTCTATTGACTCTAGAGCAGAGACGATGTTTGTATTCACGCTTAAGCTCACAATCTTTGTCGCCATCTGTCTTGCGGTCATGTTGCTCTTCACCTTCTGCCGCTCGAGCAGATTCACGTAAGCATAATCCCTGTCGATCTTCGTAATCAGCAAGTGGACCCTTGTCCTTCTCATCCTTTCGTAAAGCTCCGGGATGGTCTCATCCGGCTCGACAAAGACGAAGTTTTTGCTCACTACATCGCTGACGTGCATTCCCTTGGAATCCCTCTTGAGCGTAACGGCCTCTTGCTCGGCCTGCGCGCCCCCGTAGAGGAAGAAGACGATTATCAGATTCCAGAGGAAGAAAAATTCCTTGTAGAAAAATGACGCGGTAATGGCTACGAGGTAAACAACAGTGCCCACTATGAAAAGCACCATTACTATCTTGCCCGCTTTTATCGTGATCATCGTCGCCTTGTATTCATCGTATTTCCTTTCAAAATAGCTTCTAAACACCCTGCCGCCATCTGTTGGGAACGCTGGAAGGATGTTGAAGACCCCAAGAAGTATGTTTATCAAAAAAAGAAACTGGAGAACTTGAGCGAGTATTCCAGGAGGCGCAAAAACAACAAGAATGCCGCAAATCGCGCCAAGCAGTATGCTGGTGATAGGCCCTGCTACTGCTATATTGAACTCCACCTTTGGATGCAGATCGAACTGGTCTATCATGGTTGCGCCGCCCAGCGGAAGAAGAATTATTCTCCTAACCCTGACCTTGTTTCTCAGGGCGACTATCGCATGCGAGAGCTCGTGTATAAGCACGGAAGCAAAAAGGAGCACGATCAGTACGAAGAGAAACCCGCCACCGTATATGTTCAGGAACAGGGTGAACAGCAGCAACGCCACCAAAGTCCAGTGCAGCTCTATGTCTATGCCAAATATCCTGCCTATCTTTAGGGACTGGTCTGCCATAAGACTCTCGTTTAGTGAGGAGTTAAAACATAATAAACCTGTTTGAGAAAGCTCATCATGCTTGTTTCTTTCGTTAAGGGCGCCCCGGCCTTGCTCATAAAACGCGAGAGAGTGCTTGTCATTGGCGATTTACATATAGGCATGAACATCAAATTGAAAGAAGCGGGAATATACTTTCAGGGAGCAACAGAAAGATTGGCCAAAAATTTGTTGGAACTATACGACAAATCTGGCGCAGAGAGCATCGCCATAATAGGGGACGTGAAGGAAAGCATTACCTCGCCAAAGTTTGCCGAATACAAAGAGTTAAAACTGTTCTTTGATTCGCTATCTGGGATAAAGGTCATGGTAGCGAAGGGGAACCACGATGGCGATCTTCCAAAAGTCTTAAGCAACATGGGCTTCAAGATCAGAGTAGAGAAAGAGCTGCTTTTCAAGGATATCGCCTTAATGCACGGCAACTCCTGGCCCTCCGATTATGCGATGATGAAAAAGTATCTCATAATGGGGCACGGGCATTATGCGCTAGAGAAAGATAATTCCAAAGAGAAGATCTGGTTAGAAACAAGAATAGCGAGATATGCCAAGAAAAAGTACGATAAGTTCAACAAAAATATCAAACTAATTGTTGTTCCACCGTTTAATGAGCTGATATCTGGAGTTTCTGTAAGCAGAGAGACAAAAGGCTATCTCCCGATCTTCAAGAACAATATCTTTTCGTTTGAAGAAGCTAAGGTTTATGGTCTGAAAAGGAAATTTTATGGAAAGGTGGACGACATTATCAGTTAATCCGGTTGCTTGTGCCGAGATAGTTGTAAGATTGATGTTGGTTCAATTTTTGGTTCTGAGAGTGGTGAGATCAGAGTTCTTTCGTATACGAGCCTGTTTTGGGACTCTACTTTCATAGTTAGGGTGTCGCCGCGTTTCAGATCTAATCGTGGGTCGGTTCTAATCTCCTTTGGAATCGTTACTTCTATTGAGCCTCCCCTCCTGCCTGTCGGATGCGGCCTAACTTTGTAGATACCTTCTTTTGTTTCAGCACGATCCTGTTGATTCGCCCCGATGATGTAAGCTATCCTGCCTTTTTCATCGATTTCGGCAGAAAGCAAAGTATCAGGGGTTATCCCTAGGTCTTTCGCGATTTTTTTGGGAATAAGAACAGCGAGTGAGTATCGGCCAGTGGAATAAATCTTAAGCTTGTAGGATAGTGTGAACGGTTTTTCTTCAATTAGTGATTGCTCTTGTTTCGTTTCTGTTTGCATACGCTCAACCTCTTTAAAGTGCAAACCGAGCTGAACGAAAATAGTATCAGAATGCTCTCCAATGTCGTGTTTATCGGAAAGAAATTCTGGATCCTTTTTGAGTTGCCCCATAACATAGTAGAGATTTTTTGACAGTGCCGAAGCCGCTATCACTAGCACATCCGCCTCTACGTAGGCATCTACGTTATGCTCGGTAAGAGAAGTGTATTGCTTATTTGAAGAGGAATCCATATTCACATGAAATTGCTTTTTGTTGGTTTCAAAGGAAGGGCCAAATTTATCTAGGCGGATTTCAATAAGGCTTTCGCCATCTGGCTCTCTCCAAGCAAAAATTTGCTCTAACTGCTTTTGTACATGATCACGGAATATTTTGCTTCCGAATACTTTGCGCATGAGTTGCCTGTCTTCTTCTTTTTTGGGGAGCTCGGCCTCGATTCCATAGCCCATATCAGAAGTTCTACCTGAAATTACAGGTATGTAAGAGGAGACTTCAGACCAATCTACTCCTGAATTTTGTTTAGTTTTTTGCGCATTATCCATTTTACATCTCTAGAGGGACAGTGTTAATCCAGCTTTATTAGCATTTGTAGTAAAAAAGAATTGGCGGGATGCGCCGGCTAATTTTAGATAGGGTTAACAGGGAACCTCGCTTTTACCTCGAGCATCTCTTTCTCTATTATCTCCTTCCAAGGCTTGAAAGTTGCTTGGCTTTTCGGATAATCTTTGTAAAGAGTCAGAAGCCTCTTCATCTTGTTTACTGTGAAGAGGAGATTTTGGAAAGCGTTAACGTTCGCGACCCCGCTCAGTATCTTTTTGAAAGTGTTAGCGATGCTTATCTCTGGAACAAGGCCGTAGCTCAGGGAGTTTGCCTCCTCTTTTGTGAGAAAGTGGCTCATTCCATAATTGATTAGGTCGTTGTTGAGCGACTGCAAGTAGACCCTGAACGTCTCGAGCGCAGCGGTCTTGTTTCCGTACAAATCATTGAACTTAAGATTATATTTCCACATGAAATCCATGCTGAAATCGTTTGCGGCAACAGCTTCAGCGGCTACCTGACCAGCGAGTACGCCAGCTACCATTGCGGGCCCGATGCCACCAGCGCTGATTGGGTTGGGCATCGCCATAGAATCCCCCGCGCCGAGATAATTATTGTAGACAAGGCTGTCCTGCTGTCTTCTCACTGCTACAGACCAATAACCCTTCCCGTTGTTGTCGGTAGGGTCAGTTTCCAGCTTCTTCACAATAGGATTCCATTCAACGTACTGATCTATCAGCGAATGCAACGTGTCCTTCTTGCCCAGTTTTTCGTTCCTCTTATCGAGGCTCTTCTTCTCTATTCCCAGGCCTATGTTGACACGTCTGTCGCTCTTTGGGAACACCCAGCCGTATCCTCCCGGAGCTAGCTGCTGGTTTAGGTGTATTATCGCGTTCTTTGGATCGTAGTAGTTTAGGTCATCTCCATGCTGCTCGAACTCTGCTATGTAGCGGCCTGTGGACTCTATGTCTTCTATTTTAACGTCCCTGTCAACAAAACCGTTAGGTGGCAGTCTCCTTCTAAGAGTGCTAGCCATTCCGAGGCCATCAATTACAATTTTTGACCTTATTGTGAAGTGCTCGGTATTCTCGTCCTTGCCGAATACCCCGACAAGCTCGCCATTTTCAATGATAGGACCTTCGACTTCGTACTTCGCCCTGTATTCCGCTCCATATTTTTGTGCAGCCTTGACTAACTGCTTTGCAATCTTTGGCCTGTCAAGGACGTAGCCCGCCCCCTCGAACGCAAACCTGTTCTTCATGTCAGGGCTCAGAACGTACACGCCATCTACCTTTTGGTCAAGCTCCGGATATGCAAACTTCATGCCCAATTCTTTCTCTACGAAATCCACATGGATCTTTGCGACAGCATCGCCGCAGACCCAGCCCCAGTTTGTCTTCTTTCCCGCTTCCTGAAAATCGTTTCGGTCGAGGAGTAGTGTTTTTGCGCCGCCCTTTGCTGCCGAGATCGCAGCAAGAGAACCGGCAATGCCTGCCCCTGCAACTACAACGTCGTAGTCATGGGTCATCTCATTCCCGTATTTTTAATCACAACTATCGGTATTACATCCTCTTTGTACTCGAGTTCAGCGAGAGCTAGAGGGTCGGTAACACCTTCTGGCACTTTTATCAACGGTGGTGCGCCGTAAGCTAGTTGGAGTGCCCTTGCACCTATAATTCTTGCCTTTTCAAACTTAGAGTATTCCATCAAATCAGCTAGGCTTGCATTTTCTCAGATAAGATAACTAGTCTATAAAATACAGTTGAAAAGGCTTATAATGCTTGCGAAGAGCCAGACGACGATTTCACCTTACCGGTTCGTAATACTCCTTTGGCTTCTTCAGCAGGTTGTACCTGAGCATGTTGCCAGTGTGGTACAGGAAGTAGCCGTGTATGCCCCAAGCCTTCACGCGACGCGTGCTTGCGTAGACCATTGCCTTGTCAAGGAAAACTATGTCACCCATCGGCTTTAGCCTTAAAGAGAGGTCGTAGTCTTCGTAAGTGGGAAGTTTTTCGTTAAATCCTTTAACTTTTCTGAACGTGCTTTTCTTTACAGCGAAGTTTGAGCCCACCAACGAGGGCCTGCCGGCAAGGATTGAAAGCTTCACAAAAAAAATCGAAACAAACTCGTAGCCCAACTCCACACTTTTATCGACTTTTTCTAGGGGGAGTATTGGACCGGTTGCAGCGATCGTGCTTTTCTTCTGGAATGCATCATAGTAGGCTTTCAGCAAGCTTTTGCTTGGTTTTGTGTCAGCGTCTAGGAATACAAGTATGCCTGATTTTGCTAGTGCTGCTCCCCTATTTCTTGCCCGCCCTATCCCTTTCTTTTTTTCGATTACCACACGCGCTCCGTTCTTCCTTGCTATGTCTCTGGTGGAATCGGTGCTGTTCCAATCGACAACTATTATCTCGAAGTCCTTGAAACTCTGGTGCCGCAATCCCTCGAAAACTTTTCCTATGTACTTTCCTTCGTTAAATGAGGGAACGATTACGCTAACTTTTACCTTTCTTGGCATAGTAAGTCATCTAAGTTTCAGCATATAAAGATGCAGGGGGAGAGATTTGAACTCTCGCACCCACAAAGGGAACGGGTCCTAAGCCCGCCGCATTTGGCCAAGCTCTGCCACCCCTGCGCAATAGCATATACACATCCTTTATATTTATTTGATGCTCAGTTACTCTGAGCGCAATGCTTACTACAAAATATGTCAGAGACAATCTGGATAGCATACGCGCTTCTATGAAGAAACGGCATATGGACTATCCGCTTGATAAGATACTCAAACTCGATGAAGAATGGCGCAGTCTCAAAAAAACCACGGAAGATCTCCAGGCCAGGAGAAACAAGGCAAGCCTGGAGGTAGCAGAACTGAAGAAGCAGAAGAAAGAGGCAGAAACTAAAAAAATAATTAGCGAAGTTGCGGCGGTGAAGAAGCAGATTGAGGAAAATGAGAAGAAACTCGCAGAATACGAGTCCGAGGTAAACAGGTTCATCTGGAACATGCCAAACACCCTGCACGAGTCAGTTGTATATGGCAATGATGAAACCGATAATGTTGAAGTGAAAAAATGGGGCGAGACCAGCAAGAAAATTCCTATGGGTCACACAGAACTACTTGAAAAAATGGGGCTCATTGACATAGAGCGGGCCGCGAAGATATCTGGTGCAAGGTTTTATTACCTCAAAGGGGACCTCGTCATACTCGAGCAAACTCTGATAAGATTTGCGCTAGATGAGCTTGTAAAGAAAGGATACGTGCCTCTCACTACCCCGTATATGCTCAAGAGGGAATACTACAAGGGAGTTACCGGGCTGGGAGATTTTGAAGATGCACTTTACCTTACGACTAGCCCGAAAGAAGGCAAGCTGGAAAACGGCAGCGTCGAGGAAGAGACTTTCCTGATTGCTACGTCAGAACATCCAATGGCGGCGATGCATGCCGGAGAGGTATTATCTGCGAAGGAATTGCCGATAAAGTATGTCGGGGTAAGCCCATGTTTCAGAAGGGAAGCAGGAGCGCACGGCAAGGATACAAAAGGCATATTCAGAGTGCACCAGTTTGAGAAAGTGGAGCAGTTTATTTTCAGCAAACAAGAAGATTCCTGGAAGTGCTACGAGGAACTGATAGCGAACGAAGAAAGCCTGCTACAAAAACTCAAACTGCCTTATCACAGAATTGAAATGTGCACAGGAGACATAGGCATTGTAGCGGCAAAGAAAACCGACCTAGAGGTGTGGTTTCCAAGCCAGCAGAAATACAGAGAATTGACCTCCGCCTCTAATTGCACAGATTGGCAGAGCATGAGGCTCGACATAAAGTACGACGACAAACAAGAGAGAAAATATGTGCATACTCTGAACGCAACCGCAATCGCAGTCCAAAGAACAATAGCGGCGATAGCTGAGAACTACTGCAACACCGATGGCACAATAACTGTTCCTGATGTCTTGGTTCCTTACATGGGGAAGAAGGTAATAGGCAAATAGCTTATTGCCTAGAGGCTATTCTATGAAGAAAGAATACAGTTTGCTCAAGGAGATAAAAAAACTGAAGTCTGTAAGAGGTTCGGGGACGCAGTTAGTGAGCGTTTACATACCGGCTGGCTACAACATAAATGAGGAAATATCAAGGCTGAGGAACGAGTACAGTACTTCGAGCAACATCAAGTCAAAGCAGACAAGAACAAATGTACTCGGCGCGATAGACAAGATACTCCAGTACCTGAAGCTCTACAAGGAAACCCCGCCCAACGGGCTCGTTGTCTTCGCCGGAAATATTGCAGATGATCAGAGCAAGCCAAACATAGAACTCTTCTCGATGGAACCGCCGGAACCATTGAAAGTCAACATCTACCGCTGCGATTCTACATTCGTGCTGGACCCGATAGAAGCAATGGTCGATACGAAGGATGCGTACCTGCTTGTTGCCATGGATGGAAGAGAAGCCACGATAGCGACGCTGAAGGGCACGCATATACAAGTGATAAAGAAGATTCATTCGATGGCCCATGCAAAGATAAAGAAAGGTGGCCAGTCTGCAAACAGGTATAAACGAGCAATAGAGGAAAGCATCGATGACTATTACAAGCAGATCGGCGATGTGATAAGCGATGTGTTCCTAAACAGCGGGCTAAAGCACGAGGGCCTTATAGTTGGAGGCCCTGGACCTGCAAAAGAGAACTTCGTGAAAGCCAAGGCGCTCAATTATCAGATCAAGGTGCTCGGTACCTACGATACAGGCTACACCGATGAGACAGGGCTCAATGAGCTTGTAGAAAAGGCGAGCGAGTTGCTCAAGGAACAAGAAGCCTCTGAGGAGAGAAAGATCCTGGAAAAATTCATACGTGAAGTATCGGTGAACGGCCTCGCGGTCTACGGATACGAGAAAACAAGGGAAGCGATGGAGAAGAAGCAGGCAAGCACTTTGATAATCAACAACCGGATAGAGTTCTATCAGGTTAGGTACAAATGCAGCGTCTGCGGAAAGTTCATCGATAAGATAGAGATCGGAAGCGAAAGGCAGGCAAAGCACGCAGATGACGGAGGAACGCTCACAGTTGTCGAGGCAAAAGACGCAATCGAGGAGCTTATAGACATAGCGGACAAGAATGGGGTCAGTACGGTTTTCGTATCAGACGAGAGCTCTCTGGGCAAGGAATTCATAATGGGTTTCCGCGGAATAGGAGCGCTTCTCAGGTACAAGTGAAGACCACTATTCGCGAAGCCGTGGACTCTTTTTAAACCTTACAGTAAAAATAGGTATTACATTTTTTGAACACGGGGGTGTTTCATGGGAGAAAGGGCCTTTAGTCTATACGATGTGGAGCAGTTTATAAGGGAAGCTGGAGCAGAAAGAGTAACAGAAGACGCAGTTCTGGACCTTGAGAGAGCTCTGGAGCGACTTACCGAGTCTCTTGCAAATAAGGCGATGAAATATGCGGCTCACGCTGGCAGAAAAAAGCTAATTAGGAAGGATGACGTCCTTCTTACGAGATATAGATTCAGTCACAGCAAACCGTATGCCTTCAAGCCGAAAGCCAACAGAACAAACACAGCCTCTATCAGCCACAGGTAGAACGCTATTTCTAGCTCGTTGACCCGCTTCATGTTCATAAGAACGTGCGTCAGGCTGTATATTTTCTTCCCGTAAGGCGCTTTGAATGTGCCATCTTTTTGTCTTATCCCAACGTCGGTAACGTTGAACTTCCTCCTGAGATGCAAGAAGAATTCTATGAACCATGGGAAAAATACTATGAAACCAAAAACCTCAGCATTGCCCAAGACCATTATCGCTACCAGTATTGCGCCTATCGCGTAGGTGAAGCTATCGCCGGGTATGACTCTGGCCCTGTAAAGGTTGAAAGGCAGAAAAGCGAGAAGGGCAGCACACAGCACAGCAGAAAGCAAAGCGCCGATGTAGGTGCCAAAATAAATGCAGTATATCAATAGGCCAACTCCGGCTATCAGCGCCATGCCGGGCTGTATTCCATCATAGCCGCCAAGCAGATTGAAAGCGTTGGATACAAAAATGACTGCAAGCGGGATAACCACCAAAGCGTACAACGGGCCGAGATTTACAGTTCCAAAAATAGGCACCGTGATTATGCTGACTCCTGCCGCGATTGCCATCAATGGCAGAGCTCCCAAAAATGTTAGGAGAGGTTTTTGCCACTGGGCCAAGCCAACCTTGGTATCCATAAGATCTGTGGTCATTACCTTCTCAAGCTTGACATTTAGATCGTCGAGGAACCCGACTAGGGATATCAATATTATCGAGAGACCCACTGCTAAAAGGTTTGAAATGCTCAGAACCGGCACGAAGATGAAAGTGCCCCCGAAGACGTAGGTTAGTATGCCGACTATGATGCCAAATGCCACTGCAAGACCACTTATGAGCAGTTTTACAGGCTTTTCCTTATTCTTGTCTTGGATGTACAACCCAACTGCATCGAAATAGCGCATCACGAACCTTGTGCTTATTATTGTCACTAAATAGGTTATGATTGCGGGTAAGATTATGGTCTGGAAACTGTGGTAAACCATGCAGGAAGTTCTCTGCCTACTAATAAAAATGTTACGCAGATGCGGCTTTGCTAATCCTTAACGAGCCCGTTAATTCTCATAAGGTTTATGTTTGAGTCTATTCTTTCAAGCGTTCTTTTCACTTCCTGGTCTACATCTTTAGTTGCAGCCTCCTTTCCACTGAAAAAAGATGCGATATCCCTTCTTTCACGGGCGCCATTCTGCAAACCGAGGTTTTGAACAAATAGCTTTAGCATGGTAGTACTTGGAGGATATCTCTGCCGCAACAACTTCCAATTGCTTCTTGTCCAATCCCAAATCAACCTACCGCAGACAGGGTTCGAAGTTACGGTTACGGGGATCATATACGCGTCCTGATACCTAACGTCCTGCGAAAGTGTGAATCTTAATGCAGCTCCTGCTAGCTTCTTGCTGGGAAACAGCCCGAGAGCTACAAGAAAGCGTATTTTGTCCTCGGGATTATGCTCTTTTAGATAAAGCTCCTTGATTTTTTCAAAAGTCTTATCATCTCCATTTCTAGCAACCGTACTGAGTACTGCGCTTTTCAAGTCAGAATCTATTGGAGTTTTGTTTTTTAGAAAATCCCCGAACATTTGTTTGGCTTGCGCCACTATCTCCTCGTCTCCGACAAAGCCAAGGTTTGCGAGCGCCTCTCCTCTTAGAAGAGTATCGGTGCTTTTTTCGTTTCTCTTTGTCTTCATGCCTATTTTATCGAGTATGACATGGCTGTTGTGGATCAGCATCTCCTCTATCGCGGGAGCCAGTTTCGTATCGTAAAGCATCAGATAAAACCAGTTGAGATGCGAGAGGATGTTTTCGTTTACAGGATAATCTGCATGCGAACAGTATTTCGAAACGAATGATAAATATTCTTTGACGGCTATCTTACCGGATCTGGCAAAAATAAAAAGATCGTTTTCAACACCCCACGCGTCTATGCTGCCGATTTTCTTATCTTTTATTGCGTTCCCAATTGACGACAAGAGCTCTTTTTCGTACCATACCCGATAAAATCCCTTCTGTTCACGGTTAAGTTTGATGTATTCGCCGTCCTCCAGTTTTAGCTTTATTTCATGGCTTGGTGAGGAGAGCAGGACCATGCCCTCTTTTCCTCTGCTGGTTGCGTAGTGAACCGGTACCGGCCAATGTCCAAGTGATCCATCGCTGCTTATCAGGAACTTCCTCTGCGTTAGTTTTACGCCATCCTTAGTCTTTTCAACATAAACCACAAGGTATCCTTTTGTATTTATCCAGTAGCTGGCAACATGGCCAACAGATTCCTTACCTTTGTGTTTCTTTGCTACCGAATCTATGGCACGCCAGAGATCGTCCTGGGTCGCGTTCTGGTAAGAGTGTTTTTTGAGATAAGCGTGTAGGCCCTCTCTGAAAGTTTCTCTGCCAGTGTAATCCTCTATCATATATAGAAGCGAGCCACCTTTGTCATAGCTGATGTTGTCAAATATTGCGCTGATTTCCTTAGGGTTGTTGACCTTGGTGCTTATAGGGTGGGTTGCACGTAGTTGGTCTGCGTTGAGTGCTTTAGTCATGCTGTCCAAGATTTCAGGAAACAATTGCTCTCCGATGACCCAGTGCGGAAATTTTTCAGCTATTGCCTTGTAGCTCATGAAGGTCGCGAAGCTCTCATTTAACCAGAGGTCGTCCCACCACTCCATAGTAACAAGATCCCCAAACCACTGGTGCGCAATCTCGTGTGCGATTACCTCGGCTATGCGTTGCCGTGCGCGAAGCGATGAATTTTTGGTCCCAAGCAAGTCAGTTTCCCTAAAAGTTATCGCGCCCCAATTCTCCATAGCAGCTTCGGCAAAATCTGGGATGGCGATTAAATCAAGTTTTGGAAGAGGATACTTGATGTTGAAATAGGCCTCAAAAAACTTGACAAACTTCTTGCTGTAATCAAATGGGAGCGAGAGCAAGTTCATCTTGCCTTTTGTAGCATTAACAGTAATTTTTATTTTCCCCAGTCTACCGCTGAGGTATTCGAAATTTCCAACGCCGAGATAGATAAGGTAAGTTGACATTTTGAGCGTTTCTCTAAAGTTAACTCGTTTTGCGCTCTTTCCAACTGCTTCGACGCTTTCCACCGGAGTGTTTGAGATGCAGTCGAAATCCTTGCCAGCAACGATTGCAACTTTGAAATATGCTTTCATCGCTGGTTCGTCAAAGCAGGGGAAGCATTTTCTTGCATCTGCAGGTTCGAACTGAGTAGTAAGCAGATATCTTTTTGTCTTGCCATCTAAGTAACGGCTTTTATAAAAACCATGGAGCTTGTTATTGTTAATACCACTGAAATCTATTCGCAGTTTTGCTTTATCCGAAACGGGTTTCTTTAACCGAAGGGTTATGCATTCATTTTTGGCATCGATTTCTACACGTGCTATTTGAATCGTTCCTATGCTTTCTACCGAAGCGCTTTTTATTTTGAGTTCCGAAGAGTTTAGTGTAATCGAATTCGTTTTTTTCCTTACATTTACTTCTATCTCCTCGTTGCCGTTGAACTTAAAAGTACTGAGATTTGGTCTGAATTCTAAGGTATACCTAGTCGGTATTACGTTTTTGCCCAATGTCTTGCGTTTTTCTTGCATAGAATCAGGCCTTTTGCTCCTTTAGAAAGTCTATTACCTCTTGGTTGTGCCCTTCGGGATGAACCCTCGGATAAATCTTGACGATTATGCCTGTCTTGTCTATTATGTAAGTCTTTCTAATTGTGCCCCAGCCGAAGATTCCCTTATCTCCATAGGCAGCGTATTTCTTGATTACCTTGCTCTCCGGGTCCGAAAGCAAGAGAAAGTTGAGATGGTACTTGTCCTTGAACTTACCGTGCGACTCAAGCCCGTCCTTGCTTATCCCGACTACCTCTGCTCCGAGCTTTTTTATCTCGCTATTTGTGTCGCGAAAACCACAAGCCTCTTTTGTGCATCCTGGGGTATCATCCTTTGGGTAAAAGTAAAGAACCAGGTACTTGCCCTTGAAATCTCCAAGCTTGTGTTTCTTACCATCAGATCCCCCGAGCTCAAAATCTGGTGCTTTTGAATTGACGGCAATCACGCTAACCCCCTTTTCCATAGAATATCGGAAAAAAGGTTTATAAGCTAACGGCGCCCAAAGCTACTAATTTAAAGTCAGCAGTTCGGGGGATTGTTTGCTGGATCTATCAAAGATATTGGGACTTAGCAAAAAGAAGAAGCGCGGGGGAACGTCGATAACGAGCATCAGCATAAGCTACCTTGGAGACAAGCACGGGCTCGATGGAATGGAAGTACAGGAAAGTGTCTTTGAGCTCAAGATACCGTTCCAGAACAAGACCGGCAGCGACCTTCTCGCAGATAACCTAAAGAGGCCAGACTTGAGGGTTGAAGTCATAGGAGTAAGCGCGCCCTTCGAGCTTGTCGAAGTGGACCCAAAGCTGCCCATAGCCATGAAGTACAAGGATAGTGTTGAAATAAAGCTCAAGATAAAGGCACCGAATCTGCCCTACACCGGCCCGCTTAACATATCCGTTGGCGAAAAGGCCAGCAGCATCGTAAGGATTCAGATAGAAAAGATAGTTGGAATCTCTGGAAAAAGAAGGGTCGACCTGGAGGAGGAGCCAAGCGTGCTAAGCGTACAGAAGGAGCAGGTGCTCAAGAGAGATGTGCAGCTGTACAAGATTATGAAGTACGGTGACAAGATCAACAGAATAGAAGTAAATGCACCCTTTGTGCTCTCTGGTTCCGATCCCAAAACGCCTTTCGCTATTGACAAGCAGAACAGCTATACCGTAAGCGTCTATCTGCTTGCACCCAATTATGGCTACGCGGGCCCATTGGAGATAACATTTTTCTAGCAGGCTTCACGAAGAGTTCCACATATTCCAGAACTGCCTTTTGAGCTCGGCGACTTCGCCAGGATCCGAAATCATATTGATTCTTTCTATATTTTTATGCAGGCCGGCATAGGTGAGGTTTGCAGAACCCTCTATTGCGGAGCTGTTGCCGATATACATTTTTACGTGCACGAAGCTTCGTGGAACCTTAAGATAGATGCTGTTCCTAGAAGAGAAGGCGTATAGGATCAGGGCGATTCCAAAACCAAGAGAAAGAAAAGTAAAATAAATATTGAAAACGCCCAACTGCGCCAAGAATATGTTAAGGATAGTAATCAGAAAAGTGGCTCCAAAAGCGCTTGGCAATTTGCTCCCATGAAGCTTTCTCGCAGTGCTAGCTTTGATCGAAGAAGAAATTATGTGGAAACTTTTTCTGCGCGCTCGGTTTGAGATGTAGTTTGCGTAGTAGTCATCTATGTAGGGCGAGACGATCAACAGGTCCTTCTCCTTTGACATAAGCTTCTCTACGTGTCTGAATGATTCGCTGCCGTAGTATGAATTCGGCTTCTTCTTGAATAGACTTAAAAAGTCCATTATGGCATTAGATATGAAAAGGATAAATGGTTTTATGCAAAGCAGGGAAGAGATGGAAGCCGGTTTTCTCAAGGATGAGATGCTGGACCACGAGGTCTATTCAAGACTCAGTATCAGGGAGAAAAATAAGGAACTGAAAGCATTGCTTCAGAAACTTGCAGATACCGAAAAAAAGCACATGAAAATATGGAGTAGGCTCCTGGGCGAAAACGCAGAAAGAGTGAAAGGGACGTCTTTTTTGCAATTTAGAGTTCTGATTATGCTCTTCGTCAGGCGTGTATTTGGCATCGCATTCGTGACCAAGCTTCTGGAAAGGAACGAGGGAGAAAGCCTTAGCAGGTATAGAAAAGCGTTATCAGGAAGCGCCTTGATGAGCAATGACAAAAAATACGAGCGATTGATAATAAAAGACGAGGAAGAGCACGAACACGCCCTGGATATGAAGGCGGAGAAGTACGAAGGCGATCTCCGCTATATGCAGTCGATAATACTTGGGCTAAACGATGGTTTGGTTGAGATACTCGCTGTTGTGGCGGGTATTGCCACGGTTGCGACAACAGGCTTCGTAGTTGTAATAATAGGCGTGATTGCTGGAATTTCGGGTACACTTTCAATGGCTGGCGGAGTCTATCTGTCATCAAAATCCAGCGGATTAGTTCAGAAGGCAATGGAAAGCAAAGAAAGCATCAAGAACGTGAGTCCGCTGAAGGAGGGTTACTTTTGCGGTATCTATTATTTTGTTGGCGCGCTGATTGCGGTGCTTCCTTTCATACTGGGATTCAGCGGATATCAGGGAATAATAATGTCGATAGTTCTGGTAAGCGTTGCTCTTGTTATAGCATCGATGATAGTTGCGGTGATAAGCGGCACGAGCATAAGCAAAAGATCTGTTGAGATGCTTGTCATCTCTCTTGGTGCCGCGATAGTGACAATACTCTTTGGCACCTTTGCGAAGACCTTTTTCGGGGTCAGGAT
>VFSW01004896.1_pt1 | contig 19937 bp, 11 predicted proteins | sample 5358111 | NCBI WGS metagenome assembly VFSW01 (sample SAMN11554181, study PRJNA540505) | mine drainage metagenome | isolation source: sediment from site ElyBrook_90M | place: USA: Ely Copper Mine, Vershire, VT | collected 2017 | reverse complement strand
CGGCCCGGAAGGTCGCCACCTCGATGATCTCCTGGCCGAAATGCACGTGCGCCAGGCGAAACCGCCGGCCGATCAGCCGGCAGTTGCGGAACAGGCGCCGCACGTCCTCCGGCAGTGCATCGGTGGCGACGTCGAAGTCCTTCGGGGTCACGCCCAAGAGCAGGTCGCGGACCGCGCCGCCCACCAGAAAGGCCTGATAGCCGGCCTCCTTCAGCCTGTAGAGCACCTTCAGTGCGTTCGGTGAAATCGCGGAGCGGGATATCGGATGTTCGGCCCGCGGGATCACCACGTGTGGCAATGGCTTCGACGATTCGTTCAAAAAGAGGAGTTCCGCTTGAGTCCAAAAATTTGGCCCGTATACTACCAGCCCTTTCACGGGTACGGCGGCCCGATCCAAAAAGCCCGCTCCCTTCGTCTAGAGGCCTAGGACACGGCCCTCTCAAGGCTGTAACACCGGTTCGAATCCGGTAGGGAGCGCCATTGGATCAATGGCTTATGAGTGGGTCCATGACTTGGTCAATTTTCCCATCGATCCGCCGGCAGCGGCTCGCGGCCCTCGGCGTGGCTTCGCTCCTCGCGCTCGCCCCAGGCACGCGCGTGTTCGCGGTGGATCTGGTGGATTTGTACGCCGGCGGCTCGATCGGCCGCGCGCAGGTCGAGGCGGACCCGTCGCGCTTCCTGGGGCCGTCGTCCGGCGGCAGCTTCAGCCACAGCAATTCGGCCTACAAGGTGATGGCGGGCATCCGGCCGATCTCGTTGCTGGGCGCGGAGGTCGAGTACGTCGATCTCGGCCATCCGGTGGCCGCCGCGGACGCCCCCGGATTCACCACCATCGACGGGACCACCAAGGGGTTCGCGGCGTTCGGCATGCTCTATCTGCCCGTTCCGGTCGTGGACGTGTTCCTGAAGGCCGGCCTCGGGCGCATGGACAGCCACGTGAATTTGAACGCCTGCGGCTCGAACGGCTGCCAGACTTCGAGCGCGAGCCCGCACGACACGGGCTTCGCGGGCGGCGCCGGCGTGCAATTCAAGCTCGGCTCATGGTCGGCCCGCGGCGAGTACGAGATCTTCGACGCCATGGGCCGCACGCCCTACCTGTACTCGATCGGATTGACCTGGTCGTTCCTGTAGGGTCGTTCCTTTTGAGAAGGCCGCCTGTGGGCCGTGCCGGACGCCGCGCCCTCGCCGGTCACCGCATCGTGAGAATTTGACAACGCCGACCGGCGGTATTCTCATTGCGCCACAATGATGAGAAATGCGGGGGATGTCGCGTCAGGTGGCGAATCGGCGGTCGGCTCGATCGACGTGGCGATCGCGCATGCGCGCCGGCTGCTGCGCACCGCCCCCGAGCAGGCCGCCGCCCAGGCCCGCGAGATCCTGACGGCGGCGCCCGACCACCCGGTGGCGCTGCTCATCCTCGGCGCCGCGCACCGCATCGCCGGACGCACTCGCGAAGCGATCGCACTGCTCGAACCGCTGGGCCGCGCCCAGCCGCTCGCCGCGCCGGTGCACCTCGAACTCGGCGTGGCGCTCGCCGAAGCCGGTGACACCGCCGGCGGGATCGAGGCGCTGCAGCGTGCCGTGCGCCTGCAGCCGGACTCGCCGGATGGCTGGCGCTGGCTCGCCGATCTGCACGACGCCGCGGGTGCGCTCGCGGCGGCCGACGCGGCGCGCGCGCAGTACCTGAAGGCCGCGACCCGCGATCCCGGGCTCCTGGCTGCGGGTGCGGCGCTGGTCGGGAACCGGCTGCCCGAGGCGGCGGCGCTGTTGCAGGCGCATCTCGGCGGGCATCCGACCGACGTCGCGGCGCTGCGCATGCTGGCCGAAGTGGCCGCTCGGCTGCAGCGCTACTCGGATGCACAGAGCCTGCTCGAGCGCTGCCTGGAACTCGCCCCGAGCTTCGACGCAGCGCGCCATAACTACGCGCTGATCCTCAACCGGCAGGCCAAGGCCGCGCAGGCGCTGCCGCAGGTCGAGCGGCTGCTCGCCGCCGAGCCGCGCAATCCCGCCTACCTCAATCTCAAGGCGGCCGTGCTGGCTCAGCTCGGCGAGTACGGCGAATCCATCGAGGTGTATGCCGGCGTGCTGCGGGACCATCCGCGCCAGCCGAAGATCTGGATGAGCTATGGGCACGCGCTCAAGACCGCGCGCCGCACCGGCGACAGCATCACGGCCTACCGGCGCGCGCTCGACCTTGAGCCGAACCTGGGCGAAGCCTACTGGAGCCTCGCCAATCTCAAGACGCACCGGTTCACGGACGAGGACGTGGCCGCCATGCAGCGCGCGCTCGGCCGTGCGGATTTGTCCGACGAGGACCGGCTGCACGTCGAGTTCGCGCTCGGCAAGGCGCTCGAGGATCGCGGTGAGTTCGCACAGTCCTTCGCGCACTACCAACGCGGCAACGCCGCCCGCAAGCGGCTGCGGCCGTATCAGGCGGCCTCGAATGCGAGCTTCGTGCGCCGAGCCAAGGCGCTGTTCACGCCCGAATTCTTCGCCGAGCGCGCCGCGCAGGGTGCGCCGGCAAGCGATCCGATCTTCATCGTCGGCCTGCCGCGGGCGGGCTCGACCCTGCTCGAGCAGATCCTCGCCAGCCACTCGCAGGTCGAGGGCACCATGGAACTGCCCGAGATGCCGAAGATCGCGCGCGAGCTCGCCGGCGGGGACCAGGATGGCGACGCCGAGGACCGATTCTTCGCCGCGCTCGCCTCGCTCGACGGGGCGCGCCTGCGGGCACTCGGCGAGCGCTATCTCGACGCCACGCGCGTACACCGCAAGACCGCCCGGCCCTTGTTCATCGACAAGATGCCCAACAACTGCCTGTACGTCGGGTTGATCCACTTGATTCTGCCCGAATCGACCATCATCGACGCGCGGCGCCATCCGCTCGGCTGCTGCTTCTCGGCCTTCAAGCAGCATTTCGCGCGGGGCCAGAACTTCACCTACGATCTCGCCGACGTGGGCGCCTACTACCGCGACTACGTCGAGCTCATGGCCCACGTGGACACGGTGCTGCCCGGCCGCGTGCACCGGGTCTTCTACGAATCGCTGGTCGAGGACACGGAGGCCGAGGTGCGGCGCCTGCTCGCGCACTGCCGCCTGCCGTTCGAGGAGCGGTGCCTCGAGTTCTACGACAACGACCGGCCGGTGCGCACGGCGAGCTCCGAGCAGGTGCGCCGGCCGATCTTCCGCGACGGCCTCGACCACTGGCGCCGGTACGAGCCCTGGCTCGGCCCATTGAAGGAGACCCTCGGCGCGGTGCTCGATCGCTACCCGCAAACACCCGAATTCGCGGCATCTGCCGCGGCGAATGCCTAGACAAATAGCTACAAAACGAAGGGAGAGGATGAACATGACGCGAAGCCGACTCGACCGAGCCCCAACATGGCGCCAGACCGCGCCCGCGATCCGGCGCGCGCCGCTCGCCGCCGCGATATCCGCGGTGCTCGCCGGTGCACCCGCCGCGCAGGCCGGCACCGATCAGGAAACCGGCGCGCTGCAGGAAATCGTGGTCACGGCCCAGAAGACCTCCGAGAACCTGCAGAATGTGCCGATCAGCATCTCGGTGTTCGACAACCAGAAGATCGAGCAGCTGAACATGGTGGGGCTCGATGACTACGTGAAATACAGCCCGAGCATCTCCTACGTGCGCAGCCAGGGCCAGGGCGGCAACGGCCAGCCGGGCACGGCGATGGTCTACATGCGCGGCGTGGTGAGCGGCGGCGACGGCAATCATTCCGGCCCGCAGCCGGGCGTGGGCGTGTATCTCGACGAGGAGCCGGTGACCACCATCGGCGGCACGCTCGACGTGCATCTGTACGACATCCAGCGCATCGAGGTGCTCGAAGGCCCGCAGGGCACCCTGTATGGCGCGAGCTCCGAGGCCGGCACCATCCGCATCATCACCAACAAGCCGAACGTCGACAAGTTCGAGGCGGGCTACGACGTCACGGGCAACTTCATCGACCAGGGCGGCAACGGCTGGTCGGCCGAGGGCTTCGTCAACATTCCGCTCTCCTCGATCGCCGCGGTGCGCCTGGTCGGCTGGGACGAGCATGACGGCGGCTTCATCAACAACGTGGCCGGCACCAACCGCAACGCCTGCATCGCCAACGGCGTGCGCACCTTCCCCGCCTTGTCGGGGCAGCCCACCAACGTGACGGGCGGCGTCGCCGGACCCTGCCCGGCGGTCGGCACGGTCGGCGCGGGCGCGATCAGCAACGCGGCCTACCTCAGCAACAACTACAACACGGTCGAGACCAAGGGCGGCCGCGCGGCGCTCAAGGTGGACATCGGCGACAACTGGAGCGTCACCCCGACGTTCATGGGCCAGACCATGAACACCAACGGCTTCTTCGGCTCCGACCCCGGCATCGGCAACTACCAGGTGGCGCACTTCGGCCCCGAGAACTCGCAGGACAGCTTCACCCAGTCGGCCCTGACCGTCGAAGGCAAGGTCAGCAACTTCGACTTCGTCTACACCGGCGCCTACATGAAGCGCAACGTGCATTCGATCGCCGATTACTCCGATTACTCCGAGTTCTACGATCGGGTCTACGGCTCGGGCGCCTACTGGACCGGCAACAACGGCAATCCCATCATGCCGCAGGAGTTCGTCGTCGGCCGCGACAACTTCGAGAAGTGGAGCCACGAGATGCGCCTCACCACGCCGCAGGACCAGCCGGTGCGCGGCACCTTTGGGCTGTTCATCCAGCGCCAGCTGCACGACATCTACCAGCAGTACGTCATGCCGGGCTACGGCTTCACCAACATCTACGGCAGCCTGAACTCGCCGACCCCGAATCCGAACGGTTTCGCCGATACGTATTCGATTCCGGGCTATGCGAACACCATCTGGCTCACCGACCAGCAGCGCGTCGACCGCGACCAGGCGGCCTTCGCCCAAGGCACCTGGGACATCACCTCGAAGTGGGCGCTGACCGCCGGCATGCGCTACTACAAATACGACAACTCGCTGCAGGGCTTTTACGGCTACTCGGCCAATTACTCGAGCAACACCGGCCAGGCCAAGTGCTTCGCGGCCACCTCGGTACCCTTCTCGCCCTGCACCAACCTCGACAAGTCGGTGAGCGGCAGCGGCACCGTGCCGAAGGTGAACCTCACCTACAAGATCGACCCGGACAAGATGCTGTACACGACCTGGTCCAAGGGCTTCCGCCCGGGCGGCGTGAACCGCACGTCCGTGGCCGGCATCGGCCCGTACGGCGCCGATTATCTGACCAACTACGAGGTCGGCTGGAAGACCCAGTGGTTCGACCACCGGCTGCGGTGGAACGGCGCGGCCTTCTGGGAGGACTGGAAGAACTTCCAGTTCTCGTTCCTGGGACCGAACAGCCTCACCATCATCGAGAACGGCGGCAACGCGCGCATCAAGGGCATCGAGAACGACCTCGAGTGGGCGGTCACCAGCGCCTTCACGCTGAGCACCAACTTCACCTTCCTGGACTCGCGCCTCACGCAGAACTACTGCGGCCAGGCCGGGGTCACCAGCTGCCCGAACCAGGTGACGCCGAATGCGTTCGGCGGCCCCTCGCTGATCGGCCCGCTGGCGCCCGCCGGCAGCAACCTGCCGATCACGCCGAAGTTCAAGGGCAACATGGTGGCGCGCTACCAGTTCGCCTCGATCGACGGCTGGGAACCGTTCGCCCAGGCCTCCTGGGTGTACCAGACGCAGGTGCTGCCGGTGCTGCTGCGTAACGAGGTGCAGAACATCGGCGTGCAACCCGCCTACGGGCTGGTGGACCTGTCCTCGGGCGTGCACCACGGCAATACGCTGATCCAGTTCGCGGTGACCAACGTGATGGATCGATTCGCGGAACTGTCGCGCTTCACGCAGACCAATCCGGTGAATGACAACCAGGCCTACGTCATCCCGGCGCAGCCGCGCACCTTCATCGTGAAATTCGGACAGAAGTTCTGACCCCCCTGCCCCGGCGGTGTGCGCGCTGCGCGCCGCCGGGGCCGGCTTTTGCGCCGCGCGAGCCGCTGCGGGATTCGCGTATTCCGGGCGGGAAAACACTGTGCCAACCTCAAGACCCGATGTCTTTACCGGGTCCGAGGTAGCCTGTGCCGATGCTCTCGATCCGCTCGCGAGCCTCCCTGGTCCGTGCGGCCTGGCTCGCCCTGAATCTCGCCCTCGGCGGCTGCGCCGTCGGCCCGGACTTCGTCCGGCCGCCGCCGCCGCCCGATAGCGACTACGGCTCGGCCGGCGCGCCCCCGGCGCTCACCTCCCAGGCGAACGAGCCCTAGCAGACGCTGCGCGCCGAGGAATCGTTGCCGGCGGCGTGGTGGCAGCTGTTTCGCTCGCCGGCGCTCGATGACGTGGTGCGCCAGTCGATCGGCGGCAATCCGACCTTGGAGGCGGCCCGCGCCAATCTGGCGCAGGCCCGCCTCGCGATCCGGGTGGCGCGCGCGGCCGATTATCCGCAGGTCGACTTCGGCGCCTCGGCGCAGCGCCAGCGGGGTCCGGCCTTCGCGCTCGGCTTGCTGCCGGCGGCCCAAGGGCTGCCGATCTTCGATCTGTACGCGCTCGGACCGTCCGTGGCCTTCACGCCCGACCTGTTCGGCACCAATGCCCGCCGCGTCGAGCAGCAACAGGCGTTCGCCGACCAGAGCGCCTATCAGCTCGCCGCGGCGCAATTGACCGTCACCGGCGGCGTGGTCGCCGAGGCGCTGGCGATCGCCTCGGCACGCCAGCAAGGCGTTGCCGCCGCACAGATCGTCGCAGACGACGAACGCAACCTCGCGCTGGTCCGGCGCACGTTCGCCGCCGGCCGCGCGCCCCGCGCCGACGTGCTCGCGGCCGAGAGCCAGCTCGCGAGCGACCGCACGTTGCCGCCCGAGATCGCTCAGCGGCTCGCCGTCGCCGAGGATTCGCTCGCGGTGCTCATCGGCAAGTCCCCGGCGCAATGGCAGGCCCCGGCATTCGATCTGAGCCAATTCGAGCTGCCGACCGAGCTGCCCCTCGTGCTGCCTTCGCAGCTCGTTCGGCGGCGGCCGGACGTGCTCGCGGCCGAGGCGCAGGTCCACGCCCGCACCGCCGAGATCGGCATCGCGACCGGACAGATGCTGCCGAGCATCGAACTGTCCGCATCGGTCGCGACCGCCGCGCTCACCCCGGGCGGACTGTTCGGCCGGCAGAGCGGCGTATGGGCCATCGCGGCCGGCCTGACCACGCCGATCTTTCACGGCGGCGCGCTCGCGGCCCAGAGGCGCCAGACCATCGAAGGTCTGCGCGCCTCGCTGGCGATCTACCAATCGACCGTGCTGGCGGCGTTCGGCCAGGTGACCGACACGCTGCGCGCGCGCGGCCCCGACCCCCACCTCGTCGATGCCGAGCGCCGCGCACTCGACGCCGCCGACGCCGCGCTCGGCCTCGAGCGCGCGAGCTACGCGGCCGGCAGGACCAGCTTGCTGCGGCTGCTCGACCGCGAGCGCGCCTTTCAGCGGGCCCGCATCGGCTACGCAACGGCCACCGCGCAGCGCTACGTCGACAACGCGCAGCTGCTGGTCGCCCTGGGCGGCGGCTGGTGGCAGGACCCCGCCCAGCCGGGACATGAAGCCACCGCGGAGCCCCGCCCATGAAGAAGCCGCCTCCGGCGCTCGCCGCCCTCGCGGCCGTGATTCTGGTCGCCGGCGCGATCTGGCTGTACGAGCGGCTGCACGGCCGCGCCGACGACTCGCACCTGACGCTCTACGGCAACGTCGACATCCGTGAGGCCCAGCCGGCGTTCAACGACACCGGCCCGGTGACCCGGATGCTGGTGGTCGAGGGTGCGCGGGTCAAACGCGGAGACCTCCTTGCCGAGATCGACGACTCGCGCTACGCGGCGCGCCTGGCGCAGGCGCGCGCCCAGGCGGAGAACTTCAAGGCGGTGCTCGCCCGTCTCGAGCATGGTTCGCGCCCCGAGGAGATCGTGCAGGCCAGGGCGACCATGGCGGGACTGCAGGCGCAGTATGAGAACGATCAGACGCTGTACGAGCGCACGGTGACGCTGCTGTCGCAGGGCGTGGCCACGATCGAGGATCGCGACAACGCCCAAGCCGCACTGCGCTCCGCGCGCGAGGCCTACCAGGCGGCCCGGCAGAATTACCTGCTGGCGGTGCAGGGTCCGCGCGTCGAGGACATCGAGGCCGCTCGGCGCGCCTACGCGGCGGCCGCCGCCGCCGTGGCATTCGCCGAGCGGGAATTCGCGGACACGCGGCTCTATGCCCCCACGGACGGGGTGATCGAGGACCGCATCCTCGAGCCGGGCGACATGGCGTCCCCGGGCACCCCGGTGTACACGATGGCGCAGATGGAACCCTTGTGGGTGCGTGCCTATGTGCCGGAAATCCGTCTCGGCCGGATCCGGCCCGGCATGCCCGCGGTGATCACCACGGACAGCTTCCCGGGACGGCGCTACCCGGGCTGGGTCGGATACCTGTCGCCCACGGCGGAGTTCACCCCGAAGACGGTGGAGAGCCCGGACTTGCGGACACGGCTGGTCTACCAGGTGCGCATCTATGCCTGCGATCCGCGCGGCGAGCTCCGGCTCGGCATGCCCGCGACCGTGAGCATCGACCTGCGGCCGCCGGCCGCGGCCGCGCCGGATCGCGCACCGCCCTCGAACTGCGGCGCCGCCGATGCCGACCGCCCCTGAGAGCCGGCCGGCGCTCGAGCTGACGCGCGTGACCCGCCGGTTTCACGCCGCCGGCCGAACGGTCTCGGCGGTCGATGCGGTCAGCGCGCGCATCGAGCGCGGGGCGGTCACCGGCCTGGTGGGCCCCGATGGCGCCGGTAAGACCACGCTGATGCGGCTGTGCACCGGCTTGCTGCTGCCGGACGAGGGGCGCATCGAACTGCTCGGCATCGACATCGCCCGCCGGCCGGAGCAGGCGCGGGCGCGGATCGCCTACATGCCCCAGCGCTTCGGGCTGTACGAGGACTTGAGCGTGCTCGAGAACCTGGATTTGTACGCGCGGATCCAGGGTGTCCCGGCGATCCAGCACGCCGCGCGCTTCGAGGAGCTGCTGCACATGACCGGACTGGGGCCCTTCCTCGGGCGGCTCGCGGGCCGGCTCTCCGGCGGCATGAAGCAGAAGCTCGGTCTCGCCTGCACGTTGGTTCAAGTCCCCGAGATGCTCTTCCTGGACGAGCCCACGGTGGGTGTCGATCCGGTGTCGAGGCGCGAGCTGTGGGCGATCGTCGATGCGCTGGTGCGCACCTCGGGCGTGACCGTGCTGCTGAGCACCTCGTACCTCGACGAGGCCGAGCGCTGCGCCTCGGTGCTGCTCATGCACGAGGGCCGGCTGCTCGAGTCGGCGAAGCCGGCGGCGCTCACGGCACCGATGGCGGGACGCTGCTTTCGCGTGGCGGCGCCCGGAATGGACACGCGCCGCTTGCACGAGCGGCTCGCGCGCTCGCCCGGCATCCTCGACGCCACCATCCAGGGAGGCTACGTACGCATAGTCACCCGGACTGCCGGCCAGCCGCCGGCCTCGATGTTGCCCGGCGGCGCGAATCTCACCGTGGAACCGGTGCCTCCGAGGTTCGAGGACGCCTTCGTGGCCCGCCTGCTGGAGCACGCCGCCGACGCCGCGCCCGTGCCCGCGCTCGCGCTCGCGGCCCGCGAGCAACTCGAGCAGGCCGAGCAGGCCGAGGAGGTGGTCATCTCCGCGGATCGGCTGTCCCGCCGCTTCGGCGATTTCACCGCGGTCGATGCCGTGTCCTTCGAGGTTCGGCGGGGCGAGATCTTCGGGCTGCTGGGCGCGAACGGCGCCGGCAAGTCGACCACTTTCCGCATGCTCTGCGGCCTGCTGCCGTCCTCCTCCGGAGCCTTGCGGGTGGCCGGCTTCGATCTGCGGCACGCGGCCGGCGCGGCGCGCGGGCGGATCGGCTACATGGCCCAGCGCTTCTCCCTGTACGGCGACTTGTCGGCGCGGCAGAACCTCAAGTTCTTCAGCAGCGCCTACCGTTTGCGCGGTGCGCACCAGCAGCAGCGGATCGACTGGGCCTTGCGCGAGTTCGGCCTCGAGCCGATGGCCGATGCCGCGAGCCGCGATCTGCCCCTCGGCTACAAGCAGCGTCTGGCGCTCGCCTGCGCGCTGATGCACGAGCCCGACATCCTGTTCCTGGACGAGCCGACCTCCGGCGTCGACCCGCTGGCGCGCCGCGAGTTCTGGCGGCGGATCCACGCTCTGGCCGAGCGCGGCGTGACCGTGCTGGTCACCACTCACTTCATGGAGGAGGCCGAGTATTGCGACCGCCTGATCATTCTCTCCCAGGGAAGGATCATCGCGGCAGGTGACTCGGAAAGCCTCAAATCCCGCGCCCGCAGCGCCCAGCTCCCGAATCCCACCATGGAGGACGCGTTCATCGCCCTGCTCCAGGACGCGGCACCCGCGAGGGCGGCATGAGCGCCGCCGGCGTCCGCTTGAGGGCATTGCTGCGCAAGGAAGCCCTGCAGATCCTGCGCGACCCGTCCGCGCTCGCCATCGCCTTCGCGCTGCCGGCCTTCCTCCTGTTCATCTTCGGCTATGGCGTCACGCTCGACGCCAAGGAGGTGCCGCTCGGGGTGGTGGTCGAGCGGCCGAGCGCCGAGACCGCGGCCTTCGAGGGCAAGCTCCTGCAGTCGCCCTACTTCGAAACCACCGAATATCGGGACTTCGCCGCCGCCGAGCGCGCCCTCGAGGCACACGAGATCACCGGCATCGTCTGGCTGCGCGAGGACTTCGCCCGCCGCACGCGGTCGTCGCGCGGCGCCACGATCGGCGCGATCCTCAACGGGGTGGACGCCAACAGCGCGCGCATCGTCGAAGGCTATCTGCAGCAGGCCTGGGCGGCCTGGATGGCCGATGCGGCGCGGCCGGGACGCGCGGGCGCCGCCCTGCCGGTCGAGGTTGCGCCGCGCATTCGCTTCAATCCCGAGGTGCGCAGCCGCGACTATCTCGTTCCCGGGCTCATCGCCCTCATCATGACGCTGACCGGCGCCCTGCTGACCGCGCTGGTCATTGCGCGCGAGTGGGAGCGAGGCACGCAGGAGGCGCTGATGGTGACCAAGGCGACCCTGCAGGAGATCCTGCTGGCGAAGCTCCTGCCTTACTTCGTTCTGGGGCTCGGCGGCATGGCCGCCTCGGTCATCCTCGCGGTCACGCTGTTCGGAGTTCCGTTTCACGGATCGCCGTGGGCGCTGCTCGCCACCTCGTCGCTGTTCCTGCTGGCCGCCCTCGGCATGGGGCTGCTGATCTCCAGCGCCGCGCGCACCCAGTTCGTCGCCGGCCAGATCGCCATCATCACGACCTTCCTGCCGGCGTTCATCCTCTCCGGCTTCGTCTTCGACATCGGCAGCATGCCCGCACCGGTGCGGGCGCTTACGCACATCGTCGCGGCGCGCTACTTCGTCACCATCCTGCAGAGCCTGTTCCTGGCGGGCGACCTGTGGAGCGTGCTGCTGCCCAATGCCCTGGCGCTCGCGCTCATGGCGGCGGTGTTCCTCGGCGTCGCGCGCCTGCGCGCCCGCAAACGGCTCGACTGAATCCGATGTGGCCTGCCGTCCTCGCCCTGATCGTCAAGGAGCTGCTGGCGATCCTCAAGGACCCCAAGAGCCGGATCGTGCTGATCGGCCCGCCGCTCCTGCAGCTCGTCGTGTTCGGCTACGGCGCGACCTTCGACCTGAACCGGGTGCCGGTCGCGGTGTACGACGAGGACCACAGCGCCGCCTCCCGCGATCTGATCGCGCGCTTCCTGGGATCGCCGGTATTCGACGAGGTCGCGCGGCTGCATGATGCGGCCGACGTGGACCGCCTGATCGACTCGCGGCAGGTGACCATGGTCATCGACGTCGATCGGCGCTTCACGAGCGATCTGCTGCGGCACCGGCCCGCCCGCGTGCAGCTCATCGTCGATGGGCGCAATTCCAACACGGCGCTGCTGGTGCTCGGCTACTCGAACCAGATCGTCAGCGACTTCAGCCGGGATTGGCTGGGCGCGCACGGCGGCGGCGCGGCGCCGGCGGTGCTCGACATGCGCGCGAACTACAATCCTCCCCTGAACTCCCAATGGTTCATCGTGCCCGGTATCGTCGCCCTGCTCACCCAGGTGGTCACGCTCCTGGTGGTCGGTTTGTCGGTCGCTCGCGAACGGGAGGCCGGCACCTTCGATCAGCTGCTGGTCACTCCCATGGGCCCGCTCGAGATCCTGCTCGGCAAGGGGCTTCCCGGCCTGCTGATCGGCGTGCTCGAGGCCACGGTGATCATCCTCGCCGCGGTGCTGTGGTTTCAGGTGCCGCTGCGCGGCCAACTGCTCCCCCTGTACCTGGGCCTGTTCTTGTTCGTCGCCGCCGTGACCGGAATCGGCCTGATGATTTCCTCGCTGGCCGTGACCCAGCAGCAGGCGCTGCTGGGCGCTTTCCTGTTCATGGTACCCTCGATCACGCTGTCCGGATTCGCCACGCCGATCGCCAACATGCCCCGCTTCATCCAGGCGGCCACGCAGGTCAATCCGATGCGGCACTTTCTCGTCATCGTGCGCGGCGTATTTCTCGAAGGCTCGACCACCGCCGAGCTCCTGCCCCACTACTGGCCCCTGGCACTGGTCGCCGCCGGCAGCATGCTGGTCGCGGGCTGGCTGTTTCGCCGCCGCACCGCGTAGCGGCCGGTTCGAGGGGACCTTTTCCACCATCACGAGGTTCATCCGCCCATGACCCCGCCCGAGGCCTTGCCCGCGAATCCCGCTCCGCTCGACGCCGCCGCGCTCGACCTGATCGACGCGTATTGGCGTGCCGCCAACTATCTCGCCGTCGGACAGATCTACCTGTACGACAATCCGCTGCTGCGCGAACCCCTGCTGCCGCGGCACGTCAAGCCGCGCCTGCTCGGCCATTGGGGAACCACCCCGGGGCAGAACTTCATCTACGCCCACCTGAACCGGGTCATTCGACGGCACGACCTGGACATGATCTACATCGCGGGCCCGGGGCACGGCGGCCCGGCGGTGGTCGCCAACGTCTATCTCGAGGGCACCTACTCCGAGCTGTATCCCGAGATTTCGATGGACGAGCAGGGCATGAAGCGGCTGTTCAAGCAGTTCTCGTTCCCGGGCGGCATTCCGAGCCACGTCGCACCGGAGACGCCCGGCTCCATTCACGAAGGCGGGGAGCTCGGGTACTCGCTGAGCCATGCGTACGGCGCCGCCTTCGCCAACCCGGGATTGATCGTCGCCTGCGTGATCGGCGACGGCGAGGCGGAGACCGGGCCGCTCGCGACCGGATGGCACGGGAACAAATTCCTGAATCCGGCCACCGACGGCGCGGTGCTGCCGATCCTGCATTTGAACGGCTACAAGATCGCGAACCCCGCCGTGCTCGCCCGCCTCGAGCCGGAGGAGCTCGATCTGTACCTGCGCGGCTGCGGCCATGAGCCGCACTTCGTCGCCGGCGACGATCCCAAGACCATGCACCAGCTCATGGCCGGCACGCTCGAGCGCGTCGTCGAGCGGATCCGCGCGATTCAGTCGCTCGCCCGGGAGCATGGCTCGACGGCCCGGCCGCGCTGGCCGATGATCGTGCTGCAGACGCCGAAGGGCTGGACCGGTCCGAAGTTCGTGGACGGCAAGCCGGTCGAGGGGACCTTTCGCGCGCATCAGGTTCCGGTCGCCGACGTGCGCACGAACCCCGCACACCTCGACATTCTCGATCGCTGGATGCGCAGCTACCGGCCCGCGGAGCTGTTCGACGCGGCGGGCGCGCTTCGGCCGCAGCTCGCGGCGCTCGCGCCCGGCGGGGCGCGCCGCATGGGCGCGAATCCGCACGCCAACGGCGGCCTGCTGCTGCGCGACCTGCGCATGCCGGATTACCGTGAATACGCCGTCGCGGTGCCGGCGCCGGGCGCCATCGACGCCGAGGACACGCGCGTGCTCGGCGCCTTCCTGCGCGACGTGATCTCCTTGAACGAGAAGCCGCGAAATTTCCGCCTGTTCGGCCCCGACGAGACCGATTCGAACCACCTGGGCGCGGTGTTCGAGGTGAGCGAGCGTCAGTGGCAGGCGCGGATGCTGCCGGTCGACGAGCACCTGGCCGCGCAGGGCAGCATCATGGAGGTGCTGAGCGAGCACCAATGCGAGGGCTGGCTCGAAGGCTATCTGCTCACCGGACGCCACGGCCTGTTCAATTCATACGAGGCGTTCATCCACATCATCGATTCGATGTTCAATCAGCACGCGAAGTGGCTCAAGGTCACCCGCACGATCCCGTGGCGGCGGCCCATCGCCTCGCTCAATTATCTGTTGAGCTCGCACGTCTGGCGGCAGGACCACAACGGCTTCACCCACCAGGACCCGGGCTTCATCGATCACGTCGTCAACAAGAAGGCCGACGTCATCCGCGTCTATCTGCCGCCGGACGCGAACTGCCTGCTGTCGGTGGCCGACCATTGCCTGCGCAGCCGCCACTACGTGAACGTCATCGTCGCCGGCAAGCATCCCGCGCCCCAGTGGCTCGACATGCCGGCCGCCGTCACTCACTGCAGCGCGGGCATCGGCATCTGGGAGTGGGCGAGCACCGACCGGGACGGTGCACCGGACGTGGTCATGGCCTGCGCCGGCGACGTGCCCACGCTCGAGACGCTGGCCGCGGTCACGCTGCTGCGCGGCCATTTCCCGGCGCTGAAGATCCGCGTGATCAACGTGGTTGACCTGATGAAGCTGCAGCCGCCGAGCGAGCACCCGCACGGCCTCCCCGATGCGGATTTCGACGCGATGTTCACCCGCGACAAGCCCATCATCTTCGCCTTCCACGGCTACCCGTGGCTGATCCACCGCCTCACCTACCGCCGCACCAATCACGACAACCTGCACGTGCGCGGCTACAAGGAGGAAGGCACGATCACCACGCCGTTCGATATGGCCGTGCTGAACGATCTGGACCGCTTCCATCTCGCCGGGGACGCGGTCGACCGGCTGCCGCAGCTGCAGGCGCATGCCGGCTACTTCAAGCAGGCCATGCGCGACGAGCTCGCCCGGCACCGCGAGTACATCCGGGCGCACGGCGAGGACCGGCCGGAGATCCGCGACTGGCGCTGGAGCGCGCCTTCGTGAGCGCATCGGCCGATCTGCGTACGGCGTACGAGCGGCACCTGAAGTTCGACCTGCTGGTGGCGCCCGCAGCCGCCACCGAGCGTCAGCGCTTCGCCGCGTTCGCGGCCGCCGTTCGCGACCTGCTGGCCGAGCGCTGGCTCGCCACCGCGCAGGACCAGGAGCGCGCCAATCCGAAGCGCGTCTACTACCTGTCGCTCGAATATCTGCCGGGGCGCTCCTTGCGCAACAACATCCAGGCGCTGCGCATTCCGCCGTCCGTGATCGGCGAGCTCGCAAGCGTCGGCATCGACCTCGACCGGCTCTGCGAGGCCGAGCCGGACGCAGCCCTCGGCAACGGCGGGCTGGGCCGCCTCGCGGCCTGTCTGCTCGATTCCCTGGCGACGCTCGGCATTCCCGCCATGGGCTACGGACTGCGCTACGCCTACGGGATGTTCCGCCAGGAATTGACCGGCGGACGGCAGACCGAGCACCCGGACAACTGGCTGCGTCGCCCGGACCCCTGGGAGGTGGTGCGCCACCCGGAGGCGGTGCAGGCCGCCATTCGATGCTCCTTCGATTTCGAACAAGGACTCTCCCGCGAGGGCGACCGGCGCACGACCACCCTGCGGGGCACGCCGTACGACCGGCCCGTGGTCGGATACGGCGCCGGAACGATCAATACCTTGCGGCTCTGGGAGGCGGCATCGCCCGATTTCTTCGATCTGGACGAATTCAATCACGGCGATTTCTTCGGCGCGGTCCACGACAAGATCCTCGCCGAGAACGTCACCCGGGTGCTGTATCCCGACGATTCCACCTCCGCCGGCGTGCACCTGCGCTTCCTCCAGGAATTCTTCCTGGTCGCCTGCTCGCTCGCCGACATCGTCCGCCGCTTCCGGTCGGCGAACGCCGACTGGCGCCTGCTGCCGGACAAGGTCGCCATCCAGTTGAACGACACCCATCCGTCGATCGCGGTCGCCGAGCTCATGCGCATCCTGCTGGACGACGCGCTGCTCGGATGGGACGAGTCGTGGGATCTCACGGTGCGCACGCTCGCCTACACCAACCACACCCTGCTGCCCGAATCGCTGGAGCGATGGCCCGTCGCCATGTTCGAGCTGGCGCTGCCGCGCCACCTCGAGATCATCTACGAGGTCAATCGCCGCTTTCTGGACGACGTGCGCCGGCGCAGCGGCGCCGACGAGGCGCTGGTGCGGCGGGTGAGCCTGATCGAGGAGCAAGGCACCCGGCAGGTGCGCATGGCGCACCTCGCCATGCTCGGCACGCACAGCACCAACGGCGTGTCGGCGATCCACACGCGGCTGCTGCGCGAACGCACGGCCCGGGATTTCGCGGCGCTGTTCCCGGCGCGGTTCAGCAACAAGACCAACGGCGTCAGCCAGCGGCGCTGGCTGCTGCTCGCGAACCCGTCGCTCGGCGGGCTCATCACCGAGGCGATCGGCGATGGCTGGATCAGCCATTCGGCCGCGCTCGGACGGCTGCGCCCGTTCGCCGAGGACGCGGCGTTTCGCGAGCGCTACGGCGCGGTCAAGCGCGCGGCGAAGACCCGCTTCGCCGCCTGGCTGCGCGCCGCGACCGGGCGGATCGTCGACCCCGACTCGCTGTTCGACAGCCAGATCAAGCGCATTCACGAATACAAGCGCCAGCTGCTCAACGTGCTGCACATCATCATCCTCTACGGCCGCCTGCGGGATGAGTCGAACCCGCCGCCGGTGCCGCGCACGTTCTTCTTCGCGGGCAAGGCGGCGCCCGCCTACCTGTTCGCGAAGCTGGTCATCCGGCTCATCCACGCGGTGGCCGCCGTGCTCGACGAGGACCCGGCGGTGAGCGCCCGGCTCAAGGTGATCTTCGTTCCGGATTACGGCGTGTCGCTCGCCGAGCGGCTGATCCCCGCGAGCGACGTCTCGGAACAGATTTCCACCGCCGGCTACGAGGCGAGCGGCACCAGCAACATGAAGTTCATGATGAACGGCGCACTCACCGTCGGCACCCGGGACGGCAGCACCATCGAGATCGCGCAGGCGGTCGGCGATGACAACATATTCCTGTTCGGCCTGAGCGCCGAGCAGGTCGCCGGCAGTCGCGGCTGGTACGACCCCCGTTGGCACTACGCCCACGATCCGCAGACCCGCGCGGCGATCGACCTGATCTCCTCGGACCGCTTCAGCCGGGGCGAACCCGGCCTGTTCACCCCGATCGTCGATGCGCTCCTGCGGCGCGGGGACTACTACATGCACCTCGCGGATTTGGGCGCCTATGCGGCCACCCAGGAGCGCCTCGGCGCGCTGTACTGCAACGGACACGGCTGGGCGCGCCGGGCGATCGCGAACGTGGCGGCGGCGGGACCGTTCTCGAGCGATCGGACGGCTCGCGAATACGCCGCGCAGATCTGGGGGGTGCCGGCTCCCGGGGGGCCGGCCCAATGCTAAACTGCGCCGCGCCTTATTTCACTGGTGCTTTGGAATTCCCGAATGAACAAGAACTTCGTCGGAGACCCGGACTCCGATGCCACCGAGCGCATGGCCGCGCCGGAGCATCGCGGGCACCGCGCCTCGGGCGGCGAGTCCGGTGGCGAGGACCGGATCAGGCGCAGCGAGGCGATGCTGCGCAACACCCAGCGGATCGCCAACGTGGGCAGCTGGGAGGTCGATCTGGTGCGCGACCGCATGGAATGGTCCGAGCAGATGTTCGCCATCTTCGGGCTGGATCCTGACCGATTCACGGGCAGCTATCGCGAGTTCATCGCGTGCATCCACCCCGAGGACCTCGAACGCGTGCGCGCCCACAGCGCGGCGGCGCGCCACCCGGCGAACGGCAAGGGGCTCGACCTGGAGTACCGGATCGTCCGCCCCGACGGCACCGTGCGCACCGTCCACGAGCGGGGCGAGATCACCTTCGATGAGTCGGGCGTGCCCGTGTTCACCGCGGGCGTGGTCATGGACGTGAGCGAGCGCACGCTCACCGATCGGGAGCTCGCCAAGACGGGGCGCGCACTCAAGATGTTGAGCCGCAGCAACGAGGCGATGATCCGCGCGGAGAACGAGAACGCGCTCCTGAACGAGATTTGCCGCATCGCGGTCCACGACGGCGGCTACCGCATGGCGTGCGTGTTCTACGCCCAGGACGATGAACGACGGACCTTGCTGCCGGTCAGTCACGCCGGCCATGAGGTGGGCTATCTGTCCGAGGTGACCGTGTCCTGGTCGGCGGACCGCCCCGACGGGCGGGGTCCGGCCGGCCGCTCGGTGCGCAGCGGCTCCTCCGTCGTGATCCCGGACCTCGCGAACGACGAGACTTACGCCTTTTGGGCCGAGCCGGCGCTCGCCCGCGGCTACCGGAGTGTGCTGTCGCTGCCGTTGAACACCGCCGGCCGCTGCTTCGGCACCTTCTGCCTGTACAGCGGCGAACCGAGGACCATCAGTCCCGCCGAGGTCGGCCTGCTGCACGAGTTGGCGGACAACCTCGCCTATGGCATCGCCGCGCTACGCGACCGCACCGACCGGCGGGTCCTGCTGGAGACGGCGACCGCCGTCTCGACCATGGCCGGCGGCAGCACCGGCGCGGACTATTTCGAGAAGCTGCTGACCATCCTGGTCCGATCCCTCGGCGCCGACGCCGGCTTCATCGCCGGCATGCCCGACGAGGATTCCGGCCTCGTGCGCACCATCTGCGCCGTGATCGACGGCGCCGTGGTGCCCTCGCTCCACTATGGGTTGACCGGCACGCCGTGCGGGGACATCGGCGCCGCGGACACCCTGGTCATCGAACGCGGCGCGAGCGAACTCTATCCGCACGCACAGATGTTGGCCGCGCTCGGCGCGCAAGCCTACGCGGGCATGAATCTCCTCGACACCAAGGGCGCCCGGATCGGCACCCTGTTCGTGCTGTACCGGCGGCCGCTCGCACACAGTACGCTCGCGCTCGCGGCGCTGCGCCTGTTCGCGGCCCGGGTCGCGGCCGAGCTGGCGAGGCAGCGCGACGCTGCCCGGCTGCGCGAGCAGGCGCTGCTGCTCGACAAGGCGCACGATGCCATCGTCCTGCGCACGCTCGATCAGCGCATCGTCTATTGGAACCAGGGCGCCGAGCGCCTGTACGGGTGGACCGCCGCGGAAGTCCTCGGCCGCTGCTCGCGGGACCTGGGCTTCGGCGATGAGGCCGATTTCGGGGCCGCCGTGCGCCAGCTGCTCGAGCAGGGCGAATGGGTCGGCGAGCTGCGCGAGACGCGCAAGGACGGCGCCGCCATCACCGTCGAGGGCCATTGGACGCTGATGAGATCCGCCGACGGGACGCCGCAGAGCATCCTCGCCATCAACACGGACATCTCGGCGCGCAAGCGCACCGAGAGCCATCTGCGGCTCCTCGAGGCCTCGGTGGCGCGCCTCAACGACATCCTGCTGATCACCGAGGCCGAACCCATCGCCGAGCCCGGGCCGCGCATCGTGTTCGTCAACGACGCCTTCGTCCGCCGCACCGGCTACGCCCGCGAGGAGGTGATCGGCAAGACCCCGCGCATCCTGCAGGGTCCCGGGACCAGCAGGGCCGAGCTCGACCGGATCCGCGCCGCGCTGCGCGAGTGCAAGCCGGTCCGCGCGGAACTGGTCAACTACACCAAGTCGGGCGAGGAGTTCTCGATCGAGCTCGACATCGTGCCCCTGGCCAATGCCGCGGGACGGGCCACGCATTTCGTCTCCGTCGAACGGGACATCACGGAGCGCAAGCGGGCCGAGGCGCAGCTCGCGCAAAGCGAGGCGCACGCCGCCCACGCCCACAAGCTCGAGTCCATCGGCCGGCTGACCGGCGGCATCGCGCACGACTTCAACAACCTGCTGACCGTGATCATCGGCAA
>VFSW01004895.1_pt1 | contig 19942 bp, 12 predicted proteins | sample 5358111 | NCBI WGS metagenome assembly VFSW01 (sample SAMN11554181, study PRJNA540505) | mine drainage metagenome | isolation source: sediment from site ElyBrook_90M | place: USA: Ely Copper Mine, Vershire, VT | collected 2017 | reverse complement strand
GCTAGTGGAAGTGAGACGACGGCAATGGATCGTCAACGATGTCCATTCATCGGCGCTGGCCGGTGCCAGGCACGGTGGCGCCCAGGCTCGTGCACAGCACTTGGTGACGGTCTCTTCGATCGACGAAGACGCGCTGGGCGAAGAGCTCCAGGTGATTTGGGAGCTTGAACCCGGCGCCCGCATCCTCGAGAAGGCTGGACTTCCGAAGGTCGGTGAATTCGACGAACCTAGTCGAGTCGAGGCCTTCCTGGATGCCGTCCGGTGGGGCGCCGCGACCAATGCGGATGTCCAAGCCCTGCAGGCCCCCTTCCGTAGCGGGATCGCGATCGAGGACTACCAGCTCGACCCGCTCGTGCGTGGCCTGCAGATGCCGCGCGTCAACCTGTTGATTGCGGATGACGTCGGCCTCGGCAAGACGATCGAAGCCGGACTCGTGGCGCAGGAGCTGCTGCTCCGCCACAGGGCAAGGACCATCCTGATCGTGTGTCCGGCATCGCTGCAACTGAAGTGGCAGTCCGAGATGCAGGAGAAGTTCGGTCTCGAGTTCCGGGTCGTCGATACGAGCTACTTGAAGGAGCTGCGGCGAAGCCGCGGTATCAACGCCAACCCATGGTCGTCGTTCCCACGACTGATCACCTCGATGGATTGGCTGAAGAGCGAGATCCCGCTGCGGTTCATGCGAGATGCCATTCCGCCAGTGCCTTCCTACCCTCGCACGTTCGATCTCCTGGTCGTCGACGAGGCGCACAACGTCGCGCCGTCGGGGGCCGGCTATTACGCACTCGACAGCCTGCGCACCCAAGCCATCCGAACGATCGCACCCCACTTCGAGCACCGGTTGTTCCTCACCGCGACGCCGCACAACGGCTTCCAGGAATCGTTCACTTCGCTGCTCGAGCTCCTCGACGACCAACGTTTCGCCCGTGGCGTCCAGCCCGACCAGGAGCGCCTGGCCCGGGTGATGGTGCGGCGCTTGAAGTCGGACATCACCGATGCCCAAGGAAACCGTGTCTTCCCAGACCGCAAGCTCGAGCCTTTGGAGGTGGAATACACCGACGATGAACGCCGCACTCACGCGGCACTCGTCGAGTACACGCAGCTCCGGCAGGCCGCCAACCGCGAAGAGGGCGGCAGCCACGCGACGGAGTTCGTCCTCAAGCTCCTCAAGAAGCGGTTGTTCTCGTCGCCTGCGGCCTTCGCGGGCACGCTGGACGAACACCGCAAGACCCTCGCCGGCAGGAAGAAGCCAACCGACGGCAGCGCGCTCGATTAACGCATCCTTCGCCGACTGATCCAGCAGACCGAGGAGGAGTACGCCGACGACCAACGCTATGAAGAAGCGCAGGAGGAAGCCGTCAGCGCCGCCAGTGCCGCCCTCACGAGCCTATCGCCACGCGAGCGTGAACTGCTGGAGCAGATGGCGCACTGGGCAGAGCGGGCCAAGGCGCGACCCGACTCGAAGGCCAAGGCCATCCTCGGCTGGCTGAAACAGCACATCAAGCCGGCTGGCAGCTGGTCCAAAGAGCGCGTGATCGTCTTCACCGAGTACCGCGCCACGCAGAAGTGGCTCGTCGATCTGCTGACCGCCGAGGGTCTCGGCGGCGACGATCGACTGATGACGATCTACGGCGGCATGGACAAGGACAAGCGCGAGGCCGTCAAGGCAGCCTTCCAGGCCGACCCGAGCGTCTCACCCGTTCGCATCCTGGTCGCCACCGATGCGGCCTCGGAGGGCATCGACCTGCAGAACCACTGCCGCTACATGATCCATGCGGAGATTCCGTGGAACCCCAACGTCCTCGAGCAGCGCAACGGCCGGATCGACCGGCACGGGCAGAAGGCCAAGGAAGTCCTGATCTGGCATCCGGTCGGCGCCGGGTACCGCCGCAAGCAGCTGGGGGCGGATGTTGCGTCTGGCAGTCTCGAGGGTGATCTCGAGTTCCTGATGGTGGCGGCTCGCAAGGTCGAGGCGATCCGCACCGATCTCGGCAAAGTCGGCCCGGTCATCGCGTCGCAGGTCGAACAGGCGATGCTCGGTAAACGCAAGCAGCTCGATACGACCCGGGCGGAGCGCGATGCCCAGGCCACCGCCCGTGAATTGCCGATCGAACGCAAGCTGCGTGAGCGCATCGCTCGCCTGCACGATCAACTGGTCGAGACGCGCGAGGTTTTCCATCTCAGCCCCTCCAACGTTCGAGCCGCCGTTCAGGTGGCACTGGGTCTCGCCCGCCTGCCGGCGCTCGAACCCATCGACCACCCCGGCGCGGCGAAGGGCACCGTGTTCCGGATGCCGCCTTTCCAAGGCACGTGGGCACGATGCACCGAGGGTCTCGCGCATCCCCACACCGGCGTTCGGCGCCCGATCACGTTCGATCACGACGTAGCGCGCGGGCGCGACGACATCGTGCTCGTGCACCTCGAACACCGGCTGGTGCAGATGTGCCTTCGCCTGCTTCGTGCCGAGGTCTGGGCGCCGGACGACGTCAAGCGCATGCATCGCGTTACGGCGCGCGTGGCGCCGGACGCCGCTGTGACTGCGCCCGCTGTCATCGTGATGTCACGGCTCGTCGTCACGGGCGGGAACTCGACCCGGTTGCACGAAGAGCTGACCGCGGCGGGAGGCTTGCTGCAAGACGGCCACTTCACTCGGCTCAACGTGACGCAGACCGAAGCCATTCTGTCGGGCTCGAAGCCCATGCTGCCTGGGTCTCAGGTTCTCGGCACGCTACAGAAGTCCTGGCCCAAGATCGAAGCTGCCGCGCTTGCGGCGGCCGAGGCGCGTTCGAGCGACCGGATGAAGAACCTGCAGAGCACGCTAGAGCGCCGTCGCACTCAGGAGATGGACGACATCGCGAAGGTGCTCGAGGAGCTCGCACGTTCCATCCGCCAGAAGCTCGGCGAGGCCGACCCGGCGCAGTTGTCCTTCTGGACCACCGAGGAACAGGACCAACTGCGCCGTAATGCCGACAGCCTACGGGCCCGTCTCGCGGCGATCCCGGAGGAGATCGAGAAGGAGCGCTTGCTGATCGCCGGGCGTTACGCGGAGCCGGTCGCGCGCACTTTTCCCGTGGCGGTCGTGTTCGTGGTTCCCGAGTCCATGGCGCGGAGGGCCTCATGAGCGGCATCGCTCGCCACCATTCGGAGTGGCTCTCTCTGATCGAGGTCTCTGGACCGTTCCTCACGCTGCCCGTTCTCGTTCGCGTCTTCCCGCAAGGGCTACCGAAGGTCGATGGGAAGAAGCTCGGCCGCTTGCGCGCGGCCTATGAGGAGTGGGCCAACGCGCAGGACGCGAAGGCGCCGGATGCCGGCGCCCTTCACGCCACCTGGGTGCAGCTCGTCCTAGGCGAGCTCCTCGAGTTCGACGACCATACGCTGCGATCGGGTGACGGCCTGCCGTCCGGCCTCGACGTGCCCCTGGCCGAGCACCATGAGACGCTCCGGCCATCGATGGCGATCGTGGAACCTAGCGGCCGAGCCAAGGCCGGTACGCCTCGGCTCCTCGTCGCCGTCTGGCCCTCCGATCAGGATCTCGAATCCGCCGTCCCCGCGGCGCGTTGGGCGGCCTCACCTCTCGAGCGCATGACGCAGCTCTGCCGCTCGACGGGTGTTCGCTTGGGCCTCGTGACCAACGGCGAGCGTTGGACCGTCGTCGATGCGCCTGTCGGTCAAACCGCGGGATATGCCAGCTGGTATGCGGGCTTGTGGCTGCAGGAGCCGATCACGTTGGCTGCCTTCGAGGCGCTGCTCGGTGTGCGCCGCTTCTTCGCGGTGGCGGACACGGACACGATCGAAGCACTGCTGGACGAATCGGTTGCCTTCCAGCAGGAGGTCACCGACCAGCTCGGGTACCAGGTGCGCCGTGCCGTCGAGGTGCTGGTGCAGGCGCTCGACCGGGCGGATCTCGATCGCAAACGCGAACTCCTGCGTGACGTTCCGCCCGCACGGCTATACGACGCTGCGCTCACCGTGATGATGCGGCTCGTCTTCCTCTTCTGCGCGGAGGAGCGCGGGCTCTTGCTCCTCGGCGACGAGACCTACGACGCCAACTACGCCGTGTCGACGCTGCGCGCGCTCCTGCGCGAGGAGGCCGACCGCGTCGGCGTGGAGGTGCTCGAACGCCGGCAGGATGCCTGGGCGCGCCTGCTCGCCACCTTCCGTGCCGTCCATGGTGGTGTCGAGCACGAAGCGCTGCGTCTGCCAGCGCTCGGCGGCAGCTTGTTCGACCCTGATCGCTTTCCGTTCCTGGAGGGGCGGGCGGCAGAAACCTCGTGGCTCGCAACGCCGGCCTCGCCGCTGCCTATCGACAATCGCACCGTGTTGCATCTGCTCGAAGCCCTGCAGCTGCTGCGCACGCGGGGCGATGGCGGGACGAGTGAGGCTCGCAAGCTGTCCTACCGCGCGTTGGATATCGAACAGATCGGCCACGTCTACGAGGGCCTACTAGATCATGTTGCGGTCCGAGTCGATACGGATACCTTGGGCCTGTTGGGCACCAAGGACAAGGAGCCTGAGCTCTCACTCGATGAGCTGAACCGCGAGCGGCGCCACGGCACGGATGGACTCATCGGGTTTCTGAAGGAACACACCGGCCGCTCCACCTCCGCCCTGCGCAACGATCTCGACGCCGAACTCGATGAGGTCGCGGAGCAACGCTTGCTCGTCGCCTGCGGCAACGACAAGGCCCTGGTCAAGCACATCGCGCCCTATCACGCCCTGATCCGCAAGGACGTCTGGGGCTACCCGCAGATCTATCGGGCTGGCAGTTTCATGGTCACCGGAGGGTCGGAGCGCCGCCAGACTGGCACGCACTACACGCCGAAGTCGCTGACCGAGCAGATCGTCACCGAGACGCTCGAACCGCTCGTCTATGTCGGTCCGGCTGAGGGCAAGCCGCGCGACGCCTGGAAGCTGCGGTCGGCGGTGGAACTCCTCGATCTCAAGATCTGCGACATGGCGATGGGCTCCGGCGCGTTCCTCGTCCAGGTCTGCCGATGGCTCGCGGAGCGCGTCGTGGAAGCGTGGGAGGAGGCCGAGCGCAAAGGCGCTGTGGTCTCGGGCGAAGGGGAAGTTCTTGAGAAGGCGGCGGGGCGCGATCTGTTGCCGCCCGACCGAGAGGAAAGACTGAGCTTCGCGCGGCGATTGGTCGCCGAGCGCTGCGTCTACGGCGTGGACATCAACCCGATGGCCGTCGAGCTGGCCAAGCTCTCACTCTGGCTGGTCACCTTGGCCAAGGGCCGGCCATTTGGGTTCCTCGATCACAACCTGCGTTGCGGTGACAGCCTGCTTGGCGTTCACCACCTCGATCAGCTCACGCAACTCTCGATGACGCCCAGTGGCCAAGGCCAGCGGCGCCTGTTCGGCCAAAGTGTTGAAAGAGCGGTGCACGAAGCGATCGAAGTGCGCATGCGGCTTCGGTCCATGCCCATTCGCGATATCCGTGACATCGAGGCGATGGCTACGCTCGATGCCGAGGCCAGGTCGAAGCTGATGATCGCCGAGCGGGTCGCAGACGCCCTACTCGGCGTCGTTCTCGCGGCGTCTGGACAGAGCGCTGAACGAATCGGGCTCGATGCGCTCGCGATCGACGCCGATCGCGTGGCGCAGGCGGACACGAAGGCCTTGGTGGCCCTGGGTCAGCGGGCTTCGCTCGACCTCGCCAAGGACGCGCCCGACGGTCGTCCGCGTCGTCCCTTTCACTGGCCGTTGGAATTTCCCGAGGTGTTCGCTGGAGAGGGTGGCGCCTTCAACGCTTTCGTGAGCAATCCGCCGTTCAGCGGGGGCCGCCTCGTGGGTCGACGCCTCGGCTTGGCATACCAGAAGTACCTGAAGTACGTGCGCAATGGCGTGGTCGGATCACCGGATCTTTGCGCCTACTTCTTCCTTCGTGCGTTCGAGCTGCTGAAGCCAGATGGGCAATTCGGGTTGCTCGCAACCAAGTCGATCGCGGAAACGGGGTCTCGTGTCGTTTGCCTGGATCAGATCCTCGGCAAGGGCGGGACGATCCATCGGGCCTATTCGAGGTTCCCGTGGCCCGGCAATGCCGCGGTGGTGGTGTCGATCGCTTGGGTCGCCAAGGGCGATTGGCAGGGCGCCAGAGTGTTGGATGATCGAACGGTGCAGGCGATCAACGGGGCGCTGGAAGAGGATGCCCAGATCTGTCGACCTGTGAAGCTCAAGGCGTTGAAAGGAAGCTTCTCACAAGGCCAAGACGTCATGGGCCGCGGCTTTGAACTCACTGCCGAAGAGCGGGATGCGATCCTTGCCGAGGATTCAAAGTGCGCAGAGGTGATCTTTCCGCTGTTCAACGGGCAAGACCTCAACACCTTGCCCCGGTTGGAGCCGTACCGTTGGGTTATCTACTTCCGCGACTGGCCCGAGGAGAAAGCCCGCCGTTACAAACCCGCATTCCGCCGCGTCGAGCAGCTGGTTAAGCCCTATCGCGATTCGCTGACAGGTCAGATTCATCAGGACTGCTACTGGAAGCTCTGGGACCTGCGTCCTGCACTTATGAGAGAGTTCGCAGCCAAGTCATTCGTACTGGCGCTAGCTTCGGTAACGAAACATCTCTGTATAAGCCGTGTTTCGACCTCCGCTGTGTACAACATGCAGGTGAAGGTACTGTTCTATGACGGGTGGTGGCACTTTGCAGTTCTTCAGTCGTCGGTGCATGACGTGTGGGCACGGTGGCTGTGCGGAACCCTAGGCGCCTCGACCCTCCGCTATTCGACGTCAGCAGTTCTCGAAACTTGGCCGATGCCCGATCTCGGGCGCGACCCTCAGCTTGAGCAGCTCGGTGAGCGGTACCACGCGCTACGCGATGCGATCATAGTGGCGGATTGGATCGGGCTTACTCAGCTCTATAACCGATTCCACGACCCGGGCGATCGCGATCCGCGAATCGCGGAGCTGCGTACGCTGCACCGCGCTTTGGACATCGCCGTCGCCAGCGCGTATGGGTGGAATGACTTGGATCTTGGCCACGGCTTCCACGAAGTCAACTACTTGCCGGCGAACGATCGCGTGCGCTTCACTATCGGTGAGATCGCGCGTCTCGCCGTCCTGCGCCGCCTTGGCGAGTTGAACCGCCAGCGGTACGCGGAAGAGCAAGCTTCGGCGTCGCCCACGAAGCCGGGGACGACGAAGAACCGCAAGAAGGCTGCGCCAACCGCACAAGGGGCGCTCCCCCTGGTCGATTCGGCCGAACCCGATCCCAAGGCTTTCAAAGCCAAGTCCGCCGCTTCGGCGATGAAGGCCAGTACACGGAGGACCAGCCGATGAAACAGAGCACGGACAAAGCGCAGGCGAGTCCGACCAAACAATTCTTCGTGTCGATGCTGACGCGCGACATCAGCCTCGACGACGCCATCCTCGACCTCCTCGACAACTGCCTCGACGGTGCGATGCGCATCGCTGATGCCGACAAGGTCGACTACGCCCAGCACTTCGTGAAGATCAAGCTGGCCAAGGACCAGTTCTCCATCGAGGACAACTGCGGCGGTATCCCGCGCGACGTTGCCATCAACTACGCCTTCAAGATGGGCCGAGAGCTCGACGACGATCGCGACTCCGACACCGAGACCATCGGCATGTACGGCGTCGGCATGAAGCGCGCGATATTCAAGATGGGCAAGGATGCGCTGGTGCGAACCCGTCACGGCGATGACACGTTCGAGGTGCCCATCACGTCGGCGTGGCTTGAGGCGAAGAACTGGGACCCACTGCCGATCAACGAGCCGACGAATGCGAGCGAGAAGCTTCCGCAACCCGGCACGAGGATCATCGTCAAGGACCTCTACGAAGGCGTCGCCCGGCACTTCGAGAACGAGGCGTTCGAGAACAAGGTCCGCACCGCCATCTCCGAGCACTTCACCATGTTCCTCCAGTGGGGCTTGAAGGTGGAGCTCAACGACAAGCCTGTGGAGCCCGTGCTCGTCGAGGTCCTCGTCTCGAAACGTGAGGACGGCCCGGCGCCGTTCGTGTTCCGCAAGACAATCGACGGGGTCCTCGTTTCGATCGCCGTCGGCCGCAATACCAACCGTGCCCTCGGAAACGAGGAAGACGAGGACGCGGGCTTCGAGCGGGACCGCTCGTCGGCCACCGCTGGCTGGACTGTGCTCTGCAACGATCGCGCGGTCATCGTCGGCGACAAGAGCCGCCTCACGGGTTGGGGTGATGGCATCCCGCTCTATCACCCGCAGTTCGCCATCATCACCGGCATCATCGAGTTCCGCTCGAAGCGCGCCGACAAGCTTCCCGTGACGACGACGAAGCGCGCGCTCGACACGTCGTCGAATGTCTGGCTCGAGTCCCTCGTGAAGATGAAGGAGGGCATGCGGGTCTGGATCGACTACACGAACCAGTGGAAGAACCAGGCCGGCGTGGAGCAACAGCAGGCTCGCCACTGGGAGGACGCCCGGCCGATGCCCCTCAGCAAGGCGATCGAAGCCGTCGCGCATCGCAAGGCCACGAAGAAGTCGGACGACGAAGGCGTCCAGTTCAACCCCAAGAAGAATATGGTTCTCCCCGAGCCCCCGAACAAGACGCCGTCCTCTCGACGGGTCACGTTCTCGAAGCCCGCCGAGGAGATCCGGCTCGTGGGCAAGGCGCTGCTCGACGACGAGAACGCGAAGCCCGGCGATGTCGGTGAGAAGACCTTCGATCTGGCACTGGCCAGGGCCAAGAAGCGGGGCGGCTGACCCATGACCGCCGGATCTTCACTCCCGTACAGGTTGCGGCCGAACAAGGCCGTGGACCGCGAACTGTTCCTGTCGCTCTTAATGCGGCTGGCGCCGAAACTCGTGCTCGAGAAGTACCACTACGTCGGGCTCGGCGGACCGTTTCTCGAGGACTTCCGCTTGGTCCACGGGCGGCTTGGCATCGCCAAGATGACGTGCGTCGAGACGGAGGAGCAGGTGCACAAGCGCCAGGTCTTCAATCGGCCGATCGCCTCCATCGAGTGCGTTCACAAGACCCTCGAGGACTACCTCGACGAGACCGACTTCGACACGCCCGCCATCATCTGGTTCGACTACACCGAGCCCAAGGGCATCACGACGCAGATCGAGCGCTTCGCACGCACCATCGGTACCGTGCCGCTCGGCAGCATCCTTCGCGTGACGCTCAACGCTAACCCCACGTCCCTCGGGAACCCAGACCCCAAGGACCTCTCCGTCGAGGTCGAAGGCGAGGCGTCGGAGGACCGCGCCGTGAAGCCGACGATCCAGGAGTGGCGCCTCGGACGTTTCAAGGAGCGGTTGGGCGCGTTGTTCCCCAGCGGGCTCACCGCCGAGGGCATGACCTTCAAGATGTACGGACCGAGCCTCCTGCGCGCCCTGAAGCTGGCAGTCGACAACGAGGTGCTGAGTTTCCGTGATCGCCGCATCGTGTGGGCGCTCGCCACGCACTACGCCGATGGCCAGGCGATGGTCACCGCTGCGTTGGTGGTCGTCCCGAAGGACGACACGGGCATCGAGGACCTCGTGAGGGGCTGGGAGTTCTTCACGACGACCGATGCGCCGCACCGGCTCGACCTCCCTGCGCTATCGACGCTAGAGAGGCTGACGATGGAGTCGAACGAGGACGCCAAGACCAGGCTCGGTTTCGAGCTGCCGACCTCGGACATGGGGACCGACCCGTTCGAGGTGTTCAAGAAGTTCTACCGGATCTACCCGCACTTCTCGCGGGTGGAGCTGTAGCGAGAGGAGCAACGCATGACGACGACCACCGGACCGAACGCTCAGGCATGCCTCGCCAAGGAGGTCGCGCAGTTCATGAAGGAGGGGCGCAGTTTGGAGGCCGGCATGAACTCGGACGGAATCGGCATCTTCGTCGATGAAGATCGTAGATGACAGCGTCCGCGCTGAATCGAACCCGCAAAACGTATCCGAGATTGGAGCAAGAGCGGTGACCAACAATGTGAGGAAAGCGTGGCTAGTCACCCAAGCCAAGGACTCGAAGTACGCAGACGTCGAAGGCAAGGCCTATGAGTACCCCCGACACATTCCGAACGCTCAACGGATCACCGTTGGCGACATCCTCATCGTCGCACGGACGAAGGCCAATGCTCCCGACGGACGTCGAATTCTCGGACTGGGGCGGGTTGGTGCAATCCAGGGTCAGGGGACGGAGCGCCTTGTCGCCTCTTATGAGCGCTACCTGAAACTGTCGAAGCCGGCCTCCTTCGAAGAGATTGGCGGCGATCCGCGCAGGAACCAGACGAATTCGATCAACCTGATCGACGCGATGATCGTGAGCAAACTCTTGGAACGCGAAGGAGTGACTCAAATGGACTCAGTGCCCGCGATCGTGAGCGAGCCAACGAAGAAGGATCCTCCGCCTTCCAACCACGACCTGCGCGAGTTGCTGCACGACGCGGTTGTGAAGGATCTCCTCGGCCCAGCCAGCGGCCCCGACGAGGAGATACTGGGCACCAGCGTGCGTGACCGCTACCTCGTCGGCAAGTTGGCTCCGAAGGAGTCGCCGATCGACCAAGCGGACACGGGCGATCTTGCCGAGAGCGGGAGCGATGGCGGTGACGATGGCGGCGCCGAGGGCGCGACGCTGATGAGCCAGTCGATCGTTCCCTCGTCATGCGGACTGACGTTCTGCGTCGACGCGAGTTGTGAGTCCCTCGAGGTCGAGGTCACGTGGGGCCACTACCGCAAGACTGAGAGCGAGGTACACGTCACCGAGGCGGGGAACCCGAAGCGGGTGTGGAAACGTCGCGCGGCGGGCGGCACCGTGAAGCTCGGTCTCAAGCCTGGGGAAGTCGGACGCTTGGTGCCGGATGCCGAGCAGCCGGGGGTCTTCGTGCGTGGCGTGGTCCGCCCACCGACGGCGGCCGGCGAGAAGATCGTGACGCTGTTCCTGGTCAACCATCAAGAGGCGCCCGAGACGCATCAGGACGAGGCGTGGCTGTTCCAGGCGCAACTCGCGATTCGCGCGCCGGAAGGGGCAGACGTGTTCCGCCGCCGCCCGACGGGCGAGAGCGCATCCGACGACGACGAGCGAGCCGCGCTGGCGATGCTCTACCGCGACAAGGTCGAGTTCGCGGTCGGCCACGGTGTCAGCGTGCATTGGGAGCTGAGCCCCGGGCGCGTTGATCGCGCGGTCGCAGTGCGGACCCAGGTCGTGCCGTGGTACGACGTGCCGGTGACCGAGGCGCCGACCGCAGCCAACCTGCCCGGTCTGGCGGATCTGATATTGGACATGAGGCAACTCGCCGATCTGGACGAGAATGCGCTGGCGAAGACGCTCGGGGTCTTGCACCAGGAGTATATGGCCTGGATCGGTGGTCAACAGAGTCGTGTCGATGCGAAGTCGCTTGGCGAGCACGAGCCCAGTGCGCAAGAGGCGTTGGAGAAGTGTCGACGCACCGCCGAGCGATTGAAGGCGGGCATCGACACGGTGCTGGCCGATCCGAAGGCCCTAGAAGCGTTTCGCTTCGCCAATCGGGCAATGTGGCTGCAGCGGATCCGCAGTCTCTACGCGCTCGAGCGGCGGCGAGGCAACGACACGAAGCTCGAGGACATCGACGTTCCAAAGAACCGCAGTTGGCGTCCGTTCCAGTTGGCGTTCGTGCTGCTGTCGATACCGTCGCTCGCCGATCCCAAGCATGCCGATCGCACCGAGCCAGCCGGCGCTTTCGCCGACCTGCTCTGGTTCCCCACCGGCGGTGGTAAGACCGAAGCCTACTTGGGCGTGGCGGCGTTCGCGATGGCGATGCGCCGGCTGCAAGGCCCATTGGGCGGGTTGGACCACGGGCACGGCCTGACGGTGATCATGCGCTACACGCTGCGCCTGCTGACGATCCAGCAGTTTCAACGTGCATCGACGCTGCTGTGTGCAATGGAGGTCATTCGCCGCGAGGCGCTGGTCAAGGGCGACAAGCGGTGGGGCGAGACCCCGTTCCGCATCGGTCTGTGGGTTGGTCAGCGAGCGACACCCAATACGACGGCGGATGCCCAGCAAGCCATCCAGAACGCTCGCGGCAACCAGTGGCGGCAACTGGGAACCGGTACGCCGGCGCAGCTGAGCAGCTGCCCGTGGTGCGGCTCGGAGATCCAGCCTGGGCGCGATGTCGTCGTCAAGACGTCGCCGAACTACTTCGGACGAACCTATTCCTTCTGCTCGGATGCACTGGGCCGCTGCGAGTTCACGCCGTCGAAGGCGCCTGACGAGGGGCTGCCGGTCGTCGTCGTCGACGAAGAGATCTACCGGCTGCTGCCGTCGATGATGATCGCGACCGTCGACAAATTCGCGCAGATGTCGTGGCGGGGCGAAGTCCAATCGCTCTTCGGTCGGGTGAGCGGTCTCTGCCTGCGTCACGGATTCCTCTCCCCAGACGATCAGGACACGGGTACTCATGCCGCGTCGCGTGGTCAACCGCGGGTCACGCGGCAAGCGCACGGGTTCATTCGGCCGCCCGACTTGATCATTCAGGACGAGTTGCACCTGATCAGCGGGCCCCTGGGCACCATGGTCGGCCTCTACGAGACGGCGGTCGACGAGCTGGCGACCTGGGACTTCGAGGGCAAGCGCGTGCGGCCGAAAGTGATTGCATCGACAGCGACGGTTCGCAAGGCGCGTGAGCAAGTGCACGGGCTGTTCCAGCGCCAGTTGCAGATATTCCCGCCTCACGGGCTCGACGCCTCCGACAACTTCTTCGCCAGACAGCGCGCGGTCACGAATGAGAAGCCCGGGCGCCGCTACATGGGGATCTGCGCGCCGGGTGCCTCGCGGCCCTCGGTGCTGATCCGTGTCTACGTGGCCTTCCTCACGGCGGCGCAGCGTCTGCGCGAGCTCTACGGCGAAGCGGCCGATCCATGGTTGACGGCGGTTGGCTACTTCAACTCGCTGCGCGAGTTGGGTGGCATGCGGCGACTGGCGGAGGACGATGTGCGTACACGCGCCTTCCGCGTGAAATTCGGCGAGCTGGAGCGACCTGGTCTTGCCCAACGAGACGTGCGGCAGATCCAGGAGCTGACGTCGCGCGCATCGAGCTCGGACATCCCGCGGATCCTCGATCGGATGGAGGTGACCTTCCCTGCCATGGGCGTGAAGAAGGATCCGAGTCCGATCGACATCGTACTCGCAACCAACATGCTCTCGGTTGGCGTGGACGTGCAGCGGCTGGGCCTAATGGTGGTGAACGGCCAACCCAAGACGACAGCCGAGTACATCCAGGCCACGAGTCGCGTCGGGCGGCACAAGCCGGGCTTCGTGTGCACGGTGCTGAATTGGTCGCGACCGCGGGACCTGTCCCACTACGAGACCTTCGAGCACTACCACGCAACCTTCTATCAGCATGTCGAGGCGCTCTCCGTTACGCCTTTCGCGCCACGCGCTGTCGATCGCGGGCTGACGGGCGTGATGGCCTCACTGCTTCGTTTGCAGGGGCTCGATCTCAATGCGAACGAAGGGGCGGGGCGCTTGACGAATTCAGGTGACCCCAAGGCCAAGGCCGTCGTTGCTGCGCTCGCCGCGCGGGCGTGGAGCGTCAGCGAGGCCGTTGCGGTGAAAGACCGCACCGAGCAACTGGCCAAGGAGCGCATCGACCGCTGGGTCTACGAAGCACAGAAGGGTGGGCGCACGCTCGGCTACAAGGGCAAGAAGGATGGCGATACCGTTGGTCTGCTCAAGTCGCCCGGGCCGCAACCCTGGGAGACGTTCACGACACCGACGTCGATGCGTGAGGTGGAGCCGAACGTGTCGCTGATCCTGGGCGGCCTGGAGGGCGTCGATGCGCCGAAGTGGGAGCCGGTGGCCACGCCTGGCGGTGCAGTCCAGGAGGCCGACGAATGAACCAGCCCTATCCCGTTAGAGTGGGTGAACTGAGGCCCAGCCAGCTTCTCTGGGCATACGGCTGCGGCTCGCTCGTCGACCTGCCGCAGGTGTCCGTCGTGGTCATGGGTCTCAACTTCTGGGATCCGACGAGTTGCCTCCCGATTGGTGAGGATCGGTTGCTCGGTGCCGTTCGGCGGGTGCTGGGACCGCAGGTGGCGCGCCTTCTCGGCCCACCGATCCGGCCAGGAGGAGATGGTCCGTACAACCCATTCACACCGGAGGCACGCATCGGCGTCCCGGTGGCGCCTTTTCCCAGATGGTTGCGCTGCCCACTGTGCGGGCGCATGGGCGAGGTGGGCAGCGGACTCTTCGAACTCAAGGCGGAACCGTACCGCCCAGACCGGACGCGCTTCGTGCATGCCAACTGCGACAAGGCCCGGGGATCGCCACCAACAGCCGTACCCGCACGCTTTCTCGTTGCCTGCCGCGGCGGGCACCTGGACGACTTCCCGTGGCACTACTTCGTCCACGGTGGCTCGTCCGATTGTCCGGGGCCCTTGAAGTTCTTCGAACAAGGTGCGTCACTGCAGACCGAGAACCTCTGGGTTCGCTGCGAGCGGTGTGAGGCCAGTCGATCGTTGGTCGACGCTTTCGGCGATCGCGGCCAGCAACTCCTGCCAAGGTGTCGCGGCCGACACCCACACCTCGGCCGGGCCGATGCGAGTTGCGACGAACGTCTGCGGCCCGTCTTGCTCGGGGCGTCGAACAGCTGGTTCCCAGTAACGCTGACGGTCCTGGCCATTCCAACGAAGGGCGACAAGCTCGCTCAGCTGCTGGCGGACAAGACCGATCTTCTCTCCGACGTCGGGAATCAGGCAGAGCTCGGTCTCGCACTGAAGGTGTTGGGAAAGAGCGGAATGCTCGGTAGCCTCGGGGAGTACAAGGCGGACGAGATCTGGGCAGCCTTGCTGGCGATGCGAAGCGGGGGTGGTGGAGAGGAGGAACCGCTCGATCTGAAGAAGCCCGAATGGGATGCATTCACGAGTCCGAATCCGCCTCAGAACTGGCCCGACTTCATGGTGACTCGGATTGCCGCGCCCAAAGGTCTCGAGGCGAAGTTCGACTTCACGGTCGTCGCGGAAAGACTGAGAGAAGTCAATGCGCTGATTGGGTTCACGCGCGTCGAACCCCCTGAAGAGGCCAAGGAGGGAGGTGCCCCACCACCCCGCGCACCACTTGCCAACGGCAAGCCGGAGTGGATTCCTGCAACCGAGGTTCGCGGCGAGGGGATCTTCCTGCGTTTCAACAGCCAGGGGCTCGCGGAATGGCTGCTTCGGCCCAGCGTAAAGGCGCGAGAGGCTGCGCTGCTGCAAGGCCACAAGGCATTTCGAGCTGCACGGAAACTATCGCCGCCCGAGGACAACTTTCCCGGGATCACGTATGTCCTGCTGCACACGTTCGCTCACGTCCTGATTCGTGAACTGGCACTCGAGTGTGGTTACAGCGCCGCAAGCGTACGCGAGCGGATCTATGCATCGGAGTACGGTCAACCTCCGGGCATGGCCGGTGTGCTGGTCTATACCGCTGCGCCGGACAGTGACGGGACACTAGGAGGTCTTGCCCAGCTGGGGCAGCCCGATCGACTCGGCGAGTTGATCGCTCAGGCGCTCGCGCGCACACGGATCTGCGCCTCAGACCCCCTCTGCGGGGAACACGTTCCCAACCACGATCGCTCGCTGCACGGTGCCGCGTGCCACGCATGCTCGTTCGTGGCCGAGACATCCTGCGAGATCGGGAATCGGTATCTGGACCGATCGTTGCTCGCACCCACCATCTCGGGCACTGATCTATCGTTCTTCCGCGAATGAACAGGCCAACTGACCCGAGACTGCAGCTGTTGCGAGCGATCGTCGACCTTGCGCGTGAGCTACCGCCAGGCGCACTGGGGGTCTTGGCATCTACACTGGAGTCCAATGGAGTGGACAAGAACCTCGCACGTCTCGCCGCGACCCAGGCAATGAAAGAAAAGCTGCGAAGTCTAGAGGTACTGCGCGCTCAGCAACCCGAAATCAACGGCCAGTCAATTGCATTCGCATTGCAGGCCGCAGCTCATGCGGCGACGACAGTTCAACTCGAACGGCGCGTTGAGATTGCATGGACTGGGCCTGCGACAGAAGCCGTGCCCGTGCGACGCGTCGACCAGGTAGTCTACGACATGGTGGAAGCCGCGAGGGAGGAGGTGCTTCTCGTCACGTATGCAGCGTATAAGGCCGATAGGGCGCTGGAGGCGCTCCGAAATGCCACTGATCGCGGCGTGCGTGTGAAGCTCGTCATCGAGTTGGCACAGGAAAGTGGCGGGAAGATTTCATTTGATGGACTTGCCGCGATTCGTGCCACAGTTCCCTGCGGTCAGGTCTTCTATTGGCCGATGGATCGACGGAAACGCAACGCCTCCGGCTCATATGGAGCTATGCATGCGAAGTGTCTGGTCGCCGATAGGAACAGGGCCCTCGTATCTAGTGCGAATTTGACCGATTACGCGCTGGAGGCAAATATGGAACTCGGTTTGCTCGTGGACCGGACGATAGCTGTCCTTCTCGCGGAACACTTCGATCAACTCATTTTTCGTGGAGACTTGGTCGCTGCATCCTGAGGGCGGATTCGTCCCGCTCGCGCGGCGTCAGAGGTTGCACTGCAGGGAAAAGAGATATGGTCCGGTCCGACCTATTTTAGGTGACCTATGGCGTCTGTCTAAGTCGCCAAGAAAAGGAGAAACTCATAGATGTCGACTTTCGATTCAACCAAGACCCAACTGAGCAAGCTTCTCGACGAGATCGCCGAAGGCAAGATCCAGCTGCCGGACTTCCAGCGTGGATGGGTCTGGGACGATGAGCATATTCGGTCGCTCCTGGTTAGCATCGCGCGCTCTTTTCCCATAGGCGCGGTCATGCTCCTCGAGACGGGCGGTGACGTAGCTTTTCAAGTGCGGCTCATCGAAGGCATTGAACTTCCAGGAGACACCGCACCTTTAGCGGAACAGCTGATTCTCGATGGCCAGCAGCGATTGACTTCGTTAACCCAGGTGCTGAAGCTCAAGAAGCCCGTCGCAACTCGGGATGAAAAGAAGCGCGAGCTGCGAGTGCACTATTACATCAATATCGAAAAGGCGCTGGAGGGCGCTGAGTCGCTCGGGGACGCGATTCTCGCTGTCGACGAAGAACGCATGGTTCGAAAAAATTTCGGTCGTGAGATCGTGCTCGATCTATCGACGGCCGAGAAGGAGTACGCTGCCTTCCATTTTCCATGTGATCAAATCCTAAATTCGGACGCGTGGGAGGAGGGGCTCAACGCGGCATATCAAGATAAATTCGCACGATATATGAAGTTTAGAACAACGGTGCTAAAGCCATTTCGAGAGTATCAAGTGCCGGTGATCGCGCTCAAAAAAGAAACGACTAAGGAGGCCGTTTGTCTTGTTTTTGAAAAGGTGAATACTGGCGGCGTGCCTCTTTCAGTATTCGAACTCGTGACGGCTACGTGGGCAGCCGACGGCTTCAATCTGCGCGATGACTGGTTTGGGTCTAGGCAATATAAAGGCCGGCACCATGAGTTGTCTAAGCGACCGTTGTTGAAGGATTTAGGTCCAACGGACTTCCTACAGGCTATATCGTTGCTGTACTCGTGGGAGAGACGCGAGGCAGATCGCGCCGCCGGGAAGGGAGGAAAGGAGGTCGCTGCCGTTACCGCAAAACGAGAGCATGTCCTCATGCTGCCTCTATCAAGCTACCGCAAATGGGCGGACAAGGTTACCAACGGGTTTCTCGAGGCGGAAAGATTTCTTCGGGGCGAGGGCTTCTATCATCCCAAGTTTCTCCCTTACCGGAGCCAAATCGTTCCATTAGCGTCGCTGCTTGCGATGATCGGTGAGCGCTGGTTGGAACCTCAGATCAAGGAAAAGCTGGCACGGTGGTTCTGGTGTGGGGTGCTCGGCGAGCTGTATGGCGGCGCGGTCGAGACGCGCATCGCGTTGGATCTGCAAGAACTCGTAGGTTGGATCACTGATCCGGCGGCGCCTGAGCCCGTAACAGTACAAGGCGCTGGATTTCAACCGAACCGACTTGACACGTTACGCTCGCGAACGAGCGCCGCGTATCGGGGTCTTTATGTGTTGCTACAGCGCGAGGGTGCGATGGACTTCTTCTGGAAGGCGCGGATGGTCGATCTGGACCGAGACGAGCGGAAAATCGACATCCACCATATCTTTCCACGGAAGTGGTGCGAGGACATGGGTATTGGTCCCAAGGTATTCAATTCGATCGTCAATAAGACCGCGATTTCCTATAAGGCTAATCGTATGATTGGCGGTAAGGCGCCATCGAAGTATTTGGCACAAATCCAGGAGAATACGCAGGTGCAATTGAGCGACGGAGCGATGGATGCGATATTGCGTAGCCATCGTATTGATCCGGCGGACCTGCGAGCGGATCGATTTGAGCAGTTCTATCAGGCGCGCAAGACGGCGCTTCTAAATCTTGTGTCGACTGCGATGGGCAAGACGTTGTCGCTCGGCGCGGAGGCAGTGGCCGAAGATATCGAGGACGAGGAGGATGATGATTCCAGCGAGGGCGAATTCGAGGCGGAAGTGACTAGTGCGGCATGAATAGTGACCCGATTTGCCTCTCCCCACATGGGCGCCTCTCAAGGGGCTGAGTCTCCTGGCGGACTATTGATGTCCGGAGTCAAATGCGCGTCATAAGGGCTTTGGGGATCGCTCGCTCAAAGTGTATCTGTTGCTCGCACGCAAGCGAAGTGAGGGATGGATCAAAGGAACACAATCTCAAACGCGTCGAGTTCGCGATCAAGCTTCGCGAGCGCGACGAGGTGGAAGTACTCCTTCCAGCGGATGCGAAAGTCCCGCTGGATGACAGCGAGCGGCTGCTGGAGACATCACAGGCGCGTGACGCAGAGATGGTGACAGCCGCGGCGAGTGGTCTGGAAACCCGAGTGTGTGGTTCCGTGTGAGCACGAACAAAATCCCGACGTTGCTGCACCCATTTGATGAGAGCGGCGCGCCGATTGACGCTTCCTTCAGTCTCCAGTGCACAGAGGATGGACTCGCCATTCTCTACGCGTCACGCGGTGGAACCAAGGGGACACCGAATGCGCGCAACAGCCAGTACCACATTGGCCTCACCGTCCTCCTCAGTAGATTGAAGCGACTCGATGCGGTCATCACGGCCATTGTGCTGGACTCCACTGCAGCGCGACAGCGACCCCTGTTAGAGCGTGAATTGGAATTTCCCAATGACATTCGTTTCCCCGTGCGGCTGGCATGGATCGAGGATGTGGATGCATTTAGTGGCGGATTTCAGTGATTGAGCCCGGGCGATTTCGCCGATTGAGCCCACCGATGGATCGGTAGTCGGCGGAGCCGCAGGCGACGATGATTAACTGTCTTTGTTCCTCGCTGCAAGTTTTCTGGCTTTGACGCCGCGGTAGCTCTCGCCGGTGATGGTCACGGTGAGGGCGGAGTGTTGTAGACGATCCCGGATCGCATCGGCGATGACCGGATCGGCGATAACCTCGGACCAGTGATCGAGAGGCAACTGCGTGGTGAACACGGTGGACTTGCCGAGGGATCGTTCCTCAAGGATTTCGCACAGATCCTGGGCCTCGGTGGCGGTGAGCCTTCGCATGCCGATGTCGTCAATTTACGTGGCGCTTAACGTAACTTGATTCATGTTGATAACGCAGTAATGTGGAGTGGCCTTTTGCGGAGGCTTGATTTGCCGACCTATTGTCGTTTGTTCAATCACATTACTGTCACAGTCTACGCAGCCAGTTGGTCAGTTCGGCACCGTCGATACGAAGCCGACCTGCTTTCGGAGGCGCAATGGCATCCGGGAATACCTGAGACAATGCGGCGCGTTTGAGATCAATGTCGCTGCGCGCATAGCGCATTGTGACGTTGAGAGTGGAATGCCCCAGCCACTGGCTGATCGTTGCGAAATCGACGCCGGACTTCAACAGTGAAAGTGCCGTCGTGTGCCTCATGCTGTGCGGATGTAGGCGCTTATCGCGCAGTGTCGTGATGCGGGCAGCGCTGTTACGTCGGTCTCTGTCTGAGGCGTAGTCGGCCCGTCTGTCCCGCGGTTCA
>VFSW01004894.1_pt1 | contig 19945 bp, 19 predicted proteins | sample 5358111 | NCBI WGS metagenome assembly VFSW01 (sample SAMN11554181, study PRJNA540505) | mine drainage metagenome | isolation source: sediment from site ElyBrook_90M | place: USA: Ely Copper Mine, Vershire, VT | collected 2017 | reverse complement strand
GCGATCGAGCGCCAGCTCGCGCACGCGGAGCGCGATGCGGTGCGCGCGGCTTACAACTATGCGGAGTGGATGCCCGAGCGGCGCAAGATGATGCAGGCCTGGGCGGATTATTTGAATACGCTCAAGGCGAGCGCGGCCGGCAATGAAGTGCGGGATGCTACGGAGTCCCTTTCCGCAGTGTGATTCAATTGTATCGGTCACGATGCGACATTCAGCCGGTCGCGGGGTTGACCATCGCTGATCGGCCGGGAGTGGTCGTTCATTGGCAGGATACTGCGGCACGATTTTGAGCGGGCAGGGACAGATTCGTCTTCAACAAGTGCCAGCATCGCGCATATCGCGCGAGTCGTCTTTGGTAGTAGTTTCGCGCGCAATTCGACAGAACACTAACAGGGGATGGCTATGCACCGTCGTTACGGACTTCTGATACTGCTTACGGTCGCCGTCGCGCTGGCCGTCACGTACGCCGGCATCAGGACGTTCAATCCCTCAGGCATGCCGTTTTCAGTGGATTTCGTGGATGCCCATACCGCAGTGATCGCACCGATTCCCGGCATCCGGTTGCCGAAATCCCTCCAGCCAGGCGATCGCGTCGATCTCACGGCAACGCCACGCGCGACGCGTATTGCGATCGGCCGATTCGCGCAATTCGATGACAGCTTGCCCGTCAAGCGCACCTACGAGTTCTGGATTCGCCGCGAGCAGGTAAACGTTGACGTGCCGGTCACGAATGTAGACACCAGCACCGGCACCGGCGTGCAGTGGTCGGAGTGGGCGTTTCTTTGTTTCGTCGTACTGCTCGGGGGGATAGCGTTGCTCGCCTCGTGGCGCGGCCGCGATCGAGCCGCCGCGGGCCTGGCACTCTGGGCGATCGCCTTTGTGGTCGGCGTCGCGGCGGGTTCCGTGCCACTCGATGGCGGACTCGGACTGAGTGCGCAACTGAGCATCGATATCTTGTACCTGCTCGCGCGGGTCGGTTTCTACCTGATGGTCGAATCCATGGTTGGCACCGCAATGAGCGAGCGGCACCGGACGCTATGGCGCGCGAGTTTTCTCCTCCTCCTCGGCGCGGGAGTTGCCGTGACGCTGGGCGGCCTTCTCATCTTCGTGGCGACGGGCTGGGCGGAGTTCTTGCGGCCCCAGTACGGATTTGTTTTGACGGCCAGCTACTTCGTTCCGGTTGCGCTGCTCTTTGCGAACTATCAACGTGCGGACGGAGCGCATCGGCTGCGATTGCGCTGGATGCTGTGGAGCAGCGTGGTGTTTGTAGCCTCGGTTTTCCTGGATAACACACCGCTACTGGGTTTTTGGACTTCGGAAATCACGAACACCCTCATGTTGCCGATCGCCATGGCCGGGCTCCTGTACGCCGTGCTGCGTCATCGCGTGGTGGACATCTCGGTGGTCCTCAACCGCGCGCTGGTGTATGCGGCGACGACCAGCCTCGTGCTGGGTCTATTTGCCTTGCTCGAGAGCCTCATCGAGCGCACCACGCTCGGCGATGGCGCGAGTCTGCTCCTGGAACTGGCTGTGCCTCTCGCTCTGGGTGCCGGCTTAAGCACCGTGCACCGGCGCATCGAGGCCGCGGCCGAGCGGTTCATTTTTCGGCGTCAGTACCGCACGGAAACCGCGCTGCGCAACTTCGCGCAGGATTGCGCCTATGTCACCCAACCGGATAAGCTGCTCGATCTAACAGTGCAACAAATTGCCCGTCACACCGCCGCGGCGCGGGTCGCGTTATATGAGCGCGCGCCAGAAGGCTACGTCCGCATCCGCCAGCAGGGCGAACCCGCGTTGCCTGCGCAGATCGCTACCGACGATCTTGCCTTCGTCAAGCTGCGGGCGCGCAACGCGGCGATCGAGCTCGACGATACGCAAAGCCAACTCGGTGGGGACGGTTACGCTTTTCCGCTGATGGTGCGCGGGAGTCTGCTCGGCGCCGTGGTGGTCGGCGAGCGTCCCGGCGAACATTACGCCGCGGACGAGCGCGAACTGCTGTTCCATGTCGCCCACGAAATGGGCATGGCGTTGTTCGCATTACGCGCGCAGGAGAGCGAAGCGCGCGCGAAGACCATTCAGGGACAATTGCAGGCAAGCGAATCGCAGGCGCGGGCACGCGAAGCGGTACTGTTGGATGCCCTGCGTGCGGCGGGATCCGCAACTGACCGATAACACCCGTGCTTCACTTTGTCTGCGGCGCGCTGTTACCGATGATCGGATGGGCGCATTGAACATTGTGCAGTGGGCGAGTGACCGCTGCGGGTCAGGAGTGTAGGTTGTAGCGGAGAATCCGGCCGGCGGCACCGATGTTGCCGAGATTGGCCAACTACCTTCAGCGACGGCGACGAAATGCGCGCCTCGAAGCGACAATTCGAGTAGCCCCTTCAGTGATATGTGCCGCCGGCGGTCGACCAGCGAGAGTCCGGGAGGGTGTTCCGCTTGCCTTATTGTGCTCAGCGCCATCGCTCACCACCGCCGATCGCGACATGTCGTCAAATCCTCATTCCGGCAATGGGCGACAAGCGCAGCGCGGAGACCGGTGAGCAGGTCGCGGCGGCCGCATGCCAAGGGGTGTCGGGGCGTAGCCCTGACCATGGTGGGTTCGTAACAATTCCGGACTTGTTCCGGAATTGTTTAACGAACCCCTACCTTGTACAGACTCCCTGCCAGCCTGCGTGTCGGAGTCCTCTCGGACGCATCGCTGTTGCTGGCCGGGGGATTGAGGATATGACTCGGAAGCATCCCAAGACTGAGTTCGTCGGTATCCGGATGTCGCTGGTCGATGTGGAAGCACTTCGCGCAGAGGCTGGTCAGTGCGGAATGACGATGTCGGAACCGGTCCCCCGTCGCACCACGGGACAGCTCGTGACTAGCCGCACCGATCAGGACACCGCGGCGAGCATCGACCGGCTGGGGCGCATGCTGAAATACCTTTACCTCAAGGACAAACGTTGGGCGAGTCCGGAAGATGGTAGCGTGGTGCGCCGAATACCGCTTTGCCATCGCACGTTCGTTAACCGCGTGCGCCGGTTCCGTCAAGTTCCGTAGCCGGTGAGCCGTTAACCCTTGCTCGACACCGTAATTGCGCAGGATCGACCAAATCTCGATTGCGGATTACCGCTCGATGGAAGCCGCTTCGAGGCTCTCATCCCGCCGCTGGTCGAACGGCCGACCTTCGCACTGTGCACGAAGGCATCGCTCATCTTCACGCTCGATCAATACGTCGAGCATGGTGTGATGAGTGCTGACCAAAGGCACGCCATCGAGGACGCTGTCGCGCAGCGCCATAACATCCTGGTCTGCGGTGGTACGGGGACAGGCAAGACGACGCTCGCGAATGCGATCCTCGCATCGTCGTCATCGAAGATACGAGCGAGCTCCAGGTCAGCGCCGGGAACGTGGCGTTCCTGCGCACCTCGGATACGACCGACATGACTCGATTATTGCGCGCGGCGATGCGACTGCGGCCGGATCGTATCGTCGTCGGAGAAGTGCGCGATGCCAGCGCCCTGACACTGCTCAGGGCGTGGAACACAGGTCATCCGGGCGGCGGGTGGAAGAGGTGGCCGCCGTGCGAGGCTGGACGGCCGGGGGTGGCTTTCACATCGCGCAACTGGCCTGAGTGCTACCATACAAATTATGGTTACTCCGTCCACAAAGCCTCGATTGAAGGTGGTCGATCCGGCGATCGCGCCGGCCGTTCGCCAGTTTCTGGAGAAGATCTCGCGCACGTTCAATGTGACCGGCGCCTTGCTGTACGGTAGCTACGCCCGCGGCGACTTTCATGATGAGAGCGACGTCGATGTGGCGGTATTTCTGGACCGCGAGTCGCGAGGTCAGGGCCTCCTGCGTACCGCCTGGGCCATGGGTGACGCGGCGATCGACGTCTTGCTGGAGACGGGGGTCTACATTTCGCCGCTACCCATCTGGGAAGACGAGTGGGAGCACCCGGAGAGCTATTCCAATCCCATCTTGCTGCGCAACATCGCGGCAGAAGGCATTCGACTGTGAGCGGCGCAATGGCGCCGAAGGCGCTCTTGGAAAGGGCAGATCAGTCAGCGAAGTCTGCTCGCTTGCTCCTGGAGCATGGCGATACGGGCGGCGCTACGAGCCGCGCGTATTACGCGATGTTCGATGCGGCCCGCGCGGCGTTGGTGGCCACCGGACATGAGCTTACGAAGACACACCGCGGGTTGATCTCGGCATTCAGTCTGCACTTGGTGAAAGGCGGGTTGATATCGATTGAGTACAGTCGCGATCTCAATCAAGCCGAGCAGCTCCGTTTGATCGCCGATTACATCGGAGATCCGATCGAACGCGCGACCGCGTCCGATATCATCGCTAGGGCCGATCGGTTCGTGGCCCACATCCGTGAGCGACTCGTGCCCGAGCCGGAACCGCAGAAGGCGCGGGCTCCGGAGGAGCCTGCTCGCCGGCGCGATCGAGGCCCCGAGCGCTAGGGATCGCGCGATAGCGACTTGCGCTATCGCCGCGGCTCCGCGGAATTAGAATTCGATAGATCGCCGCCACGCGAAGTGAGGACTGCCCATACGCAAAAGGCAATATCCAGTTTGAGCGCGTCGTGACCGCAAGCGGAATAACCTCGAGGTGACGCGCGCCAGCCGCGCGGCTACCATTTGCCGATGGAGACTCTAACCGACCCGTTGCCGGAAAACCCGTTGAAGGTCGCGGCCGGATGGCTGTCGCAAGCGCAAAGGGACGCTTTGCAGCCGAATCCGCACGCCATGGTCCTGGCGACCGTGGATGCGCGCGGGCAACCGTCGGCACGCGTCGTGCTTTGCAAGGACATCGACGCTGAGGCCGGATTGATCCGCTTCTACACGAACTATCTGTCGCGCAAAGGGCGCGAACTGCACGCCAACCCGCGCGCTGCCGTCGTCATTCAATTGGACCACCAGCAGCGCCAAGTGCCTGCCGAATTACGCGTAGAGCCCCGCTCGGATCGGGAAAACGATCTGTATCTCCGCGGCAAGCCTTGGCAGAGCCGTCTCGGCGCATGGGCGAGCCGGCAAAGCGAACCGCTGGAGTCGCGCGCCGCCCTGGTTGCGGCGGTGGTCGCCGCCGCTCGGCGCTTCCGCATTGTATACAGCGGACCGGGCAGCACGGAGCTGGCAGGAATTGCCGTGGAGGTGCCGCGGCCGCCGCACTGGGGTGGTTATCGCCTGGTCGTCGACGCGGTCGAACTATGGGTGGAAGGCGACTTTCGGATCCATGACCGCGCGCGCTGGACGCACAGTGGCGCAGGCGATGGCGCGGCGTGGGCGGCTCAGCGCTTGCAGCCCTAGCGACCGGCATCGACCGCTGTAGTCCGCCCAAACTGGGTCACGTCGTACTGTTCAAAAATTCCGATCCACTCATGCTCAGGCTCCTTCGTAGAAGCTTGGCATTCCACCAGGGCGCGATCGCAAGGAACTGCACGCGATTCGCGACACGCTCGCGGCGGACTTCGTCGCAACGTCGCGGCTGCCGGCGCTCGCGCGGCGCGCCGGCATGAATTACTCGAAGCTGTGCGCGGGGTTCCGGCAACTCTTTGGCGAATCGATCGCCGCATTCGTGCGTCGTCAGAGACTCGAATTGGCCCGCGATTTGCTGCGGACCTCGGACCTGCAGGTGCGCGAGATCGCCCGCCAGTCGGGTTACGCCCACCACGGAAGCTTCACCACCGCGTTCTCGCGCCAGTTCGGCTTCTCGCCGAAGCAGGTGCGCGGCTCCACCGAGCCGGCCTCCGAACCGGCGGCGCTCAGTCCGGCAACGCGATCCCGCGATCCCGCAGCGTCGTGATCAACCGCTCGAGGTGCGCGTGGTAGTGCCGCCAGCGCCCCATGGAGCTCGCGTAGATCGGCCGCCGCACTTGCGCCGCGCTCGCGGTCCACGAGCCTGAAGCGTTCCTTTCGATGTCGACCGCGGTGTCATCCCAGCCGATCCCGCAGCCTGCGGCGATCGCCGCACCGACAGCCTTTGGATCGCGAACGAGCTCCTCGTAACGAATCTCCCGCAGTCGCGCGCCGAGGAGCCCCCGCCAATGTTCGATCAGTCGCTCGTAGGTCGCGTAGTAGCGGCCGAGCTCCTCGAGGTCGTAGCTGAACGGATAACCGGCCGCGAACAGGGTGCGGAACATCGCGAAGCAGCTGTCGAGCGGCGACCGCCGGACGAGCAGGATGGACGCCGCGGGGAGCGCGCGATGAATCGCGCCGAGATAAAGATAGTTCAGCGGCAGCTTCTCGACCACGCGCACCGCCGGCGGGCCGGACAGCGCGAGCCGGGAGTATTCGCGGGCGACAACTGCAGGGTCCGCGCGCACGGCGCGCGCGAAGACATCGCCGTCGCCCGTTGCCGCGCCGAACAGCGAGCGCGAGAAATTGTCGGTCTCACCGTTCGAGCGAACGCCCGGCAGCCCGATGAGAATGCGCTCGACCAGGGTCGTGCCCGAGCGCGGCAGTCCGACGATGAAGACGAACACCGAGGAGTCGCCGTGCGCGTCCGCGGCCGCCGATCTGGCTAAGTGCGTTCGATCGTAGATCTCTGCAATCCGTTGCAGCTTGCGTTCGTCTGTCACGACGTCATAGTTGAGCTGTTCGCGGCGCGCCCGGGCCGCGAGCGCGAAGCACGGAAATGCGTCGTCGAAGCGTTCGAGGTCGTCCAATTCCTTGCCGAGCGCATAGCCAAGAAACAAGCGCGCGCGGTAGTCCTCCGGGCGTCGTGCGAGTCCTTGCCTCATTGCCTCGACGTGATTGTCGGTAGGCGACTGGACCCGCAGCTCTGAGCGCAGCCTTTCTATTCCACACATCTTTGACGGGACGCAATCATACTCAAGATGATCGACCTCGAGTCTAATCTAGGTGTTGCACAGCTGCCGCTGGAAATCGCGCGTGAGCGGGTAGATCCAGATACTTTTGATTGGTTGGGCGTGGCGATGCAAGATGTCGAGCTTGCCGCGACCTTGCGTATCCCCGAGGAGTTGCCAGTTGGCGGCCTTGTAGCAGGTACCGGTAAAGCGCGGCTTCTCGACGAAGGTTTCGAGCAAGACCGGCCGATAGGCATAGCTGGCCTGCCAGTCATCGGGCAAGCGCTTCGCCGTCAGAGCCAAGATGCGGGAAGCGAGATTTTTGCAGCGGATCCACGGCAGGATCAGGAACCGGGCGTTATTGACGATCAGATGCAGATTGCGTTTTCGCTGATCTATGGTCCAGCCGATGAGCTGGTCCCTCGGCTTTACTTTCCATGCGCTCGCGCCGAAGCCGAGGGCGGCGACGATGTGGCCTGCGGCACGGACGAAGTAGCGCAGCTGCGCCCCGGGCATGAGTTGATGTCCAAGATAATGATGGCGCTCGATGTAGGCGTTCCACAGCAACGAGTCGGCTTTGTTACGTACGAGATCAAGCTTAAGCGTGGCGAGTTCGATGGCCGGGATGCTCACGGGTTCGAGAACCGCCTGCTCAATGTGCGGATAGGACCGATAGGCGACGGGCTTTGGATTTCGCGGCGGCGGCAAGGTGAACAGGCCATCGGTCTGCATGCGCAACATCGCGACGCGACAACTCATGTCTTTAAGCCTGCCATCGGGTCGCCGCCAGTTCAGGCGCTCACAAACTTCGCGCGAGAGCTGGGCGCGATTGAGGGGCGGCAGCTGGGCGAGCAATGCACGAATGAGCTCGAACTCCTCAGCAGTAAAATCACGTCCGCAGTACAGCACAGGTCAACTCGAGGGCGTGTCAGAAAGTTTGTGTGTGAGCCGGTTGATGAACTCACTCACTGAACACAAAGCGCTCGCCGAACTGGATGGCGAGCTGCGCCTGGGCAGCATGCCACGAGATCGGCGGTTTCTTCCAGTTTTCGGTGATGTGGCGTAAGGCGAGCCAGATCAATTTCGTCGCCGCCTGATCGCTCGGAAAATGTCCCTTGTTGCGCACGGCCTTGCGCACCGAGGCGTTCAAACTCTCGATCGCGTTCGTCGTGTAGATGATTTTTCTCACCTCCGGGGCGAAGGCAAAGAACGGGATCACCGCCTCCCAGTTGCGCCGCCAGCTCTGCGCGATCGCGGGGTATTTGCGACCCCAGGGGCCTTGATCGAAGACCTCGAGCTCGCGCGCGGCGGCCTCAGCGTTCTCGGCGCGGTAGACCGATTTGAGTGCTCCGGCGATCGCTTTGCGCTCCTTCCAGGACGCGAACTGCATCGAGTAGCGGATCAGGTGCACGATGCAGGTCTGGACGACGGCATCGGGAAAGACCGTGGTAATGGCCTCCGGAAAGCCCTTCAGACCGTCCACGACGGCGATCAGGATGTCCTGGGTGCCGCGGCTACGAATCTCGTTCATCACGCGCAGCCAGAACTTGGCGCCCTCGCTTTGCTCGATCCACATCCCCAGTACTTCCTTGTGGCCGGAGGCGCGAATGCCGATCGCCAGGTACACCGCCTTGTTCTTCACCAGCCCCTCGTCGCGGATCTTCACCCGCAGCGCATCGAAGAACACGATCGCGTAGCTCGCCTCGAGCGGGCGGCTTTGCCAGGCCGTCACTTCCTCGATCACCGAGTCGGTCACGGCGGAGACCAAATCGGGCGATATATCGATCCCATAGAGCTCGCGCACGTGCCCTTGGATATCCCGGGTGCTCATGCCGCGGGCGTACAGCGCGATGATCTTGTCGTCGAATCCGGGGAACCGGCGCCGGTATTTGCCGATCAGCGCCGGATCGAACCGGCCGTGCCGGTCGCGCGGAATCGACAACTCCAGCGAGCCCTCGGGCGTTAAAACGGTCTTTGAGCTGCTGCCGTTGCGGTGGTTGGCGAGGCCGGCCTCGGCCTCGTTCTCCAAATGCACGTCCATCTCGGCGTTCAGCATCCGTTCGGCCAGCGCCTTCTTCAAATCCCCGAGCAAACCGCCGGAATCGAGCACCGTCTTCGGATCACGTCCCGCCAGCAACTGATCCAGCAACTCCTTCGAAATCCCCTGATCGTCTTTCTTGGCCATACCTGCTCCTCGCCCTCTCGGGCAGTGTATGGCTCAACACACAAAAAATCAGACAGACCCCAACTCGAATCGATCATGCCCGCCTCTCGGGCGGCACGCAAGGCGATCACCGTTTCGTACAAACTGATCCAACCGCGCCAAATGACCGTCATGCCGGGCTCTCCATCACACTTGCGGCCGAGGTGACCGCCGAGGCTACCGAGCATGCGTACCGCTTCACGCCGGCTCGGGGATTTTGCGGGCGGCAAGGCGTGATGCACACGAACGTGCAGCGCTTCGATCTCCTGTGCGGAGAACACCTCCGTGGCCGGCAGGTCTGGCTGTACGCGGGCGAGGTAAGCGACATGCATCAGGCGTACGCCAATGATGCTGAAGAGCGTGAGGTAGCGCGTGAGCCGTTTGGCGGTCTCAAGCAAGCAGTCCTCGACCTTGCAGCCGGACTTCAACACCTTGTGCCAAGTCTCTATACCCCACCGTCGCGCATACCACTGAACCTTCCGGACCGCGCTGTCGAAATCTGGCACGGGCAAATTGGTGAGCAACACCCAGCTGATCGCCTCCTGCCCCTCGGGCGGGTTGCTCTCCGTGGCTGCAATCACCTGCACACGGATCGGCTCCGTCGAGCCCGAGGCCTTGGCGGCTCCGCGCCGCTGCGGCGCCTTGATCGTGACCGGCGCGACGCGCACTTGAACCTGCGCGGTACGGGCCTTGCGCTTGCCGTTGCCGGGGATCTGCACGGTGAGGCTACCGAGCGCGTTGGCGCTGGCATAGGCGTCCAGAATGCTCTCGAAACCCTCACTCTCTTCGGGAACAAGCAGCCGATCGGTGCGTGCACGGATGAGAAAACGCGCGCGCTGCTCGGTCGCTTGCGTGAGAAACTCGAAGAAATCCGATTCCCGATCCGCTACCGTGATGAACTGCACGCCGCGCGGCTCGAGCGCCACCGTCTCACGCAGCGCATGCAGCCACTTGGAGCTTTCCTTCTCCTCGATCGGCGTGCACTGCAGGCGCTCGATCGTCTCCTGGTGACCTTCCTCGGGAACCTCACGGCGCGACCAAATCTTCTGGCTCAACAGACCCAGCGGCACGCCCGCGGGCGTAAATGCCAGCGCGTTATGCATGATCAGGCCGCGCTCGTTCTCACCGTTGCTGTTTCCGATCGGCCCAATGCCTTTTGTCTTCGGATGGTGACCGTAGTTGAAGAATACGGTGTCCTGCATGACCAACACCGGTCCGCCCACTGCCAGCATGCGTTTGACCGTGGCTTGAATGTGCGGCGCAAGAATCGCCTGCGGGCTCGCCTTGCCGTTGTCAAACAGACGATACGCCGCTTGCGTGCCCGCCCAATCCCCACAGGCTTCATTAATCGGCGAGCCCGGCGAGCTGGCCAGTTGTGCGGCGGTCTTGATCAAGCGACGATCCAGGCGTTTGTCCGACAGGTCGGCGCCGACGAACTCCGCGCATACCCACTCCATCGACGCCGTGCCGGCCTCGATGATAGCCTGAATCTCGGGATCTCGCGTCGCGCGCTCGCCAAGCTGGCCGGCACCTTCGTCGCACGTCGCGACGAAGAGGAAATTACCAAATATCAGCCGCTGTGTCCAGCACGACCCTACGAGGCACCGCGGCGCGACCCGCCGGGCTCGCTACTTGTGTGGAATAGAAAGCCATGGCCACCACTAACTACAAATAAATCAATAAGTTGGATTGTGTCCCGAAAATCCCGATTGTGGAATATTCGGTCATTCGTGGAATTCGACCCTAGAAAAGTCAATGACTTAGATAAGCACAAATGAAACGACTCGGAGATTTTTGTCCGCATGTCGGGCAATCTTCCGGTCCACCCCGTTCGTCGTCAATCAGCCTCCAGGGCCCCCGTCACGAGACCTCATCGACGCATCTTTCGAATCCCATGGAAGAAAGTGTCGCCTCCGATCGTCTTGTTCGGGAGAGACCCTCAATTACCCGAGAGGAAAAATTGCCATGAACAGACTTGTCCACCGAACTACCAAAACGGGCTTGCTGATCCTGTCCGCGTTGACTCTTGCCGCATGTGGCGGCTCGGGCGGCGGGGCCGGGCAGATGTCGCTCTCGGTTGCCGATGCGCCGGTCGATGGTGCACAGTCCGTGGTCGTCGAATTCACCGGCGTCGAATTGATGCAGGAGAACGGCAGCCCGGTCGACATCAACTTCTCGACTCCAAAGTCGATCGACCTGCTAAACCAGAGCGGTACGGCGTCTGCGCAGTTGTTCAATCAGCCGATACCGACGGGTTCGTACAGCTCGATCCGGCTGATCGTGGTCGCCGACGGAGATCCGAGCCACTCCTACATCACGACCTCGGATGGCCTGCAGCACGGACTGCAGATACCGAGCGGCGCTCAGACTGGTTTGAAGCTGGTGACCGGATTCAACGTGAGTTCGAGCGGAGTCGTCGATTACACGATTGACTTCGATCTGCGCAAATCCGTGACCTGCCCACCTGGCATGTCGCCGGTCTGCCTGCTGCGTCCCGCGGACCGCCTCGTCGACAATACGACCGTTGGCAATATCCAGGGCACCGTTGCACTGACCTCGATCCCGGTCGGTTGTTACCCTGGCGTCTATCTGTATGACGGCAATGTCACGACGCCCGAAGACTACAACAGCACGGCGCCATCGACGGACACGAATCAGCCGATCGGCTCGAAGGCGCCGACGCTCGATGCATCGGGTGCGTACTATTATCAGTTCACCTTCCTGCCGCCCGGTACTTACACGGTTGCCTACACTTGCGAGGCCAACCAGGACAATCCGGATCAGGCCGATCCGACGGTGATGTTCACGTCTGTCAAGACCGGGATCAGCGTCGTCGCGACCCAGACGACGACGGTCGACATTCCGTAGAGCCCAGGCAGTCCAGCGCCGCAACACGGCCGCCGGAGCTGCAACGCTCCGGCGGCCGTTGTCTTGTGAGCGGTGCCGGTGGTTAGGCGCGCGGATTATCTCGTTTCAGCGAGACGAGGCTTTCCAGCCGCGCCGGCGTGCGGCGATCTCACCGGCACGATCGAGCGGCTGATCGACGATGCGAGCCTGTATGGCGTTCAGCACCGCAGGCGGCAAGCTCGATCCTGCGGTACGGTACGCGGAATCCGCGCCTGCGCCCTCGCTCGATCGTGCCAACACGTCGATCCGCCAGTTCGTGCCGTTGCGGCATGCGAGTCCCGCCGACGCGGTGCGCCTTGCGATACGGAACGTCCGGCAGTAGGCGCCTGACTTGCTGAGAAAGCTCAGGACGATGTCGACGCCGTCCGGCGCGCCAGCGCCCGCGAGATGGTCCGACAGCGCGTGCGCGAGACGGCCATCGGCAACGAGCGCGCCTCGCGTGTTCTCGCGCAGGATCACGCCGGAGGGGTGCCACATGATGTAGCCGACGCCGGTCCCGATCACGAGGCTAGCCGCGGCCGCGAGCGGCAGAGGGGAGCGCCACAGCGAACGGGCGCGCCGCATGCGTGCCGCATCGATGAGCCGCCGCGGAACGGGCTCCGCGAGATCGCCGGCGAACGCGGTCTGTAGCCGTGCGCGCAGTGCGCGATGTGCCGCGACGCGTGCGCCAAGCTCGGGGTCCTCACGGATTGCCGCCTCGACCTGCGCGGCCGCTGGCGCCTCGAGTTCGTCGTCCGCGTAGGCCATCAAGACTTCTTCTGAGATCTGCATGTCGGTTACCTCGGTTAGCGCGGTAAGGCGGCTTGCAGCGCCTGCCGCCCGCGCGCGAGCCGGCTCGTCAGCGTGCCGATCGGCACCTCGAGCACGTCGGCCGCCTCTTGGTACGAGAGTCCCTCGATGAGTACGAGGCTCACCGCAAGCCGCTGATCATCCGGAAGCCGGGACATCACCGCGCGAATCGACAGCGCATCACCGAGGTCACCCCCACCGGCCAAGTCGACGGAATCGTCGACCAGGAACACCTCGCTGCGCCGCTTGCGCGTGCGGGTTTCGTCGAACCATGCATTCTTGACGATCTTGTACATCCAGCCATCCAACGGCGTGTCGCCTCGCCACTGCGCCAGGCGCGCCAGGGCGCGTTCCACGGCGATCTGAACGAGGTCGTCGGCGTCGTGCGGATTGTGAGTCAGGCTACGCGCGAACCGCCGCAATCGCGGCAGCAGCGCGACGATCCGTTGTTGGACGCTTTCGACCGTCCCGTTCGTCATCATCAGGTGGTAGACGCGTGCAAAGTGGGTTTTATTCCATGCGGACTCGCAGTTCCGCGATTTACTCACAGGTGAAACGGTGAGCGCAATCCCGCCAGGCGCGCTAACGCGCACAGAACGGCGGATGCGGCTTATCATGGGACTGTGGCGGTCGGCGGTGCAACACCCGTAAGTTGGGAGCGTGGTTAAGATGATCTGGGTTCGAGCGATGATCGTCCTGGCGGCATTCGCGCTGGTCGCGCCGGCGGGCGCGCAGCGTCGCTCGCCGCCGCCAATGACCGGGATGGGGATGGGCCTCGGGCTGGGGCTCGGCAACGACCACGTGCAGCTCGGGCTGGACGGAGACCCGTTCGACCAGGGGTCGATTCGACGCTTGCAGAATGTGCGCAAATTGCAGGTGCGGCGGCTGATTCGCGAGCATCGCGAGGTCATCGAGTCCGATCCGGCCGGCGACCCGGTTGTTCGCAACGAGATCCTGGCCTCGCTGCCGAGCGCCGGGGCGCTGTCGCGGGCACTCGCGCTGGGGTTTGTGCTCGCCCGAGAACGCACCATTGCGGCATTGAACATCCACATCGTCGTACTCGACGCGCCGGCGCACTGGTCATTGCGCAAGGCCTTGCGCGAGCTGCGCAAGAGCATTCCGCAGGGAACTTACGACTACAATCACATATATCTGCGCAGCGGCGCGGCGGCGCTCCCCGCCGCGTCTCTGATGAGGAACGTGCCGCCTTCAGGGACGCAGGCGCTGGCGCGCGTAGGCTTGCTGGACACCGGCGTTGAGTCGACGAGTCCAGTACTCCATACGTCGATCATGCATCTCTGGGGATGCAGCGGCGCGGCGCACCCCGGACGGCACGGTACGGCGGTCGCCTCCTTGCTCGTGCGGCGCGCACCCGCCGAGTTGTATGCGGCGGATGTCTATTGCGGAAAGCCGACCGGCGGTGCCGTCGATACGATCGTCGACGCGCTCGCGTGGATGGCGCAAGAACAAGTCCCCGTGATCAACTTGAGCTTCGTGGGGCCGAAGAATCTGCTGCTCGGGCAGGTCATCGCGGCCTTGATCGCGAAGGGTTACGTGATCGTTGCGGCCGTCGGCAACGATGGTCCGGCGGCACCGGCGCTGTATCCGGCGGCGTTTCCGAGCGTCATCGGCGTTACTGCCGTTGACGCTCGCCGACACGTGTTGCTGGAAGCCGAACGCGGCCCGCAGGTGACGTTCGCTGCGCTCGGCGCCGATGTTTCGGCCGCCGGTCTGCACGCAGGCATGGTCAGCGTTCGTGGCACTTCGTTCGCGGCGCCGGTCGTCGCCGCATTGTTCGCGGCACGCATGAGTGCACCCGACCCTTCTTCCGCCGCGGCGGCGCTTAGCGCGCTGATCGGGCGGGCGATCGACCTCGGGCCGCCGGGTCGCGACCCTATCTACGGTTACGGCTTACTCGGCGCGGATTAGAGAAATTCTTGCGGCCGGGAAGAAAACCCCCGGGGTCGGGCGCTTTGGTATAAACGCCAAGGGCGGCGAACACCTTAAGGCAAGCCGCGGGCGACTGTGGCGACCTCGGGTTCGGCGGTCGGTCGCCGATATATGAGTTACGGATATTGTCCGGCCGACCTCCATTGGTCACGCTGCGGACCGCAACCGTGCTTGAATTTACGGGTGCTGCCGCAAATACAAACGTCGTTGCGTCCCGGCCATGCGCGCCCGCTGCGGGAGTAGTCGATGAGCCATCGCGTGCGTAGCTTGCGCGCCAGTTGCGTTAGCCGCCCGTCGGCGTAATCGAGGAATCGTCGATAGGCACTGCAAAAATAATCAGGCTCCGTCGCGCGCCCGCCGGAGCCCCAGGCGCGGTTGCGTGGACAGCCGCCATGACACAGTCCACGACGCGGGCAACGGCTGCATTGTTCCGGCAATTCTTCCTTGCGCCGCAGGAAATCCCGGTACACCGGGCTGTCGAGGATGCCCTGCAGCGAATCGTCGGCGATATTGCCGAGCCGATATTGCGTGCCCATATAAAAGTCGCACGGGTAGGCATCGCCATTGCGCTCGAACACCAAATTATGGGAACAGGTTCGACAGTGCGTGCACACACCGGCCGGGCGCCCCACGTACACGTTGAGCATGCTGTCGAAAAACCGCACCGACATTCGAGGCGCGCCGTCGTTGTACCAGAGGTCGAAAATCTCGCAGAGAAACCTGCCGTATTGCTCCGCCGTGATCAGGTAGCGCGCGGGCGTGTCCGGCGACTGGGCGCGGAAATCCATACCGGGAATGAACTGAACGTAGGCGAATTCTGCGCGCGAGTAGAACATCATAAGCTCACGTGGCTTATCCACATTGCCCTGATGCAGCACCGTGAGGATGTTGAAATCGACGGCGTATTTGCGCAAGTGCAAGATGTTGCGCATCACCAGATCATAGGTGCCTCTGCCTGTCGCGGTGACGCGGCGTGCGTCGTGAATTGCGCCGGGACCATCCACGCTCACGCCGACCAAGAAATTGTATTGGCGGAAGAAGCGCGCCCAATCCTCGCTTAGCAGCGTGCCGTTGGTCTGCAGCGCATTGCGGATTACGGTGTTGGGCGGGGCGTGCCGTGCCTGCAGCGCGACGACGTCCTTGAAGAAATCCGCGCCGGCCAGCAGTGGTTCGCCCCCCTGCCACACGAAGTGCGCGACGCCCCGTGACAATGACAGATATTCACGGATCGCCTTGCTCAGCGGTGCGTGATCGATGCGCTTGCGCCTCGAGGGCGGGCGTCCGCGCCAAGTGCTGTAGTAGCAGTAGTCGCACGCAAGGTTGCAGTCCTCGGACACCGTTTTCCACATGATGCCGAGCTGGGAAATCCGTGTGGTGCGGGTTGCCGAGGGAAGATCGGTATCGGTCATCTTAGGCAAGTCGTTGTTTGATTCCGGCCGTCGCTATTGAGCCACGGGCCGGCGCGCGAGGATCCTGGAGGATAGACCCGCTCTTGACCGCCAAATCGGGCCGACGCAGGCGCCACGGCGACTCCGATTAAGGCGGGCCGGTCCGCTGAGTCGAATATTGTCCGGGTGCCGCACAATAGAGTCGATAATCACGATTGTTGCCTTCGGGCGGGAACCGCCGCGCTCCGTTCCATGGCGGCTCGCAGCAACGCGGCGGCTCGATATGCGCCATGAATAAATTGGCTATAAGGGAATAGTAGAAAAAATGACAGAACGATACCGATGTGAATCGCGAGAAGCGCGCCCATGGCCGTGGTCGCGCGAAAAGCCAGAAGCAACAACCCGCTGGTTGCCACCAGCATCAAGAGGAACAACGGTGCGAAGTCCGCACCCAGGAAATTCGGCGCCGCCGGGGTTTGATCACAAATGATCTTGAGCCACGTCAGTCGGCCGGTGCCGATGATGACCCCGAATCCACCTATGGTTCCCAAAACAACCGGCATGCTGTCGAATGGGTAGGGTGCAGGCCAGCCGAGGATGTGGTCGTAGATGGTCGCGAGTGTGGTTGATCCGAAACAGAGTGCAAGCCCATAGAGCATGAAATGATGCGAACGTCGTCGCGCCCGGGAGAATGACTCGCCTTGATCACTACAGCCAATGCCCCCACCACCCAGATTGCGCAAAGTCAGCACATCAACAACCGCCCTCCCCAAGGCCTGGCGATGAATGGATTTTGGCACTTGTCCCTTCGTGTCGCGCCAGAAGCGAAAGACGCCCACGCTCAATAGAATGAGTGAAAGGCACAGGGCGGACCCCGCGACGGAGGCCATGATTGTCCATGGAATAACCGAATAGAAAGCGCCAGGCCCGATCCGCTGATTAAAGTGCCTCGCGGGGGATTGCAGCCCGATGGCCAAGATCAACGCGATCGCCACGCATAAAGCGACGGTGACCGGGACGACGACACCACTGCGCCGAAAAGCGACAGCCAGCGGACGCGGCCAGGCGTATTCCTCATAGGTCTCGGTCCTGATTTGGGCAAAGCGCATGGGCAAATTGATCGCGAATTCATGCGGTGGCGCGTACTGGCAGGCGTAATAGCAGTTGCGGCAGTTGTGGCAGAGATTGGCCATGTAACCCAGGTCGGCATTGGAGAACGTGCGCCGTAATGCCGCGACCTGAAACACCGCGCAATAGCCGCTGCAAAAGCGACATGAATTGCAGATTTCCATTGCGCAGCGTGTCGCCTGGATCGCTTCAGTGGCCCGCATATCGCGCCGCCTCTCGACCCGCAATCCGTCCGAAGACCGTTCCGATCGTCATTCCGATTCCAGCGAGGTATCCCCGGCCGATCACGTTGGCGGCCATGATCGAACCGGTCGCAAATAGGTTCGTCGATGGTCTGCCGTCCGTCATGAGCACCCGCGCTCGCTCGTCGACTTTGACGCCAAGATAGCTGAACGTGATGCCTGGTCTTAGCGGATAGCCGTTGAATGGTGGCGTGTCGATTGGAAGCGCCCAGCGTGTTTTCGGCGGCGTGATGCCTTCCGTTCGGCAAGCGCCGGGAGCACCGCCGCCGAGTAGGTCGGGACCCACCGCCTGGTTGAAATTGCGTACGGTCTCAACCAGTGTGTGGGCATCAAGCCCGAATTTCCCCGCGAGCTCCGCAATAGTCTGCGCTCGGATCGGCTGGTACATCGATGGTCGGAAAAGCCTCTCGGCCTTCGAATCGAAGATTGCATAGGCAACCTGGCTCGGACTGTGCGCGACGAGCTGGCCCCAGAGCGCGTATCGGCTCGGTCCGATGTTCGCGCCTTCGTCATGAAAGCGCCGGCCATTTCGATCGACGACAATGCCAAAAGGCATGCACTCGACGCGGGTGACGATGCCGCCGTCATATTTCGGGGCGCGCCCGTCGACAGCGACGATGTGGCACAACGCCGGGTTGCCTATCGGCGCAACCTCCTGATCGAGCAAATTCGCGAGGACCCGCCCGTTCGCATAGGCGGTACCTCTTATCAAGAAATGACTGGCCGCTTCGCCCCAGTAACGCTTGAGCCAGTCGAGGTTCGCCTGGAAACTGCCGGACGAAACCACGACGGCTTTCGCACGGACGGTCCTCATGTGGCCATGCGTTAAAACCGTGATTTCGCGTGCAAAGCGGTCATCGAGCCGTAATGACAAAGCTTCGGTGCCGTACAGAATGTCAACGCCGAGCCGCTCCGCTGCCCGGTAATAGGCATTCAGCAATGCTTTGCCCCCGCCGAGAAGAAATGCCGTCTTCCGTGAGGCCGTAAGTACGCCGCTCTGCGGGCGTTCGAAGCGTGCCCCGCAATTGGCCATCCAAGGAATCACACGGCCCGATTCGTCGATCATGATACGCGCGACGTTCTCGTCGACGTCACCGCCTCTCACTTGCGCCAGATCGCTCCAATATTCGTCCTCGCGATAAACTTCGTGCAAATATTCGCTCGGAACATCGTGCATGACACGAAGGTTGCGGGCGTGCCGGCTATTGCCGCCTCTCAGGGTTCTGGGCGCCTGCTCCAGGACGAGCACCGATGCGCCCAACTGGCGTGCTGTAATCGCTGCACAAAGCCCTGCGTTTCCCCCGCCGAGTATCAGGACATCGTAGGTTTTCGATGGAGCAAACGCACCAAGCTCGGCCGACAGCGGCATCGGCGAGTTACGCATACCGCTCACGCCGTACTTTCAGACGCGATCGAAGAGCGGGTCCGAGTCCCCCCGAGCATGCCATTGGTCGATCCACACAACGTCACTCAGCGGGATGCGAGGCAGCCAGCCGGCGGCTTGCAACTCCGGCTTCTGGAAGAAGTGAGATACATAACCCACGCAGAGGTAGGCAATTGGTTGAATCGACGGCGGGATTCCGAGGGCTTCGCGCACGTCGTCATGCCGCAGAATGCTCACCCAACCGACACCGACATTTTCCGCCCTGGCTGACAGCCACAGGTTCTGCACCGCGCAGACAGCGCTGTAGAGGTCCATCTCAGGCTGATGGGTTCGACCGATAACAACGGGGCCGGATCGGCTTCGGTCGCAGGTAATGCAGATACCGATGGGCGCTTCGACAATACCCTCCAGCTTGAGGGTTCGGTAGGTTCGTTGCTGCTCGCTTTCGAACATTTCAGCGGCCTCGAGGTGCGCGTGCTGAAAGGCGTTCCGTATCTTTCTCTTTATCGCGCCGCTTCTGACGACGATGAAATCCCAGGGCTGCATGAAGCCGACGGATGGTGCGTGGTGTGCCGCACCAAGAAGGCGGGCTAGGACATCATCGGGAATCGGATCGGGGAGAAATTGTCCGCGAACGTCGCGGCGGTTGAAGATGCATCTGTAGACGGCATCCCGTTCGGCTGCCGAGAATTCGGCGTTGGTCTGTGCGTGATTAGTTTCCATGGCGTCCCCTTCATAGACAAGCACGAGCCCCGCCTTCCACGGCGGCGCTCAATGGCTCTTCAGGCCGGTCTTCTGACTGAGGTTCACCCCGATCCGGACGTCTTCCCAGCGCAAGCCAGTGACGGTTGTCCGGACGGTCCCCATTACAGCGTTGGGTACGTAGCGGATTTTCACCGCTTTCCCGATTCTCCCGAAGCAAGGCTTCGGGCACCTGAAGCGTCGTCAGTCTAATACGAACCGCGGCCGTCATTCCATTCGGATTGCGGCGTGCCGGGGAATAACCGCGACAGATACCAATCCTTCAGTTGATTTCCAAGCGGTAGACCGCGCCGAATGGAATGGGCGTTGCAATCGTGACGGCCTCGCTCGAATGTGCAGCCCGAGACAATGCGACGCGAATCACGCCGGCGTGGGTCACCGCGATGG
>VFSW01004893.1_pt1 | contig 19948 bp, 19 predicted proteins | sample 5358111 | NCBI WGS metagenome assembly VFSW01 (sample SAMN11554181, study PRJNA540505) | mine drainage metagenome | isolation source: sediment from site ElyBrook_90M | place: USA: Ely Copper Mine, Vershire, VT | collected 2017 | reverse complement strand
GGACTGGGCGAAGCCCGACAAGGGATTGCCGAGACGCGGGAGCTCGTCGCCGCGGCCAAAGCGGAGATCGCCAACTTGAAAACTGCCGAGTTGGCCGGCAAGGCCGACCGGTTTGTCGAGGGACTCGACAGACGCACGAGGAGGATGGCATACGATTTCGAGTCGACAACCGACGATATCCGTCAGGCAGTCGGACATCTGCGCGCCCTTCTGGAACGTTTGGAGCAGAATCCGTCGGATCTGATCTTCAGCAGGCCCGAGGAAGAAGGAAGGGAAAGGGGGACGAGGTGATATGATGATACGTATCGGGATCATCCTGCTGGTGGTCGGACTGACCGGTTGTATCGGCGGAGGGGCGGCCGGGCCGCATGTCCGGCAGTATGTCCTTGAATACCCCCCACCCAGTGTCGGGAAGATTTCCGGGACAGAGGCCTTGCTCAAGGTTGAACGGTTTTCCGTGGCCAGGGTCAATGCCGGTCGGGCTATGCTCTACCGCCAGGGGCCCTTCCGGCAGGACGCCTATCGTGACCGGGTCTGGCGGGCCGCTCCGGCAGATATGGTGACGGACTTTCTCCAGCGCGACCTCATGCGTTCAGGCCTCTTTCGGGCCGTTCTCGCGGCCCGCGATCCGGAAGACGCGCGTTTTGTTCTTACCGGTTGGCTGGATGAGTTCGACGAGGTGGACGACGGGGAGCGCCGCAAAGCCGTTCTGGCAGCGACGGTAACCCTCCTGGATCGCTCCGTTCGTGCGATTCCCGGCCGGGTGGTGTTTCAGAAGAACTATCGTTGCGAGGCACCCTTCGCGCAGGGCGGAGACGCGGACCTTGCCGAGGCGATGAGCCGGGCGATGTCGCAATTCTCTTCGCAGGTGATCACCGATATCGCTTCGGCCCTGAAGCAGCGCTGAAAGCTATTTAATGCAGACGCGCCGTACCTGCTTGAAATCGGTGGCCCCCTGGAGCGATTTTAAGATCCCGTCCTGCAAGAGGGTGGTCATCCCCTCCTCCATCGCCAGGTCCCGCATCTCCTCGACCGTCGCGTGTTTTTGGATCAGCCGCTTGATGCCGTCCGTGGCGACGATCAGCTCATGGATCCCCATCCGGCCCTTGTACCCCGACTTGTCGCAGGCATCGCAGCCCTTCGGCCGGTAGAGCCTGAACTTGTCATCGTAGGGGATGTTCAGCTTTTGGAACTGCTCCTCGCCGTAACTTTGCACGATCTCGTCGTACTCGGCGCGTTTGGGATGATAGGCCTCCCGGCACTTCCTACAGAGTGTCCGGACAAGCCGCTGGGCAAGGATCCCCAGGAGGGCGTCGGCGAAGTTGAGAGGATCGATCCCCATGTCGAGGAGGCGGACGATCGTCTCCGGGGCGCTGTTCGTGTGGAGTGTGCTGAAGACGAGATGGCCCGTCAGCGACGCCTCGACGCCGGTCTTGGCTGTTTCGAAATCGCGCATCTCGCCCACCATGATCACATCCGGATCGGCCCGGAGGAAGGCGCGCATGGCGGCGGCGAAGTCCAAACCGATCTTCGGCTGCACCTGGACCTGCCGGAGGCCGTACTGCGTGATCTCTACCGGGTCCTCGGCCGTCCAGATCTTCCGGTCGGGGCGGTTGATCTCGTGAAGGGCGGCATGGAGGGTGGTTGTCTTGCCGGAGCCGGTGGGGCCGACACAAAGGATCATCCCGTAGGGCTTGTCCAGGATCGCCCTGAGTTCCCGGAAATTGCGGTCCAGCATCCCCATCGCGGTCAGCGGCAACGTATCCCCAGCCCTCGCCAGGATCCGCATCACCACGTCTTCCACCCCGCCTTGGGTCGGGATCGTGGCGACCCGCAGTTCGATCTCCTCGCCGCCCGGCTTCCGGAACTTGATCTTGCCGTCCTGCGGGAGACGCCGGATCGTGATGTCGAGGTTCGACATGATCTTGATACGGGAGACGACGGCAGCGCGGTAGTTGTAGGGGAGGGTCTGGTAGATGGCGCAGTCGCCGTCGATCCGGTAACGGACCTCGACGTTCTTCTTCCAGACGTTCGGTTCGATGTGGATATCGGAGGCGCGTCGCGCCTGAGCGTCGAGGATGATCTTGTTAACGAGCTGCATGATCACGCTGTCCGATTCGTTGACGATCTCCTCATCCTCTTCAGGGGGTTCATCGGCGTCGAGCTTGCCGAGGATTTCGGTGATGGACGATTCATCCTCGGGCGAGTGGTAGAAGTTGTTTATATATTTGATGATATCGCCGGGAAGAGAAACATCGTAGCGGACCGCCTTCGTCTTCAGGAGGTTTTCGATCATGTCCCGCTTCAGGATGTTGTTCGGATCGTCGACGATGATGTTAATGATGCCGTCCTTCTTTTCCAGCGGGACCCAGAGTTCCCGGCGGAGGTACTCCTTCTTGAGGTTGACGAGCAGGTCGCCCGGGATCGGGTATCGATCCGAAAAGGGGATAAATTTGCATCGGAAGAATTCTTCAAAGGAGCGGCCGATGTCCTCCCGGGAGATCTTGTATCTCCTCATCAGAAAATCTTCTATTAGTTCCTTTGCTTCACGCGCTTCTTCCCAGGCGCTGTCCAATTCCTCCTCCCTGAGGAGGTCGTGGTTGATCAGATAATCGAAACGCGTCTTGCGGCGCCGGGCGTAGCGTTCCTGGTTGAAGAAGGCGACGCCGAGGACGTCCGCGATCTCTTGGAGAAACCACCGCTCATCGTCGGAAAATTTTCCGGAGTTCCCCTTCTTATTGAGGATCTGGATTACGCCCATGAGGGTCTTGTTGTTGTGGAAGATCGGTGCGGCAAGGATCTGCTTCGTCCGGAAACCCGACTTCTTGTCCCAACTGAAGTCAAAGGTGAGCTCTTTGTCGATCAGCTTCAGTTCGGCGCTGTCGTAGGCGTCGGCGATGTTGACGGTTTTCCCTGTATTGGCCACGTACCCGGCGATGCTCCGGTTATTGATCGGAACCCGGATCTCCTCCACCTGCGCGCCGATGAGGAGCATGGAGTATATTTCGTTGCGCGGCAAGTCGACTACATAGATGGTGATCGAATGGGCGTTGAAGAGGTTCAGTATCCCGTCCTTAAGATCGACGAGGATCTGCTTGATGTTTTGGGCGGCGTGAATGCGATTGGTTATATCGACCAGGGCTTTGCGCACCTGGAGTTTCTCCTCGAGTTCCGATACGGATGTATTTCTGATCTGTTCCATTCTCACGTGCTCCGGTCGCGCATGGCCCTCGGGTACATCGAGCATGGCGATAATGATGTCCTTTCGCGGTATTTGGAACGAGGCTAAATCAGAATCAAAAAAAATTCAACTGGAACTTTAACCGGATGGATGTTCCGCCCTTCCCCAGGACTCTCGCGGCTCCGGGAAGGGGTACTGAAGGGCTTATTCTGATGAACGACCGGGTCCTACGTTTCCGTCACGATCTTGGAAAAGTCGGCCAAATCGTGGAAGAGGGACGAGATCTCCTCGAGCAGGGCGAGACGGTGACAGCGGCGCTGATCATCTTTGTCCATGACGAGGACCCGCTCGAAAAAGGAGTCCACGGGTTTACGGAGCTTGGCCAGCGCGATGAGGGCGGCCCGGTAGTCTCCCTCGGCCGAGTGGCGCATGACGACCTGTCGGATATCCAGGAAGGCTTCGTGGAGATCCCGCTCTTCGTCGCAGAAGTGATCACTGGCGAGCTTGCCTTTTTCCGCGTTCCGGATGATGTTGACGACCCGCTTGAAGGCGCCGGCGAGTGGCGCGAAGTCCGGATGTGACTTGAACTCCTCCATCGCCCGGATCTTCGCTTCCGCCCGGACGAGATCCTGAATCCCCGTAGCCAGCACAGCGTCTACAACATCGTAGGGATGGCCCTGGGAGAGGAGTTGGTTTTCGAACCGGCCCCGGAAGAACTCCAGGACGTCGGCCTTCGTCTCCTCGGCGGGACGCTTCAGGAGCCCGCAGAGGATAGCGAGGCTCTCGTCGATCAGGGGGTCGAGTGGAAGCGGGTAGCGCTTTTTGAGGATGAGGTTGACGATGCCGAGGGCTTGGCGACGGAGCGCATAGGGGGCTGCCGTCCCGGTGGGGACAAGGCCGACGCCGAAGAAGCCGCAGATCGTATCCAGTTTGTCGGCGATGCTGACGACGGCCCCCTCGTCGGTATCGGGGAGCTCTCCACCCGCGGCGATGGGGAGATAATGTTCGTAGATCGCCTTTGCGACGATCGGATCCCTTCCTTCGAGCAATGCATATTCCCGTCCCATGACCCCCTGCAGCTCCGCAAACTCGCAGACCATCAGCGTATCCAGGTCGGATTTGGCGAGCAGCGCCGCCTCGTCGACGTGCGCCAGGAAAGCGGCCTTGTCACCACGGGCAGGGTCGATGCCCCGGCCGATGCGTCCCGCGAGCGTCCGGAAGCGCATGACCTTCTCGTAAGAAGTGCCCAGGAGGGTGTGGAAGATGACCTTTTTGAGGCCCTCGACACGGTTCTCGAGGGGGATCTTCCGGTCTTCCTCGAAGAAGAACCGCGCGTCGGCCAGGCGGGCGCGAATCACCTTCTCGTTCCCCCGCCTGACGACCGACGGGTCGCGGGCGAGGGTGTTGTTGATCGTCAGAAAGTGGGGCAGGAGGTTGCCTTCGCCGTCCACGACCGGAAAATACTTCTGATGGGACATCATCGTGGTGACGAGGACCTCGCGGGGAAGTTGGAGATATTCGGAGTCGAAGTTCCCGCAGACGACCGTCGGATATTCGGTAAGGAATGCGACCTGTTCGAGAAGTCCTTCGTTCCGTAGCGGTTTACCCCCCCCCGCCGCCGCCGCCATCTCGGTCTGTTCGCAGATGATCTGCTTCCTTTCCACAGGATCGACGATGACGAAATGCGCCCGCGTCTGAGCAAGGTACTCCTCGGAGCTGCGAACGGGAAAGGTGCCGGGGCTCATGAAGCGGTGACCGCGGCTCAAGTCGCCGCTTTCGATATTTCCGATCCGGAGGGGGACGATCCGGCCTCCGTAGAGGGCGAGGATCCAGTGGATCGGCCGGGCGAAGCGGACCTCCAGGTCGGACCAGCGCATCGACTTGCGGAAGGGGATACCGGTGATGAGCCGTACCAGGATGGCGGGAAGGAGCACATCGGTCGCCTCGCCGGCGATCTTCTTCCGGGCGCAAATATACTCCCCCTTCTCCGTCGTCATGAACTCCAGGGCGTTCACGTCGATGCACTGCCCCCGGGCGAAGCCCAGGGCAGCCTTGGAAGGGTTGCCCGCATCATCGAAGGCGACGCCCCGGGCCGGGCCGAGTTTTTCGATCACCTGGTCGTCCTGCTTCTCGGCGACGTCATCGACCGCCAAAAAGAGGCGGCGGGGGGTCGCCATGGTCCGGATCTCCCCGTGGCGGATCCGGTTTTCCGCCAACCCCTTACCGATGATCTCCTCCATATCCTCGAGCGCCTTCGGCAGAAAGGCGGCCGGGATCTCCTCGGTGCCGATTTCGAGCAGCAGTTCCTTCCCCATCATCGTGCACCCCCTGCGGCGTCTTCCTTCTGCCCGGCGGGTTGCGCTCCGTTTCCCGCCACCGGCCCGTTCAGAAGGGGGTAGCCGAGCGCCTCGCGCTGCCGAAGATACCCCTCCGCGCTGAGACGGGCGAGGTTCCGGACGCGGCCGATGTAGCTCGTCCGTTCGGCCACGCTGATGGCCCCCCGGGCGTTGAGGAGGTTGAAGGTGTGGGAACACTTGAGGCAGTGGTCGTAGGTGGGGAGCACCAGCCCTTTCTGAGCCGTCCGGATCGCCTCGGCCTCGTACATGTCGAAGCGTGTCCGTAACTGCGCGATGTCGGCGGTCTCGAAGTTATAGACCGACCACTCCACCTCGCCCTGGTGGTGGACGTCCCCGTAGGTTATCCCCTTTGTCCATTCGAGGTCGTAGACGTTGTCGATCCCCTGGATGTACATGGCGATCCGCTCGGTGCCGTAGGTCAGCTCCGCGCTTACCGGGCGGCAATCGAAGCCGCCGACCTGCTGGAAGTAGGTGAACTGAGAGATCTCCATCCCGTCGAGCCATACTTCCCAGCCGAGCCCCCAGGCGCCCACCGTCGGCGATTCCCAGTCGTCCTCCACGAAGCGGATGTCGTGTTTGAGCGGATCGATCCCAAAGCTTTTGAGGGAGTCGAGATAGAGCTCCTGGATGTTGAGCGGCGACGGCTTCATGACGACCTGGTACTGGTAGTAGTGCTGGAGACGGTTCGGATTTTCCCCATAACGGCCGTCCGTGGGCCGCCGGGAGGGTTCCACGTAGGCCACCTTCCACGGCTCGGGTCCCAAGGCCCTGAGAAAGGTTGCCGGATTGAAGGTCCCGGCGCCTACCTCGATATCGTACGGGTGCTGGATGACGCAGCCCTGCGAGGCCCAGTATCGCTCGAGGGCAAAGATCAATTCCTGAAAGGTCACGACTCCTCCTGCTGATTCGCTTGTGTTATTTCTTGATTTTATGAATTTTTTTCCGGTCGGCTTCTTAACACGGGGGGCGGTGGGTGTCAATGCGAATTTGCAGGGCGTTAGATGCCCAGCCGACGGATTTCATTCAGGACGTGGAGCGATTTCAGCTCCCGTCCGAGGATATGCCGGATGAAGTGGGCCAGGAGTTGCTTGCTTTCCTCGGCTGACTGCCCGGAAAGGAGGATCCGCCCCAGCCTCTCGACGGGCATGTCGCGACCCAGAAGCAGCGTGCGGATCGTTCCGAGCGAGAGGCGGATCGCGCCGGCGCCGTCGGGGCGGCAGGAGAGGCACGTCAGCCCGCCGTCGGCGGCGACGAACCGGTAGGTGGTTTCATTTCCCACGGGGGTTCTGCAGAGAAGGCAACGATCCAGCACCGGGTCGTACCCGGAGAGCTTCAGGAGGCGGATCTCGAAGAATCGCAGGAGGGACTCCGTTGCGGGGTGCTCCTCGAGCAAGCGGAGAAAGGCGTGCAGGAGCTCGAACACCGCCTCGTTTTTCTTCTCTTCGGGCAGGAAATGGTCCGTCAGGTCGATCAGGTAGGAGGCCCTGAGCGTCTTTTCCAGATCGGCGCGGATCAGGGGAAAATGGGAGATTACCTCCGAGGAATCGATCATGGCCAGACTTTCGGGTCCCCGGCGGGTAAAGAGGAGTTGTGAGAGAGAGAACGGCTCGAGGGCGTTGGCGAACCGCTTGCGGCTCCTTCTGGCACCCTTGGCGATCCCCCGGATCTTTCCGTATCCGGTGGTACAGAAGGTCACGATTCGGTCCGATTCGCCGTAGTCGAGCATGCGCAGGCAGATCGCCTCGGTCCGGTATTGTTTGCGTGCGTTCATCGGCCCTTTTTTAAAAATCACGGTAGCGGATGACGCCGCCGGCGATCGTCAGGATTGCCTTTCCCCTAAGCGTTCGGCCGTGAAAGGGGGTGTTCTTGCCGCGGGAACGGAAGCGCAGACGGTCGACCGTCCATTCCCGTTCGGGGTCGATAACGGTGACATCGGCATCGGCGCCGTCCGCGAGGGTCCCCTTCGGGATGCGGATGATCCCGGCCGGCCGGAGACTCATCTTTTCGATCAGGGCCGAAAGCGTCAGGATGCCATCGGCGACGAGCCCGAGCGAGAGGGCCAGCGAGGTTTCGAGCCCCGTCATGCCGCTTGCCGCATAGTCGAACTCGACCTCCTTGTCGGTTCTGGCGTGGGGTGCATGGTCGCTTGCGATCACATCGATGGTTCCGTCACGAAGCCCCTCCCGGACAGCGGCGACGTCCTCCGCGCCGCGCAGGGGAGGGTAGACCTTGGCGTTCGTGTCGAAGGCCCGGATGGCCTCATCGGTCAGCGAAAAATAGTGGGGGGCGGTTTCGGCGGTCACGCGGATACCCCTGGCCTTGGCTTCGCGGATCAGGCGGACGGCCCCGGCGGTGCTGACGTGGGCGATATGCACGGCCGCCCCGGTGTACTCGGCCAGGAGGAGGTCCCGGGCCACCATGACGTCTTCCGCGATCGCGGGGATGCCGGTCAGGCCGAGTTCGGTGGAGACCAACCCCTCGTGCATCACCCCGCCGGAGGAGAGGTTCCGGTCTTCACAGTGGACGATGATCGGCATTTCCAGCGAGGAGGCGTATTCGAGCGCCCGTCGCATCAAGGCGGCGTTCATGACCGATTTTCCGTCGTCGGAGAAGCCGACGGCGCCGGCCTCCTTGAGATCCCAGAATTCGGTGAGGGTCGCCCCTTCGGACTTCATGCTGATCGCCGCGATGGGGTAGACGTTGGCGATGCCGCACTGGGCGGCCTTCCGGCGGATGAATTCGGTGCACGAGCGGCAGTCGTTGACGGGGTCCGTGTTCGGCATGCAGGCGATGGAGGTGAAGCCGCCCGCGACGGCGGCCTCGCTTCCCGAGGCGATCGTCTCCCTGTATTCGTACCCCGGCTCCCTGAGGTGGGTGTGGATGTCGATCAGGCCGGGGACGACCAGTTTGCCGCTCAGGTCGATGATCTCTGCACCGGACGGGCAGTGAGTTTTGTGGAGATCCTTGCCGCTGCGGACGATTTTCCCCTTTTCGATGAGGAGATCAGCTCTGGAGTCCATCTTCCGGGAGGGATCGACGATCCTGCCGCCTTTCAATACGAGTGTCATTCATCGCCTCCTGTCAGAAGATAGAGGAGCGCCATCCGGACGGCGACGCCATTGGTGACCTGATCGAGGATGATCGAGCGGGGGCCGTCAGCGATATCCGGGGAGATCTCCACCCCGCGGTTCATGGGCCCCGGATGCATGATCAGTGCATCCTCCCGGGCGAGAGTGATGTTGCGAGAATTGAGGGAGAAGTGATTGGCGTATTCGCGCAGGGATGGGAAGATGTTGTTCTTCTCCCGCTCGGTCTGGATCCGGAGCATCATGACGATGTCCGCGTCGCGGATCGCGTCGTCGATGCGGGTAAAGGCCCTGACCCCGAGCGATTCGATGCCGCGGGGGAGCATGGTCGCCGGACCGGCCACGGAGACCTGCGCACCCATCTTTGTCAGGCCGTGGATGTTGGAGCGGGCGACCCGGCTGTGGGTGATATCGCCGATGATGGCCACCTTTAAGCCGGCGATCCGCCCTTTTTTGGAACGGATCGTCATCATGTCCAGAAGCGCCTGCGTGGGGTGCTCATGGGCGCCGTCGCCGGCGTTGATGATCGACTGCTTGAGAAGCCCCGCCAGCAGGTGGGGCGCCCCGGCGGCGCTGTGGCGGATCACGATGATGTCCGGATTCATCGCCTCAAGGTTCTTCGCGGTGTCAATCAGGGTTTCCCCCTTGACCATGCTGCTGGTCGATGCCGAGATGTTGATCGTGTCGGCGCTCAGCCGCTTGCCGGCAATCTCGAAGGAGGTCCTCGTCCGGGTGCTCGCCTCGTAGAAGAGATTGATCACGGTCTTGCCGCGGAGCGTGGGGACCTTCTTGATCTCCCGTGTCGAGACCTCGATGAAGGATTCCGCCGTATCGAGGACAAGATTGATCTCCTCAACCGAAAAATCCCGGATACCAAGGATGTCCTTTCGATTCAGTTTCATGGTTCGACCTCGTCTGCGTCCTTTCTGGCCACGGGGCGGTCCCCCCTTACGGGGCGACGGTTCGGGGGGTTACCTGGTTTCCTCGATCACTACCTCGTCCGAACCGCTCTTCTCGGTCAGATTGACGCTGACTGCTTCCCACAGCGACGAGGGGAGGTTCCTGCCGACAAAATCGGCTCGGATGGGGAGTTCCCGATGGCCCCGGTCAATGAGGACCGCGAGCTGGATCAGTCGCGGCCTGCCGAAGTCGATGAGGGCATCCATTGCCGCCCGGATCGTCCGGCCGGTGAACAGGACATCGTCCACGAGGACCACCTTTTTCCCGTCGAGCGAGAAGGGGATATCGGTTTTTCCCAACCGCGGCTTCCGATGGGAGGTCGAAAGATCGTCACGGTAGAGGGTGATGTCGAGTATTCCAACGGGAACCATCCTCCCCTCGGTGCCCGCGATCTTGCCTTGCAGGCGCTCCGCGAGATAGACCCCTCCCGTGCGGATGCCGACAAGAACCAGTTCCTCCACGCCCTTGTTCTTTTCCAGAATCTCATAGGCGATGCGTGTCAGGGAGCGGTCGATACCCTCCGCATCCATGACGACTTTTTTCTGCACCATTGCATTCCTCATTGGGTGATTGGGGGGAAAAAAAAGCCTTCCCCGTGCAGGAGAAGGCTTGCCGTGCGGATGTTGACGAAGTATGCTGTTTGCATCGGGCGCCCCTTTTCAACCTCTCGGGATTCAATTAAAGGGTCTGTTACCAACCGTCATTATGATTTATCTATACCGAACGACCGGACAGTGTCAAGCCAAAAGATGGACGCCGATGGGCCTTCAAACGATAGAGCCATCGGCGGCAGACCGCGGGGAATGGGCTTGTCGGCGATTCAGCGGAGAATGGTGCCGATCCGGCTCCAGCGAACGCTGTAGTCCTCCTGGTTCCAGGACCAGTAGATGATCAGGGCCTTTCCCAGCACGTCCTTCATGTCGACGAAACCCCAGAAACGGCTGTCGTAGCTCTCATCGCGGTTGTCCCCCATGACGAACAGCTTTCCTTCCGGCACCTTGACCGGTCCGAAGTTGTCGCGGGGCTGGACCGCGCCGGGGATGGTGAGGTTGTCCGAATGGACCCCGTGGGGGTCGTTCATGGGCTGCCCGTTCAGGAAGACCTTCTTGTCGCGGATCTCGACGGTGTCGCCGGGAACGCCGATAACCCGCTTGATGAAGTCCTTCGAGCGGTCTTCGGGGTAGATGAAGACAATAATATCCCCCCGTTTGGGTGTCCCGACGGGGATGAGGGTGGAGCGGATGAAGGGGAGTTTGACCCCGTAGTTGAATTTACTTACCAGGATATGATCGCCGATCAGAAGCGTCGGTTTCATGGAGCCGGAGGGTATTTTGTACGCCTGGATCACGAAGGTCCGGATGAAAAAGGCGATAACGATGGCCAGGAGGATCGCTTCGACGTACTCGCGCAGTTTGGATTTCGGGTTACTCATGCATTCTTCCTTACGAATAGATACTGGTTAAGGTGATAATCACCATGATCAGGGCGATGAAACCCTTCACGCAGATTCCCGCCGAACGGCCCAGGATGGTCCCCCAGGCCTCCCGGAGCGTCGGTTTGAGTCTTCTCCGGGCGAGCAGCTCCAACGTCAGCATGGCGGTGAAGCCCCCGATGAAGGTCCCGACGATGAGGCCAAGTCCGAGAAGAAAGGGACTTAACACCAGGGCGCCGATCAGCCCCCCGGACAAAAAGCCCCACAATCCCTTCCGAGAGGCGCCGAATTTCATGGCGCCCGCCATCCCCACGGCCACATCCGTGACCTCCGCGAGTGCGGACAGGACAAGCAGCGCGATGAGGATCTTGAGGCCGATCTCCGCGAATCCCGTAACAGCCCCATAGATGACCACATCGACGAAGATGATCACCGTTCCCGGAAAACCGAAGAGGATCGAGAACGTGCCGAACAGGAGCACCAGGATGAAGAAGGTGAGTCCTCCGATCTCCCAGGGTGACACCGTATCACTTCCTCTTCGTGACCGACGGCTTGATCTTCTCAAACAGAAGCACGATCGGGCTTGCGATGAACACGGTCGAGTAGACGCCGGCTACCGTACCCACCAGGAGGGCAAATGTGAAGTCGTGGATCACGGCCCCCCCGAAAAAGAACAGGACGAGCAGGACCATGAACACCGTCAGGGAGGTCAGGATCGTCCTGCTGAGCGTCTGGTTTACGCTTAAGTTAATGTTGTCGAACAGGGACATCTTGATGTTCTTCCGCGTATTCTCCCGGATCCGGTCGAAGATCACGATGGTGTCGTTGATCGAATACCCGATGATCGTCAGGAGCGCCGCCACGATGTTGAGGTCGAACTCCTTGTCGAAGACCGACAGGAAGGCGATCGTGACGAGCACATCGTGGATGAGCGCGATGATCCCGCCCAGGGCGTAGCGGAATTCGAATCGTACCCCGACGTAGATCAGGATACCGATCCAGGAAAAGACGATGGCCAGAATGGCCTTCCGCGTCAGGTCCTTCCCGACCTTGGGGCCGACCACCTCGATCCGCCGAACCTCGTAGGCGCCTTTGCCGAAGGCCGTGGTGAGTGCCTCCTCGATGCGGCCGGTGAGCCCCTTGGCGTCGGCTCCCGATTCCGCCGTCCGGATGATGACCTCGTTTGGCCCATACTGCTGGATGATGCTTCCCTCGAACCCAACCGGTTTGAGGGAGGCGCGGATCTTGTCCGCGGACGGCTCCTGTGAAAATTTGACCTGGATGAGGGTGCCGCCCGCGAAATCGATGCCGTAATTGGGGCCCCCGTGGTATATCAGAGAGCCGACGCCGATGAGGATCACGACGAGCGACAGGATGACGGCGGGTTTCATCAACCTGACGAAATCGAAGTGGGTGTCCGTTTTCATGATTTCCATTGAATTCTCCTCAAAAACAGAAAAGGGGTCGGAAAGCCGGCGCCATCCGTCCCTCTAAATACTGATCCTCTGGATCTTCCGGTTCCAGACAAAGTAGTCGAAAATGAGCCGCGTGACGACGATAGCGGTAAACATGCTCACCACGATGCCGATCGTCAGCGTTACGGCGAATCCCTTGACCGGTCCGGTGCCGAAGCCGAAGAGGAAGAGCGCCGCCACGAGGGTCGTCACGTTGGAGTCGAAGATCGTGAGGAAGGCCTTCGTGTAGCCCGCCTCGATGGCAGCCCGCGGGGTCTTTCCCAGCCGGAGCTCCTCCCGGATCCGCTCGTTGATGAGAACGTTCGCGTCCACGGCCATCCCGATGGTGAGTGCGATGCCGGCGATGCCGGGCAGCGTCAGGGTCGCCTTGAAGAGCACCATGACGCCAAGCAGCAGCAGCATGTTCATGGCCAGGGCGACATCGGCGATAAGGCCGGTCCACTTGTAATAGAAAAACATGAAGAGGAAAACCAGGAGGCCGGCGATGATGCTCGCCCATGTCCCCTTTTCGATCGAATCCTGCCCGAGCGACGGTCCGACCGTCCGCTCCTCGAGGATGGTAACCGGCGCCGGAAGCGCGCCCGCGCGCAGGACGATCGCCAGGTCGGTCGCCTCTTCCATCGTGAACGAGCCGGTGATCTGGGCCTGCCCGCCGGAGATCCGCTCCTGGATCACCGGGGCGGAGTAGACCGTGCCGTCCAGGACGATGGCGAGCCGTTTCTTGACGTTTTCTCCGGTGATCCGGTCGAAATCCTTCGCCCCCTGGGCATTGAACTTGATCGAGACGTTCGGTTCCCCGAAGCGGTCGCTGATCTGGACCTTGGCGCTCTCTATGGCGTCGCCGGTCAGGAGCGCTTTGTTCTTGAGAAGAATCGGGATCTGGGTACGACGCCCGGAGGCTCTATCCATATGGGACTCATAGGCGATGATATCCCCCTCCGGAACATTTCCCTTGAGTGCATCCTCCAGGCTGTGCTCGTCGTCGACGAGCTTGAATTCCAGAAGGGCTGTCCGGCCGATCAGGCTTTTAGCGCGGGCCGGATCCTTGACACCGGGAAGCTGGACGATGATCCGATCCGTCCCCTGGGGGATGATCTCCGGCTCGGATATGCCGAATTGATCAACCCGGTTCCGGATCGTCTCCAGGCTCTGCTCGACGGCCAGCTTCTTGATCTCGGCGGCGCGCTTGTCGTTGATTTTCAGGGAGACCAGCCCCTTGCCGTCCGCCATCTCCGAGGTTGCGACAACGAGGTCCGGGTAATCATTCTTGAGGATCGTTTCGAAGGCATCACGCGATGGGGCATCGGGAAATTCGAAGATCGCGTTGCCCTCCTTGGTGCGCTCGCGGAGCTTGAAGCGGACCCGTTTGTCCATGAGGTTTTCCTTGAGATCGCCCACTTCTCTCTCCAGGGTGCTCTCCACCGCCTTGGCCGTTTCCACTTCCAGAACAAGATGCATCCCTCCCTGCAGGTCGAGTCCGAGGTGGATCTTGTCCGTCGGGAGGTAGGTTTTCCAGAGATCGGGGAGATCGGGTATGAAGGTGGGCGCCAGATAGACGAACGCGGCCAGACAGAGGACGACGGTAAATGCCGCCCGTACGCGGATACTCTTAAACATGGTTAACCCCTTTCAGCCTTATTCCTTTGGCGCCTTCTGGAGTACGGCGCCGATGAAGTTCCTGGCGACTTTTATCTTGACCTTGTCGGCGATCTCGATCGTTACCACCGTATCGGTCAGTCCCGTGACCTTCCCCTGAATTCCGCCCGAGGTCATGACCAGGTCGCCGTGGGCCAGATTGGCGATCATATTCTTAACTTCCTTCTGCTTTTTCTGCTGGGGGCGGATCAGGAGAAAGTAAAAGATAGCAAAAAGAACGCCCATCATGATGATAAAACTGAAATCGCCGCCGGCGGCTCCACCGCCTCCTCCCCCTCCCGGGGCACCCATCGCATAAACCGTATTCATCACCGTAAAGCCTCCCTTATCATAAGAATCAATGCTGTTATCTTTCTATCGCCGCTGCCGCACCGACTACAACTGCGGCGGCTGTGCCGTCCGTTCCCGAAAAAAACGGGTCCTGAAATCCGCGTACCGCCCCTCCCGGACGGCGCTCCTGATCCGCTCCATGAGTCGAAGGTAGTACCGCAGGTTATGGATCGTATTGAGCACCATGGCCAGGATCTCCCCGGCGACGTACAGGTGCCGTAGGTAGGCGCGCGAGTAGTTTTGACAGGTATAACAATCACATTGGCTGTCAATAGGCGAGCCGTCCTCCCGGTAACGGGCGTTTTTTATAACAACCTTTTCTCCGTTTGTAAACAATAATCCGTTGCGGGCCGATCTCGTCGGCATCACGCAGTCGAACATGTCGATACCGTGGTAAACTCCGTCGACGAGATCCTCGGGCGTTCCCACGCCCATCAGGTAGCGGGGCCGGTCTTCCGGGAGGAGCGGCGCCGTCGCCGCCAGCGTATCCAGGAGGAGTTCCTTTGGCTCACCGACGCTCAGCCCGCCTAGGGCATACCCGTCGAAACCGATCGAGGCGATCTCCTCGACACCCCGCCGGCGGAGGTCCCGATCGACGCCGCCCTGGATGATGCCGAAGAGTGCCCGAGCTTCATTGCGCCGGCTCTTTTTACACCGCGCCGCCCAGCGGGCGGTTCGGCCGAGTGCCCGTTCGATCTCCCCGCGTTCCGAGGGATAGGCGATGCATTCGTCGAGGCACATCATGACGTCGCTGCCGAGGTCCTCCTGGATCTCGATGGCCATTTCGGGGCTGAGGAAGTGCCGGGAGCCGTCGATGTGGGATTGAAAGGTCGCCCCCTCCTCGGTCATCGTCCGAAGGTTGCCCAAGCTGTAGATCTGGAAGCCCCCGCTGTCGGTCAGGATGGGGCCTTGCCAGTTCATGAACCGGTGCAGTCCCCCCAACTTGGCGATCAGGCGGTGCCCTGGCCGCAGCATGAGATGGTACGTGTTGCCGAGGACGATCTCCGCACCGAGCGCGTGGACCTGCTCAGGGGTCAGGGCCTTGACGGCGCCCTGCGTTCCCACGGGCATGAAGGCAGGCGTCGACACCCTCCCGTGGGGCGTATCAATCACCCCGAGCCGAGCCCCGCAGGCCGGATCCTTTGCGATGAGCGTAAAATCCATCATAGAATAAGCATGCAATCCCCGTAACTGTAAAAGCGGAAACGGTTCGCAACAGCGGTCTCGTAAGCCTCCCGCATCAGCTCCCGGCCGGCGAAGGCGCACACCAGAAGAAAAAGGGACGATTTCGGGAGATGGAAGTTCGTCAGGAGTGCATCGACGCGCCGGAAAGAGTAGCCGGGATAGATGTACAGACTCGTGGAGCCGGAAGCAGGCGCGATCCGCCCGTCCGCGTCGGCGATCGATTCCAGGACGCGGGTTGCGGTGGTGCCAACGGCGATAACCCGGCCGGCCTCGTTGATCTTCCGGACGGTTTCGGCGCTCAGGGAGAACTGCTCCTCTTCCATAACATGATCCTCCACGCACGCCGTCTCGATGGGGAGGAACGTCCCGTAACCGATGTGGAGTGTGACCGGGGTGATCTCGGCGCCGCGGCCCCGCAAGCCCTCGATGACTTCCCGGGTGAAGTGGAGGCCCGCTGTCGGAGCCGCGACGGAGCCCTTCACGCGGGCATAGACGGTCTGGTACCGTTCCAGGTCCTCAGCGGGTGACGGCCGGTCGCGACGGCGTTTGATGTAGGGCGGAAGCGGCGCCCGCCCGTGCCGGGCGAGAAAGTCGTCGAAGGGCATCGCGGTTGTGAAGCTCAGGAGCCAGCGTTTTTCCGTGATGCGGCTTGTGATAGTCGCCCGGCAATCATCGGTAAAGGCGATCACCGTCCCGACCGCGACCCGCTTAGCGGGGCGTAGGAGGACCTCCCAGGTCTCACCCGGCGGCCCATCCTCCGAACGGGCGAGCAGGAGGATTTCGATCAGCCCTCCCGTCTCCTTCCTGCCGACGAGGCGCGCCGGAAAAACCCGTGAGTCGTTCACGACGACGACATCGCCCGGACCGAAGAAGCCGGGCAGATCGCGAAAGGTGGCCATATCGATCCGCCCTGTCTGCCGATGAACGATCATCATCCGGGAGAGGTCCCTGACCGCGGCGGGTCTCTGGGCGATCAGCTCCTCCGGAAGCGTGTAGTCGAATTCTTCAAGCTTCATTAGTCAATCCAACACCAATTCTGTCGGTCGTTGCAGGGAAACAACGCACCGTTGCCCCGAAATTTGCGGCACATAAACAGAAACAGAAGAGAAAGTCAATGAGATTTGATGTATTATCGATTTTTCAGGAACGGGAAATTTGAGGTGCCCCGGCGATTCCGTGCGCCGACTTTGTTACAATTCATCTCTCTCAATCCAGTAATCCGGCTTTCTGTGCTGGTGTGCCACAGCGATTATGAAGATATGATTGCTTTCAACTGAATAGAGAAGCTTGTAGGGAAACTTATGGAGTATGCATTTCCTGACATCACCCCGTTCTATCGACCATGCTTCTGGATATTCGGAAATCCTCCTGGCGGCCTTGCGGACTTCCTCTCGGAATCGTTTACCAAGCTCTTGAGATTCGATCCCGTAATACTGGGTTGCATCATCAAGTTCTTGCTTGGCATATTTTGAAAAAATGACCTTCATGATTGTTCTTTGAAGATATCCTCCATAGGAATCCCTTCCAGCTTACCCGCCCGATACGCCCTGAGCCTCTTTTCCGCTTCTTCCGCCCATATTGCATCTATCGAACTGTCCGGTTCATCGAGGCTTTTTATGAGCCCTTCGACCACCAGGAACCGTTCGTCCGGTTTCAGTTTTAGTGCTTGTTCCAGTATTTCCTTGCTGCTCATAAATTTCACCTCTCAATTTATTCAAACATAACTTTGAGTTAACCGACGCGCGGTTTGTCAATGCGACCGGATAAGCGCCCAGTTAGATCCGGTAATTCAACGAAGTCCTTTGGGTCTGGAGATGGCGGATGATTCTCGATATGAGTCAAATACCGCAAAGACTCCGGTCCCCAGTCGAAGTACAATCCCGTTCCTGGCTGCTGAAGTGCAATAGCAATATCGTGCTTAATTTCCATTTCGTTCCGCGACAAAGCGACATACATACTTTCGATGACTCGACCACGTTTCGATGTCGAGAAAAGCAAAGAGCGCAAGAAAACTTTCGGTGGTGCACTGTTGCTCCCTGAGCGCGGAGAGTCAGGCCCAAAATATATTACCGTCGGCTGCGTCATCTTGATTGTGCCACGACGGAAAAGAGACAGCCAAGCCGTCGCCGCAGATACGAGCAGGGCAAGAGCCGAAACGGTGATGGCGACCGGATCTGTCATAAGGTTTAACGATTACTATACTGAGTCGGTCTATTTCTTAACATCAGTAAACTATATTTAAATTTGCCCCAATTTCTCAGATTTGTCAATATTTTCTATTGCGTGCGTGCTCACCACATGAAAGGCGGGGTTTGCGGAATGCGCTCTCCGTCAGCTTCTTCCGATAGCGACCAGCAGTAGACCGATGCAAACGGCGACGGCCCCCATGATCCTGAGCGTCGTGTCCGGCATGTCGGTCAGTTTGCGCAGGTAGGTCTTGAGCTTATCAGGGAATGCGAGGTAAGGGAGGCCTTCGACGACGAAGACCATTCCGATGACGCAGAGAAAATAGTCCATGATCGTTCAGGGTGTCCCTTCCGCCGGTTTCTTTTTCGCTTCGTTCCAGAGCCGGTCCATTTCGGTGAGCGTTGAGTCGGCCGGCGTCTTTCCCTGAGCCGCAAGCTCCCGTTCGACGTGGGCGAACCGGCGGATGAATTTCCCGAGGGAGATCCGGAGGGCCGACTCCGCATCTACACCGGCAAACCGGCAGAGGTTGACCAGCGTGAACAGGAGGTCGCCCGCCTCCTCGCCCATCGCCTTGCGATCGCCTTTTGCCAGGGCATCCCGGAATTCGGTGAGCTCTTCGTCCACCTTTTTCAGCACCTCGCCGGTATCGCTCCAGTCGAATCCGACCTCGGAGGCCCGGGCGGTGATCCGCTGCGCCTTGGCCAGTGTCGAAAGCGAGCGGGGAATGCCGTCGCACAGACTGGCTTTGTCGTCTCCTTTGTGCTCCTGTTCTTTTTTGATCTGCTCCCAGTTCAGCCGGACCGCATCAACGCTTTCGACGCGAGTGTCTCCGAAGACATGGGGGTGGCGGCGGACCATCTTCTCTCCGATAGCGCTGAGGACGGCGGCGATGTCGAACTCGCCCGCCTCTTCGGCCATCCGGCTGATAAAGAGTATCTGAAAGAGGAGATCGCCGAGCTCCTCCATGAGCTCCGAGGGGGTTCCCCTGTCGATCGCATCGAGGACCTCGTAGGCCTCGTCAATGAGGTAGCCGGCCATGTCCGCCTGCGTCCGGGAGCGGTCCCAGGGGCAGCCGTCGGCCGATCTCAGTCGTACGATGAGGTCGAGCAGTTCCCGGAATTTCTCTTCGGCGCGGCCGGCGGGTTCTTTCAAAGGTCAGCTCCTTTCCGGATACGGATCGTTCATGCCGAAAGCGAGCGCCCGAGGAGCTCCACGACGTGCAGGACCGGCTGTTTCATCCCCAACTCCCGGACACCCCAGGCGAGCTGGAGATGACAGCCGGGATTGGCCGTGACGAGGGCGTCGGCCCCGGTCGCCCGGACGTTGGAGAGCTTCCGTTCGAGGAGCTTGCGGCTTGCGTTGAGCTCCTTCAGGGCAAAGGAGCCGGCCATCCCGCAACACCAGTTCGATTCCTTCATCTCTCGCAGTTCGACCCCGGGGATCTGCCGGATGACTTGGCGGGGTGGGCCGGAAATGCCCTGGCCGTGAACGAGGTGGCAGGGTTCGTGGTAGGTGACGCTCATCGGGACCGGCCGGAGATCCTCGGTCCGGACGCCCGTCTCCACGAGGAATTCGGAGATGTCGCGGATCTTTGCCCGGAAGCGGCGGAGCCGTTCATGATCGGCATGACCGTCGAGGATCTCCTCGTATTCCTTGAGGGCGCAGCCGCAGCCCGCGCAGTCCGTGACGATGTGCTCCACGTCCAACCCGAGAAAGAGGTCCAGATTCATCAGGGCAAGGCGGCGGGCGGTCTCGCAGTCCCCCTCGGCGAGATGGGGCGCACCGCAGCATTTGACCTCCCTGAGCGTGACGACCTCGAACCCCTGCTGGGAAAGGATGCGGGCGGTCTGCCGGGACACCTCGGGAAAGACCAGGCTCATGGCGCAGCCGAGGAAAAAGGCGACACGGCCCCGTTTCTTTCCCACAGCGGGGATCACCTCGGGGAGATCAAGGCGGAGCGGCCGCTCGAGGGCGGGAAGGATCCCCTCCATCTTCGCCAGGACGTCGGGGAGAAACCGGTTGATCCCGAAACGGCGAACTGCCCACTGAACGCCGAGGCGTTGATAGAGCCGGACGGGGAGGAGCGATCGCTCGATAAG
>VFSW01004892.1_pt1 | contig 19948 bp, 16 predicted proteins | sample 5358111 | NCBI WGS metagenome assembly VFSW01 (sample SAMN11554181, study PRJNA540505) | mine drainage metagenome | isolation source: sediment from site ElyBrook_90M | place: USA: Ely Copper Mine, Vershire, VT | collected 2017 | reverse complement strand
ATCCCATGACTCGCTGCCGCATGATCACCGTCCTTGTCACTTGCTGCCTTTGCCGTTGCTGTTGCCGCTGCTGTTGCTGTTGCTGTTGCTGTTGCTGTTGCCGCCGCTACTGCTACTGCCGCTGCCGTCTGCCGCCTTGCTGAACAGGAACTGGCTGATCAGGTTCTCTAGCACCACCGCCGACTGGGTGAGCTTGAGCGTGTCGCCGTTCTTCAGCATCGCCGTATCGCCGCCGGCGGAAAGCCCCACGTACTGCTCTCCGAGCAGACCCGCGGTCAGTATTTTCGCCGACGTGTCCTTGGGAAATTGGTAGCGGCTGTCGATCGACAAGGTGACCTCGGCTTCGTAGGTTTTGGTATCGAAACCGATGTCCTCGACCCGACCGACCACCACCCCCGCGCTTTTCACCGGCGCCCGCTTCTTCAGCCCGCCAATGTTATCAAAGTTCGCCTTGACTAGATATGTTTTGGCGGCCGAAAAGGACCCGAGATTGCCCACTTTCAGCGCCAGGAACAAAAGCGCGCCCAGGCCGATGGCGACAAACACGCCCACCCACAGGTCCAGTGCCCTACGCTTCATCATGTCTAAGCCCCTCGAAACATTAATGCAGTCAAAATGAAATCCAGCGCGAGTATCGACAGCGACGAAGTCACCACCGTGCGCGTGGTCGCTCCCGATACGCCCTCGGCGGTGGGCGGAGCGTCATAGCCCTCGAACACCGCGATCCAGGTAACCGCGATGCCGAACACCAGGCTCTTGATCACGCCGTTGAGTATGTCCTCGCGGAAGTCGACCGCCGCCTGCATCTGCGACCAGAACGAGCCGGCATCGACCCCGATCAGCCGCACGCCGACCAGGTAGCCGCCGAATACGCCCATCGCGGAAAACATCGCCGCCAGCAGCGGCATCGAAATGACGCCGGCCCAGAAGCGCGGCGCGATCACCCGCGCGATCGGGTCCACCGCCATCATTTCCATGGCCGCCAGCTGCTCGGTGGCCTTCATCAGCCCGATTTCCGCGGTGATGGCCGAGCCGGCGCGACTGGCGAACAGCAGGCCCGAAACCACCGGCCCGAGTTCGCGCACCAGCGACAGCGCCACCAGCACGCCCAGCGCCGAGGAGGAGCCGTAGCGCTCGAGGGTGTCGTAGCCCTGCAGTCCCAGCACCATGCCGACGAACAGGCCCGACACCAGGATGATGATCAGCGACAGCACGCCGGCGTAATAGATCTCGCGCAGCACCAGCGAGAAGCGGCGAAAACACATGCCCGAATTGCGCAGCGTCAACAGCAGGAAGCGGGTGGCGAAGCCGAGCCGGTCGACCACGGCGATCGCGCGCGCCCCCAGGTTTTCAAGAAAATCGAGCACCGCGGTCATTGCGCTTCCATCGCGTTCAGATCGTGCGCGTAGTCGTCGGCCGGATAGTGAAACGGCATCGGTCCGTCCGTCTCACCGTGGACGAACTGATGCACGAACGGCTTGTCCGAGGCGCGCAGTTCGTCCGGGGTTCCCTGGGTAACGATCACGCCGTCGGACATGAAATAGACGTAGTCCACCAGTTTCAGCGCCTCGGCCACGTCGTGCGTGACGATGATGGAGGTAGCGCCGAGGGAATCGTTCAGGCGCCGGATCAGCTGCCCGATGACGCCCAGGGAAACCGGGTCGAGGCCGGCGAAAGGTTCGTCGTACATGATCAGCATCGGGTCGAGCGCCGTAGTGCGCGCCAGCGCCACACGCCTGGCCATCCCGCCGGAGAGTTCCGCCGGCATGAGCCCCTGGGCGCCGCGCAGGCCGACCGCCTGCAGTTTCATCAGCACCAGATCGTCGATCAACTCTTCCGGCAAATCCGTGTGCTCGCGCATCTGGAACGCGACATTGTCGTAGCAGGACATGTCCGTGAACAGGGCCCCGAACTGGAACAGCATTCCCATCTTGCGTCGCAGCGCGAACCGCTGTTCGTGGCTCAGCTCGGCCACCGACTGGCCGTCGACGCGCACCTCGCCTCGGGTGGGACGCAGCGCCCCCCCGATCAGGCGCAGCAGCGTGGTCTTGCCGCAGCCGGACAGGCCCATGATCGCCACCACCCGGCCGCGGCGGATGTCGAGGTTGACGCCTTTGAGGATCTGGCGGCGGTCGTAGGCGAAATTTACGTTATCGACTTCGACCAGATTGTCTGTAGCGGGCATTGTCGGCACGGATTGGCGTCAGCAAGAAGCGCGGAGTGCGCATTCTACCAGATGGCTCCGGCGGCGCGCTCGGGCGAGCCGCACCGCCGCCGTCACATTGCGGCCCTGCGGCCTGTTATAGTAATGCCAATTATTTTGCATGGCTCACCGTATCCCATGGCGCAGTCGGCTGTCCGCTTCGACCAGGTCAGGAAAAACTACGGCCACCAGGCGGTGCTGCAGGGGGTCGATCTCGACATTGCCGCCGGAACCAGCTTCGGTCTGGTCGGCATCAACGGCGCCGGCAAGACCACGCTGATCAAATGTCTGCTCGATTTCTGCCACGTCGACAGCGGCCGCATCGAGATCTTCGGCACCCGCCACAGCGAAAGCCATGCCCGCGCGCGGCTGGCATTTCTGCCGGAACGGTTCATGCCGCCGTATTTTCTCACCGGCCGCGACTTTCTCGGCTACATGCTCGCGCTCGATGACCGCGCCGCCAGCGAGGACCGCGTGCGCGCGATGTTCGCCGCGCTCGATCTCGATGCGGCGGCGCTGGACAAACCGGTGCGCTCCTATTCGAAGGGGATGACGCAAAAGCTGGGGCTGGCGGCCTGTCTGCTGGCCGAGTCCGAACTGCTGATTCTGGACGAACCGATGAGCGGGCTGGATCCGCTGGCGCGCGCGCGCGTCAAGCAGCTGCTGCGGCAACTGCGCGAACAGGGGCGCACCCTGTTCTTCACTTCCCACGCCCTGTCCGACGTCGAGGAAATCTGCGAATACATGGTCGTGCTGCATCAGGGCCGATTGCGCTTTTCGGGCAGCCCGCAGGCGCTGATGCAGGACTATGCCCGGGACTCGATGGAGCCGGCCTTTCTCCAATGCATTGGAAGCGACGCCGATGGCTGACAAACCGAGCCTGCTGATCGTCGACGACGACCCGCTGATCGCCGACACCCTTGCCTACGCCCTGGGCAAGGACTTCGATGTGATGACCAGCGACTCGCGCAAGAATGCGGTGAGCCTGGTGCGCCGGCAGACTACGCCGCCGCAGCTGGCGCTGGTGGACCTGGGACTGCCGCCGCTGCCGCACCAGCCGGATGAGGGCTTCGCGCTGATCGCCGAACTGCTCGCGCATTCGCCGTCGATGAAAATCCTGGTGCTGTCGGGCCAAAACGACGCCGCCAATGCGCGCCACGCCCGCACCCTGGGCGCGACCGATTTCGTCGGCAAACCGTGCGAAGCCGAAGGCCTGAAGAAGCTCCTGCTGCATGCGCTGCAGATGCGCGCGGCGGAGATATCCGGCGGCGCCGAACCCGATGGGGAACTTCTGATCGGCGCAAGCCCGGTGCTGGAAAAATTGAAAAGCCAGATCAGCCAGTACGCGGATTCGCCTTTCCCGGCGCTGATCGAGGGCGAATCCGGCAGCGGCAAGGAAGTGGTCGCCCGCTGTTTGCACCGCCTGTCCTGGCGCCGGGACAAACCCTGGTTCGCGCTCAATTGCGCCGCCATCGCCCCCACCCTGGTCGAGCCGACCCTGTTCGGCTACTCCAAGGGCGCGTTCACCGGAGCCACCGCCAACAAATCCGGCTATTTCGAGGACGCTCACGAAGGCACGCTGTTCCTCGACGAAATCGGCGAGCTGCCGCTGGAGCTGCAGGCCAAACTCCTGCGCGTGCTCGAGAATGGCGAGTTCCAGCGCGTGGGCGAGACCCAGCAGCGTACTTCGCACGCACGCGTGATCGCCGCCACCAACCGCGATTTGCGCCAGGAAATAAAGGCCGGGCGCTTCCGCGCCGACCTGTACCACCGCCTGTCGGTGTTTTCGATCAGCGTCCCGCCGCTGCGCGAAATGGGAGACGACAAGACGCAGCTGCTGGCGCACTTCACCCGCCTTTATGCCGAACAGGCGAAGCTCGCGCCGTTCACGCTGGATCGGGACGCGATCGAGCTGTGGCGCGGTTACCGCTTCCCCGGCAACGTGCGCGAGCTGAAGAACATCGTGATCCGTCTCACCACGAAGTACCCCGGGCAAAAGCTGTCGGCGCTCGAACTCGAACCGGAGCTCGAGCCGGCCGCGCAGCCGGAAGCGCCGGCGCGCGCCGAGCTGCAAGCAGGACCGCCCGGCGATCCGCAGACTTTGATCGAACAGGCGCAGCGCCATTTGCAGCGCGAGCGCCATTTCAATCTGGACGATATGCTCAAAGCCTGGGAGCAGGGCTATATCGAGGCGGCCATGCGCCTTACCCACGGCAACGTCAGCCAGGCGGCGAAAATGCTCGGCATCAACCGCACCACGCTGTATTCGCGCATGGAACAGCAGGACCGGAAATAGGCGGCGCGATGTACCTCAACCACTTTGGTCTGGACGAACCGCCGTTTCGCATCACCCCGCACACCGATTTCTTTTTCGCCGGCGCCAACCGCGGCGCGACGCTGGAAGCGCTGCTCTACGCGATCACGCACGACGAGGGCATCGTCAAGGTATCGGGCGAAGTGGGCAGCGGCAAGACCATGCTGTGCCGGGTGCTGGCGGAGCGCCTGCCCGCGCACGTCGACACCATCCTCCTGTCCAACCCCTCGCTCGCGCGCGAGGAGATGCTCTACGCCATCGCCGACGAGCTCGAAATGGACGTTGGCGACGAGCGCCAGCCGCTGCTGCTGCGCATGCTGCAGGATCACCTGATCAAGCTCTACGGCGAGGGCCGGCGCGTGGTGGTGCTGATCGACGAAGCCCATGCGATGCCGCAGGAAACGCTGGAGCAGATCCGGCTGCTGTCCAACCTCGAGACCAGCCACTCGAAACTGCTGCAGATCGTGCTGTTCGGCCAACCGGAACTGGATGAGCACCTCTCCATGCCGGAGATGCGCCCGCTGAAGGAGCGCATCACCCACAGTTTCCGCCTGGAGCCGCTGCTGCGCTCCGACGTCGAAGCGTATCTCGATTTTCGCATGCGCGCGGCCGGCTACCGCGGGCCGAACGTGTTTACTCCGGTCGCCTTGCGCCACATCGCCAGGGCCTCGGAGGGTCTGACCCGGCGCGTCAACATTCTCGCCGACAAGTCCCTGCTCGCCGCCTTCGCCGACAACCAGCACGGCATCACCGCCCGGCACGTCAAGCGCGCCATCCGCGACTCCGAATACGACCAACCCGGCGTGAGCAAGGCCAAGATCGCCGTGGCAGCGGGGGGGGTGGCGGCGGGTCTGGCGCTGGGGCTGGGCGTGCATTACCTGCTCGCGGCATCGGCGCCGACGGCAGCAGCACGAACGACCGCGACCAGCGCCCCGCCGCAGCCAACGGCACCGCCGCCAATGAGCCAAGCGGTCACGGTTAAGCCGGCGCCAGCACAGACGGCAAGGGCTGCGCCCGCAGTTGCCGCGGCCGCGCCGCTGACCGCTGCAGCCGCGCCTGCGCCTGCCGCCGCGACATCCCGGGAACCGGCGGCGGCCGCAATCGGCGCCAAGCCGGCTTCGCAGGATAACGTGCCGCCGCCACCGCCCGCGGGAAAACTCACGCAGGCACGCTTCGCCGCCACGCAGGCGTGGCTCAAAGGCGCGCCCGGCGACGAGTATTCGATTCAACTGTTCACCACCGGCGCGCATGACCTCAATGTCGTCGAGGGGCTGCTGGCGCAAGCCGCGGCAAAAAATCTCGCGCCCGCGGATTTCTACGTCTACGGCGTCAAGATCGACGACCAGCAGCACTATCGCCTCGCCTACGGACTCTACCGCACGTTCGCCGAAGCCAATCAGGCCATCAAAAATCTGCCGCCGGCCTACAGGCAGTTCAGTCCTTATTTGCGCAGCGTGGCGCGCATGCGCAGCCAGAACAGCCAGTAAAGGCATGCTCGGTTTCGAATAGGATTGTTTTACCAGTTGTTGTGCAGCACAATGTCACTTGCGCGGATTGCGTAAAGGGGAGGCTTAAGTGCAGAACGTTTTCTTCTTGGCGCGGAACTCTCTGAACCAAGAAATCTCCAGACTTTCGGCCGCACTTTTCTTGGCGGCGACCTTGGCCATTCTGGCGGGCTGTGGTAGTGGATCGGGGCTCTCCAACGGCACGACAAGCGGGACACCGACCGGCACCACTACCGGCACCACTACCGGCACCACGGGAACGACGACGGGAACGACCACAGGAACAACCGCTACCGCGGCCGCGTCGGTTCAGCTGCTGGTTAGCAGTCCGCAAGTAGCTTCCTCCGGAGCGACGACCGTCGATCTGACTGCGGTTGTATTGGACGCAAATAAGCAGACGGTCCAAGGCAAGAAAGTGACGTTTTCACCTGGTACCGATACAACGGCATATATCAGCAATGTGAGCAGCACATCCGATGCGAACGGGATCGCCACGGCTACCCTAAATGTAGGCACCAATCGGTCAAACCGCACCATCGACGTCACTGCCACGGCCGACACTGCCACTGCTACGAACAGCGTTGATGTGATTGGCACGACCATTACGATTAGTGGCAATAAGTCAGTGTCACTTGGCGCATCTACCACTTTCACGTTCACCCTCAAAGATTCCGCCGGGAATCCAGTGCCAGGAGTGACGCTGAGTTTGACCTCACAAACGGGAAACAAGATTGTGATGACACCTGCCACTGGCACCACCAATAGTTCCGGTCAAGTCAGCGCTGTCATCACGGCAACCAACGCAGCCAACGACGTAATCACTGCTTCCGCGGGTGGCGCCAGCGCTACCTACGGTCTAACGGTCACCAGCAGTTTATTGACATTTTCCGCACCTACGCTGCTGGACTTACCGTTGACTCCGCCGACCACTGTTACTGTTAACTGGAGCGACGCCGGAGTACCTCAAGTTGGCAAACTGGTAACTTTTGCGAGCAGTCGCGGAACTGTTAGTGGCAATCCGGCGACCACCGATGCGACAGGCTCCGCTAGTGTAGCTGTCTCGTCGCCCGCATCCTCCGGACCAGCCGTCATTACTGCGACCGGACCGGGCGGCACTCCGTCCGCAAGCCTGAACATCGTACTTACCGCTACCACCGCCAACCTCGTCACAGTGCAAGCGATCCCCAATGTGATCCAAGTCAGTAGTGCCTCGACTTCTCAGACAAACAACATTTCGACGATTACTGCAATTGTGCGCGACGCGTCTGAAAACGTGGTGAAGAATGCCGGAGTGAACTTTAGCATTGTTGCCGATCCTAGCGGTGGCTCTCTATCGGCACCGAGAGTAATAACCGACGCGTTCGGAAGTGCCTCGGTGACCTATACAGCCGGCACTATCAGCAGCCCACTAAATGGAGTGGCGATCTCTGCCACGGTGACTGACGTGAATGGCGCGGCGCCGAGCTCGGCAGTTACCGGTAGCACTTATTTGACTGTTGCAGGGCCGTCGTTGTTCGTTCGGTTAGGCACGGATAATACTTTCCAAACATCTGCTTCATCTACATTGCTTGACGTTACGCAATATGTCGCTATTGTTACTGATTCCGCCGGACATCCGGTTTCCGGAGCGGACGTGCGATTTTCACTACGACCAGGCAGTTATAGGAAAGGCACCTACACGGCTGCGGTCTTTGATTCAAAAGGAGTACTTATTACGCCTGGTCAACTATTAATAAGCACCAATCCCCCCTGCCCCAACGAAGACACCGATTTCAGCGGCGTATATACCGCCAGCAAAGACACCAATCAAAACGGCCAGCTTGATCCGGGGGGCATCGCTAGCGTCAGCCCGAGCGCCACAACCGACGCGAACGGCATCGCCACGGCGATGATTACCTATCCAAAAAGTTATGGAATCTGGGTTCAGGTAATACTAGAAGCGCGCACCGGCGTCGCCGGAGACGACCCCCCCGCTCTCGCTACGTTTTATCTACCCGGCATCGTGGATACCAAGTACATTACGTCGAATACCGGTAGCCCCGACCTGGCCGGCGTCGTCAGTCCATATGGCGTCGACACTGTGTGTACTGATACGAAGTAACTGAATTGGGTTGTGGGACTCCCGTATTCACGAGCCACAAGCCGAGATTACGATGCTGCACTACTACCACACTCACGTGATTTTTCGCGCAGATCTAGGACTGTTCTGACCCGTCGAACTCGGATTCCACATCATCAAAATCAGTGCGTCGCTTTATGTCACGACCACGTATGTGCTCGGGCGAGGTTCATTTCGAAATTTCGCTGACTTAAACGCGCAATGACCGCCTTCACAAGACGGCACTGATAGCGGTTTAAGGTGCCGCTTGCATGGGCACGGTAGTGCTATATAATCCAAACGGGGAAACTATATATATATCAATGGCGAGGGACATGAATCTTAAAGTCGGGCTGATGTTTGCCGCTTGCCTGCTCATCGCCGGCTGCGCCACGCGGACGATGAAGCCCTCCCCCGGACATGTGGAAGCCACAGCGCCGGCGCCCGTAGGCGAAATCCCCGAGCCGGTGCGGATCACGCCCCTATTGCCCAAGCCCAAGCCCGCCGCGCGGCCCGAGACCTATAGCGTGGTGGTCAACAACGTCAAGGTGCAGGAGCTGCTGTTCGCGCTCGCGCGCGACGCCAAGCTCAATGTCGACATTCGTTCCGGCATCACCGGCACCGTCACGCTCAACGCCATCAACCAGACGCTGCCGCAACTGCTCGAGCGCATCTCCAAGCAGGTGGACATGCGCTACGAAATCGACGGCCCCAACCTGGCCGTCATGCCCGACACGCCCTATCTGCGCATCTACAAAATCGATTACGTCAACATGGATCGCGACACCACCAGCACGATCGGTTCTTCAAGCCAGATTGCGACCCCGGGCGCGGCCGGGGCTGGCGGCGGCGGCGCCGGCGGCGGCAACCAGTCGATCAGCACGATTACCAGCAAGGCAACCAACCATTTCTGGGAAACGCTGGTGCAGAACGTAAAGGACATACTGCGCGAGACCGACAAGATTATCCCTGCTGCCGGCGCGCAACCCGTGGCGGGGGCGCCGGCCGCGCCGCCGGGCGCTGCCACACCTGCGGGCACTCCCGCAGCCGCCGCGCCGGCGCAGCCGGCGCCAACTTACCGCGAGGCGGCCTCGGTCATCGCCAATCCCGAGTCCGGCATACTTACCATTCGCGCCACCTCGCGCCAGCATGCGAAGATCCAGGAATTCCTCGACCAAGTGCTATCCAGCGCCAGACGCCAGGTGTTGATCGAAGCCACCATCGCCGAGGTGCAGTTGAACAACCAGTATCAACAGGGGATAGACTGGTCCTTGATTCGCGTTGCCAATCCGAATAATCCTGCTGCCGCGACCTTCAATATAAGTCAGGCAATCAGCGGCACCACGACTGCGGCCCCCACCGGAAGCATTTTCACGCTCAACGCCACCTCGCCCTTGTTCAACAACAACCTGCTGGCGTCGGTGCGCCTGCTCGACTCCTTCGGCACGGTGCGCGTGCTCTCCAGCCCACGGCTGACGGTGCTCAACAACCAGACCGCGATCCTGAAGGTGGTGGACAACCAGGTCTACTTCACCATTCAGGCGACAACCACCCCGGCAACGGTGGCCGGCGGCATTCCTTACACTACATACACCACCACGCCCAACATCGTCGCCGTCGGTCTCATCATGAACGTGACGCCGGAGATCGGCGCGGGCGACAGCGTGCTGCTCAACGTGCGCCCCAGCATATCGCGCATCGTCGGCAACGTCGCCGACCCGAACCCGACACTGGCTGCACCGTGCGGCGCGGCCGGAGCCGGCCTTGCGGGCTGCGGTTCGATCACCAGCAATATCCCGGTAATCCAGACGCGCGAAATGGAATCGCTGATCAAGGTAAACAGCGGCCAGATCGCCGTGATGGGCGGGCTGATCCAGGACAATCTCACCAACCTGCAGGACACCGTGCCCGGCGCTAACCAGCTCCCCGGAATCGGGGCACTGTTCGCGAACAAGAACAAGACCAACACCAAGACCGAGCTGGTCGTGTTCATGCGCCCCATCGTCGTCCACGACGCCAGTATAGAGGGCGACTATCGCGGCTACCGCACTTACCTGCCGGACGACAAATTCATGTCCGCGCCCAATCCGGGCAAACCGCCGCCATTCAAGGCTGCGCAAGGCTCGTCGCGATGAGCCTCTTGCTCGAAGCGCTGAAAAAGGCCGAGCTGGCGAAGCAGGCGGCGAAAGAGGAGCCGCTGTCTACCGATGCGCCGCCGTTCACGCGCGACAAGCTGCCCGACATCACTCAGCCGATGGAGATTCGCAGTGACGATCTGGGCCTGGCCGAGCCCGCGCCGACGCCCAAGCGCGCGGATAAGCCGGCACTCGAGCTGGCGCTGGAGGAGCCGATTCGGGCCGCGCCCGTCGCGCCCGCCGTGCCGCCGCCGCGCCCGGCGCCCAGCGAAACCGACTACATGCCGCCGAGCGACGGCATGGAACGCAAACAGGCGCAGCAGGTGTTCGAGGCGAAGGAGCTGGACGTCAACCCGCGCAAGCCGTTCTACATTACGATGGGCGCGCTGGGGCTGTTCGCGCTGGGCACGGTCGGCTACTTCTGGTACCAATTGCAGCCCCATTACACTTACAAACTGCCACCGCCCTCGGCGCAACCGAGCGCCCCGCCAGTGGCCGCGGCGCAAGCGCCTGCGCCCGAGCCCGGGGCTCCCCTGGCAGCCACAGTGGCGCCGCCGACGGGCACTCAGCCCGCGTCGATCGCGTCGGCCGCGGGCGCGGCGCCGGCCGCTGCGGCACCCGCGGCCAGACCAGCCGCTCCGGCTGGCACGCGCGCCACGGCCCCGGCCCGCGAGGCTGCCCCGCGGGCCGCTGCACCGCCGCGGGCGCGCCAGCGCGACAGCGAGATCAAGATCACACCTGCGCGGATACAGGCCGACCCGGTGCTGGAGAGCGCATACCAGGCGTTCAACGCCGACGACCCGGTGCGGGCGCGCGACAATTACCAGCAGGTGCTGCGCAACGACCCCGACAACCGCGATGCGCTGCTCGGCCTCGCGGCGGTCGAGATGCAGGCAAAGCATTACAACGCCGCCGCGAACATCTACACCCAGCTGTTGACGCTCGATCCGCGCGACGCTTACGCCGAGTCCGCCCTGATCGGATTGAAAGGCGAGATCGATCCGCTGTCGGCGGAATCGCGCCTGAAAAACATGATCGCGGCGCAGCCGAACGCGAGCTTCCTGCAATTCACGCTGGGCAATCAGTACGCGGCGCAGGGCCGCTGGGCCGACGCGCAGCGCGCCTATTTCCGCGCCTACGCAGGCGACCCGGAACATCCCGACTTTGCCTATAATCTCGCCGTCAGCCTGGACCAGCTGCATCAAAGCAAACCGGCGCTGGAATATTACCGGCGCGCGCTGACGCTGGCCGCGGGCCATCCGGTTACCTTCGACCGCGCGCAGGTCAGCAAGAGGGTGTCGCAGCTGGCGCACTGAGCATGAATTCCCCCACTACTCCGACCGCTGCGGCCAAGCGTCATATCGGCCAAATCCTGATCTCGCAGGGCATCCTGACCGAGGATCAGTTGCGCATCGCGCTGCTGGAGCAGATGAAGTCCAAGCTGCCGGTCGGGAAGCTCCTGGTCAACCTGGGGTTCGTATCCGAAGCCACGCTGCGCGACGCGCTGTCGGAGAAGCTCGGGCTGCAAAGCGTCGACCTGTCGCAGATCATCATCGACTCGCAGGCGATGAAGCTGGTGCCGCGCGATTTCGCGCTGCGCCACCACATATTCCCGATCGCGCTGGACCGCGAGCACGGCCTGCTGATCGTGGCGCTGTCGGACACCAACAATATCGTCGCCCTGGACCAGCTGCGCGCGCGCCTGCGCGGCGAACTGGAGTTGGAACCGCGCCTGGCCGGCGATACCGAGATCTCGCGCGCGATCGAGCAGTACTACGGCCACGAGCTGTCCATCGACGGCATCCTGCACGAAATCGAGACCGGCGAAATCGACTACCAGAGCCTGGCGGGCGCGGGCGAGCAGTACAGCCAGCCGGTCGTGCGGCTGATCGCGGCCCTGCTCGCCGACGCGGTCGAAAAGAACGCCTCCGACATCCACTTCGAGCCGGAGCAGAATTTCCTGCGCATCCGCTACCGCATCGACGGCGTGCTGCGCCAGATCCGCTCGCTGCACAAGACCTACTGGCCGGCGATGGCGGTGCGCATCAAGGTGCTGGCGAAGATGAACATCGCCGAAACGCGCGCGCCCCAGGACGGGCGCATCTCCCTGTCGCTCACCGGCAGACAGGTGGATTTTCGCGTCGCGTCGCAGGCGACCAGCCACGGCGAGAACGTGGTGCTGCGCATTCTCGACCGGCAAAAGGGCATCGTGCCCCTGGACGGGCTGGGACTCGAATCGAGCCAGCTCGACTTGTTGAAGCGCATGATCTCGCGCCCCGAAGGCATCATCCTGGTCACCGGCCCGACCGGCAGCGGCAAGACCACCACGCTGTACTCGATCCTCAACCACATCAATTCCGACACGGTCAACATCATGACCATGGAGGACCCGGTCGAGTACCCGATGACGCTGATCCGCCAGACCTCGGTGAACGAGGCCGCGAAAATGGACTTCGCCAACGGCATCCGCTCGCTCATGCGCCAGGACCCGGATGTGATTCTGGTGGGCGAGATCCGCGACGAGGAGACCGCGGAAATGGCGTTTCGCGCCGCCATGACCGGGCACCAGGTCTATTCCACGCTGCACACCAATTCCGCGGTGGGCGCGTTTCCGCGCCTGCTCGACACCGGCGTCACCCCCGAGGTGATGGCCGGCAACATGATCGGCATCATCGCGCAGCGGCTGATCCGGCGCCTGTGCAAGCACTGCCGCCAGCCCTACACCGCGACTTCGGCCGAATGCCGCCTGCTCGGGGTCAAGGCCGACCGGCCGCCCACCATTTACCGCTCGGTGGGCTGCGACCACTGCGATTACCAGGGCTACCGCGGGCGTCTGGCGATCATGGAAATACTCAAGCTGGACGTCGACATGGACGAGCTGATCGCGCGCCGCGCCACTGCGCGCGAACTGCAGCTCGCCGCCATCGCCAAGGGTTTCCGCACCCTCGCCGACGACGGTTCGCGGCGCGTGCTCGAGGGCACGACCACACTGGACGAACTCATGCGGGTGGTGGATCTCACCGACCGCATGTAGCGCGCCTGCCCTCCCGACACGCATGGCGCTGTACTCCTACAAGGCAATCAACGGCCGCGGCAAGTCGCTCATGGGCCAGATCGAAGCCATCAACCTGATCGATCTGGAACTGCGGCTGCAGCGCATGGGGCTCGATCTGATCGTCGGCGGCCCGGCGCGCAAGCGCGCGAACATGTTCAAGGGCGCGATCGGGCGGCCCGAGCTGATCAACTTCTGCTTCCACCTGGAGCAGCTCACCGCCGCCGGCGTGCCCATCCTCGAGTCGCTGACCGACCTGCGCGACAGCGTCGAGAACCCGCGCTTTCGCGAAGTCATTTCCGGGCTGATCGAGAGCATCCAGGGCGGGCAGAACCTGTCCGGTTCCATGGCCGACTACACGGACGTGTTCCCCGCGGTGTTCGCCAGCCTGATCCGCGCCGGCGAGGAAACCGGGCGCATGTCGCAGGTGCTCAAGAGCCTGGCGGAAAACCTGAAGTGGGAGGACGAACTGATCGCGCAGACGAAGAAGCTGATGATGTACCCGGCCTTCGTCGGCAGCATCGTGCTCGCGGTGACCATGTTCCTGATGATCTACCTGGTGCCGCAGATGGTGGGCTTCATCAAGGGCCTGGGCCAGACGATCCCGCTGCAGACGCGCATCCTGATCCACGTCTCGGCTTTCTTCGTCGGCTATTGGTGGGCGGTTCTGGCCACTCCGGTGATCGCCGCCATCGGCATCAATGTCGCCCTCAAGCGCAGCCCCGCATTCCGCTACCGCTTCGACGATTTCAAGCTGCGCCTGCCGTTTCTCGGGCCGATCCTGCGCAAGATCATCCTGTCGCGCTTCGCCAGCATCTTCGCCATGATGTATGCGGCCGGCATCACCATTCTCGACAGCATCAAGAGCTCCGAGGAAATCGCCGGCAATCTGGTGATCAAGGAAGGCCTGGAACGCGCCGGGCAGCAGATCGCCGAAGGCAAGAACGTGTCCACCGCGTTCCAGGACGTGGGCTTGTTTCCGCCGCTGGTGATACGCATGCTGCGCGTGGGCGAATCCTCCGGCAAACTCGACAACGCGCTGCTCAACGTGGCCTACTTCTACAACCGCGACGTCAAGGATGCGATCGGCAAAGTGGAAGTGATGATAGAGCCGGCGATGACCGTCATCCTCGGCGCGATCCTCGGCTGGGTGATGCTGTCGGTGCTGGGCCCGATCTACGACTCGATCAGCAAGATGAAGTTCTAGCGACATGCTGCGGGAACAGCGCCTGCTCTACCTCAGCGCCAGCCGGCTGACGGCCTACAGCCGGTCGCGCGGCAGCCTCGTCGTCGACGCCGCGTTCGAGCGCAGCGACGCGGGGCTGGCCGCCTTCGCCGCCTATCTCGCCGGCTCGCGCAATCTCTATTACCTGGTGATCGACGTGGTGGAGGAGGACTACCACCAGGACATGATCCCCTATCTCGGCCGCAGCGACCGGCGGCAGGTGCTCGCGCGCAAGCTCGGGCAGCGCTACCGCGACACCAGCCTCACCCTGAGCATGTCGCTCGGCTACGAGAAGGGCGAGCGCCGCAACGAGAAAGTCCTGTACGCCTCGTTCTCCAACACGCAGCAGTTCCAGCCCTGGCTCGCCGCGCTGGAGCAGGCCGAATGCCGCCTCGCCGGGGTCTACTCCACCGCGCTGCTCGCCCCCGCTCTGATCAAGGGCGCCGGACTCAAACTGGCGCGCTGCCTGCTGGTGAGCGCGCAGCAGACGGGCCTGCGCCAAAGCTACGTGGAGGACGGCAAGATCCGCTTTTCCCGCGTCGGCCGGCTGAACCTGGAGGATGTGCAAGGCGTGGCCGCGACCTGCGCCGGCGAGTCGGCGCGCATGCAGCAATACCTGGTGACGATGCGCATGCTGCCGACGGCCGCCACGCCGATCGACGTGATGGTGCTGGCCGCAGGACAATATCACGCCGCGCTCACCGAGGCTTGCCGCAGCAGCGAGACGCTGCACTTCCACCTGATCAACGCGGACGAGCAGTGCCGCGCGGCCGGCCTGAAACATTTTCCGCCGGATGCGCCCTGCGAAGCCTTGTTCCTGCACGCGGTCGCCACCGCGGCGCCCGCGGAACAGTTTGCGCAGGAGCAGCACCGCCATCAATATCGCCTGTGGCAGATCAGCCGCGGCCTGGTTGCGGCCGGCGCGGCGATGTTGGCCGCAGGTGTGCTGTTCGCCGGCGTGCAGCTGCTCCAGGTGTACATGCTGCGCGGGCAGATCCGCTCCGACCAGGCCCGGTACCAGACGCTCAGCGCCGAATACGCGCGGGTCACCGCCACGTTTCCAAAGACGCCGACGTCCACCGAAAATCTCAAGGCCACGATCAAGCAATACCGCCTGCTGCAAACGGAGACGGCCACGCCGGCCTACCTGTTCGATGAAATCAGCAAGGCGCTGGCCGGCTTTCCGCAGGTGGAGATCGAGAACATCGACTGGCGCGTCGGCACGGCGCCGGCCGCAACCGGCCCCAACGGCGCGGCGGCTGCGCCGGTCGCGGCCGGTGCAGCTCCCGCCGCCGATCCGGGCTGGCAGCTGGCGACCGTCTCGGCGCGGGTGGTGGGTGCGCGCCGCACCGACCTGCGTTCGATCACCGACATGGCCAGCCAATTCGTCGCCGCGCTGAAAAAGAACCCGCAGCTGGTGATCACGGGCGTACACATGCCCTTCGCCATCACCGCGGAAGACACGCTCGCGGGAAACATCGGATCCGATCGCACGATCGCGCAAGACGCAAGCTTCAGCGTCACCGTCGCCAGTAAGCTGGGCCGATGAAGCTCGGCCGCCGCGACATCGGGAAGCTCGGCCTGCCGATCGCGGCTTGCCTCGCGCTGATCCTCGCCGGCGCAGCCTGTGCCTACTTCGCCAACGGCTATTTGCAGCAGACCAGGCAATCGGGGGCCGCCGCGGCGGCGCAGCGCGCGGAAGTGCAAACGAAACTTGCGAGCGCAAACGAGGAAGAGCGCGAAATCGAGGCCAACCTGCAGCAGTACCAGGCGCTGGCGGCGCGCGGCATCATCGGCGAGGAAAACCGCCTCGACTGGGTCGATGTCGTCACCGCGATCAAGAACGAGCGGCGCCTGTTCAACATCAGCTACAGCATCGCACCGCAGAAAGAGCTGGACTACCCCGGCTTCAGTCCCGGCGGCAGCGTCAAATTCATGGCGAGCCGCGTAAAAATCACGATCCAGCTGCTGCACGAGGGGGACCTGCTCAACTTTATCGACGACCTCGCCAAGCGCGGCAAACCCTACCTGTCGGTGAGAAGCTGCAAAGTGCGGCGCGATGACCGCAGCGCCGGCGGCACCACGCTCGCTCCGCGGCTGCAGGCCGATTGCGTGTTCGACTTAATCACGATTAGCCACGGCAAGCCGGCCTAGCCATGCACCGGTCTATAATCAATCGCTGCCTCGTGTACCCGACCGGCAACGACCCGGAGCCCGAGCTTTCATGCGTGCGCTGATCTTGTATGCCCTGGTGCTGTTGTCACTCGCCGCGCCCGCCGCAGCGGCAGCGGACGAACTCGGCCGCCTGTTTTTCACGCCGGAGCAGCGCCAGGACCTGGACCGCAGGCGCGCGAGCAACCGCGCCGAGGAAGAAGCGCCGCAAATCAGGGAAGGCCCGCTCACGCTCGACGGCCACGTACAGCGCTCCAGCGGCAGAACCACCACCTGGATCAACGGTACGCCCCAATACGACGACCCACCTGCCGGCCGCGACGCGGCGCGGGTCACCGTAGTGCCGAACATTGGCGTGCCCGGCGTCAGTCTCAAAGTCGGCGAGACCTACGAGCGCACGAATGGCGCGGTCAGCGATGTGCTGAACGGCGGCGAGATTACGATCGGGAGGCCCGTACCCGAGGCTCGAGTCCATGCCGGGCGCAGTGGCACCGCGAAATCGTCCGCGCCGGCGAGTTGATCCCGTGCGCAATACTGAATCGGCGGGTTTGCCTGCACGCCAGCGCGGCATCGCCCTGCTGATCCTGCTCGCCATCATTGGCATGGCGATCATCTTCGCGCTGGTGGCGGGTCTTAATAAAAGTGTAAACGATCTGGCACAGGCGCGGGACCGGAGAACCTATGCCGCACTGGCACAGGCAAAGGCCGCCCTGATCGCCTACGCGGTGACCTACAAGGATACGCACGACAACCCCGGCGGCAACAGCTACACCGTGCCCGGTTATCTGCCCTGCCCCGACCTCGGACCGCCCGGGAGCGAAGGCGTCGCAGCTAGCACCTGCCCGCTGTCTGGCCCCAGTTCGCTGGTGAGCGTCATGGGCAAGCTGCCTTGGAAAACGCTGGGGCTCGACACGCTAAGGGACGGTTCGGGCGAGTGCCTCTGGTATGCGGTTTCCGGGACCTACAAGAACAGCCCCAACGGCGTATCGACCAACACCTCTACCTCCAACATGATGAACTGGGACACCAATGGCCAGTTCGATGTGATGGATGCGAATGGCACCTCGTTTCTCGCCGGATCGACAGCCGACACCAATGCGGTGGCAGTGATTTTCGCTCCGGGCAGCAGCCTAAGTGGACAAAACAGAACCACGCCTTCCGCGTGGCTCTCCCCAACCAACAGGGTTCCGGCATGCGGTGGCAACTACACCGCCAGCGCTTATCTGGAAACCGCCAATGGCATCAACAATAGCGTCATATCGGGAACTGCAAGCGCGTTAAGCACCTTCATTGCCGGGACCACGAGCGATACCTTCAATGACAAGCTGGTGTACATCACCCGCGCGGACATCTGGAACGCGATCAAGAAACGCTCGGACTTCAACAATTATCTGCGCGCGATGACGCGGCTCGCAGCCGAATGCGTCGCTACGTACGGCCAGTATAATTCAAATGGTTCGTGGGACGTGCGCCTGCCATGGGCGAGCAATGTATCGCTTTCAGGGAGTTCGGTCCCGACTTACGCCGTCGACGCGAGCTACGACGACGTCTCCAACGCCATGGCCGGCCGCCTCGCCTACAGAGTAAATACGTCGGCCTCTTCGACCGGTAACTGGTTGCCTTGGTTCGACAGCAACAGTTACCTTTTCACCAACAACTCCTACTGCTCTTACTCCGCCGATCAGCAAGTTTGGTACGACAACTGGAAAGACCAGTTATTCTATGCCGTCGCCAGTAACTTCCAGCCGTCAACATGGTGGGGAAATATAGGCTACTGCCCCACCTGTCTGAAAATCAATGGCGGCGGCAATTACGCGGCAGTCGTAATCTTCGCCGGCGACAAGCTGACCAATGCGGCTGGCCAAATTATCCAGCCGCGCAATACGGCCTCGGACAAAGGCACGATAGGCAACTACCTCGATGGGTCGATAAATCCTGCCAGCATTACCGCCAATACCGGCGGGGGCAATTATCAGTCTGCCGCTGCAAGCAGTACCTTCAACGATATCGTGTACGCCATTGATAACAATCTCAACGTTTATTGCTCCATTGCCGCTACTGGCGCCATGGTACGACCAACAACCACCAACACGGTCGCCCCGCCCGGAACCGGAAACCCGGGGGCTTATTACACCGACCTGAAAAATTACGCCGCCTGCCCGTGAAGCCACTGCCACCACACAGAACGCACCCGCCGCGACTAGAAGCGGGATTCACGCTGGCCGAGCTCGCCATCGTGCTGATCATCGTCGGTTTTCTGTTGGGCGGCATCATGTCGATGTTTTCTTCGCAACAGAACACGCGCAAGTGGAACGACACGCAAAGCCGGCTCGAAGCTGCGCGCGATGCGATTCTCGGCTTTGCGATTGCGAATGGCCGACTCCCCTGTCCGGCCAACAGCACCTCTGCCGGCGCCGAGGTGCCTGCTGGAGGCGGCGTCTGCGGGTCGGGCACTGCACAAGATTATTACGGCGGCGTCGTCGGCGGCACAACCTATGGCTTGTTGCCCGCCGTCACCATTGGCTACCAGCCGGTCGATTCGCAGGGATTCGCGCTGGACGCCTGGGGCAACCGTATTCGCTATGCGGTTTCTAAAGTCACGACACCGGTACTTTCCGGCAACTTCACCAACAAGAACAACCTGATAAACAACTATAGAAGCTACATAGCGATAAGCGGCCCGGTGCTGCCCAACGATCTGGTCGTGTGCGCGTCCGCGACAGGAACCTCGGGCGGCCCTCCCGGGAGTTGCGGCGCGGTGGTCACAAATTCGATCACCGCTCAGAAGACCGTGGTCGCCGTCGTGCTCTCGCTGGGCAAGAACGGACTGGGGCAAGTTACGCGAGGAGGAATAGACGAGACAACCAATGCAAACCTTACCGCCGCGAACAATGGGGTATTCGTTAGTCATCCGCCCACGCCGTCGACGGCCACGAACGGTGAGTTCGACGATCAGCTGCTGTGGATACCGATCGGCACGCTGTATTCGAAGCTGATCGCCGCGGGCGTGCTCCCCTAGGCGGCGGGCGGCGCCGCTGCCGGCTCCCGCGGACCCGACAGCACGAACGACACATCGCCGTCGGCGTTATGCGCGAGCGCCAGCGAATAGCCGCAGGCCTCTGCGTGACGCGCCACCTGGTACAGGCCGATACCGAGACCGCCGTTCGAAGGTACCGGCCCGCGCAGCAACTCGCGCGCGGTCTCGGCCGGAATGGCGCGTCCGGCATCGCGCACTTCCAGCCGG
>VFSW01004891.1_pt1 | contig 19953 bp, 22 predicted proteins | sample 5358111 | NCBI WGS metagenome assembly VFSW01 (sample SAMN11554181, study PRJNA540505) | mine drainage metagenome | isolation source: sediment from site ElyBrook_90M | place: USA: Ely Copper Mine, Vershire, VT | collected 2017 | reverse complement strand
AAATTGGTCCGATGGGCAGAACAACTTGCCAAATCGCTTCGGAAATTCATTCGTTCGACATCCGATGCGGTTTAGCAGGACTCCTGCCGTATCAACAACTGAATAATAAAGTGCAGATAGTTGTCCATATTGAGTGTCATTCGTAAGGCACTAGCTCAAGGGGATAACCGCAAGGCATCCTTGAGCTTATGCGTGAGTCCGAAAGGTAGAAATTATTAACCACCTAACCCGATACTACTATGGTGAACATCACGAAGAAAGACGAACAATCTCGGGCCATAACGCCGTATGAGTCGCGCGTGAGCCCGTTCTCGCTCATCGACCGATTCTTCGACGACAGCTTCTTCGATCCGTTCAACATGATGATGCCGAGCCTTCTGCGAAATCGTAACCTCACGAACGTCAGCTCTATCTTTCCGAAGGTCGACGTATCCGAAACCGAGGACGAAATCAAGGTGGCCGCGAATGTTCCCGGTATCGATCCGGACAAGCTCAACATCGAGGTCGGAGACGACTATCTATCGCTCCCAGGCAAGATCTATAAGGACGTAAAAGATGAGAAGGAGGGCAATGTATATCGCTACGAACGTGAGTACGGCGAGTTCCGCAGAGAGTTTACGCTTCCGGCTAGAGTGAAGGCGGACCAGATCAGCGCGAAGGCAAAGAATGGCGTCCTGACAATAACGTTCCCAAAGTCGGAAGAAGAGAAGAAGCACAAAATTAAGGTTGAGATTGAAAAGTAAGCGAGCAATGCAAGACCACTCCTTCGACCGGAGTGGTCTTGCATAAAAGCGAAGGTCGGGTGTATTTGTATATACAAGCGTATGGGAATTCTCAATTACATATTCGGAACATTATTTGGCTGCGGGCTTTTGGGCCTCGCGTGTTTGCCGCAACCATATGCGCACTCAATTTCAATCGAGTCGTATACCAGAGGCGTGGGAATACGGATATCCTGTATTTGAAACGCCTGATGAGGCATGGGCAACAGCAATCAAGATTTTGACCAGCGACCTGAGTGGCTCGGCACAGCCGCAAGAAGAGCACTAGAATAGGCTTATGTTGCTTGGCCTTAGAATGTTGAATCCCTCGAGTAGTCCGCAGTCTAGGGTCACCAGCGTTAGACATAAGAATGTGCCGCCAAAGAAGGGCTTGAAATCGTTTTTTCAACCCCACCCAATTCGATGAATAAAAAAGAGCCCGCAAGGTTATTGTCCTTGGACGGGCTCTGGCTTGTCGCGATGACGCCCATTCAATGCTTCACCGTGTGAAGCATTTCGCTCTCAACGGCCGCCCGCGCAACGCCCCGTTTCGCAAGCTCTTCTCGGTAGAGCCACCAGAATGCGGCGACTCCTTGATTTATCACCATGGGAATCCCGTCGAGGACCGGCATCCCCAGTCGTCGCGCTTCTGTGAGCATCGGCGTTTCTGTTGTACGGATGCGGATATCCGAGACGATGAGATTCGACTTCGCTCGGCGGAGCAAGAGCACTGTCTGGTCCAGATTCCTCCTGACCGATTCCGGTGTTACCGGAGACTCCATGTCGCCAAGGGCCGAGTACTCGTCGAGCGGGGACTGTGCATCATCGACAACAGAAATGACGGCGTCTTGCGAAGGGAGCACTTCGGGAATGAATATCCGTCCGCCTCCCGTCGCCATGGCCGTTTCGCAGTATCCGTTCAGGGCTTCGGCAAGTTCCTCGGCTTTCTTCTCGGTCCGGTTCAGGATGGTAAGTCGTGCGCCTTTTTGCGCGAGAGCGAAAGAGATCGCTCGTCCTGAACCGCCAGCACCGAGTACGAGTATCTTCGCTCCTTTCAGTTCTCGGCCTTGCAAGGCAAACTCTTTCTCGAGACTTTCCGCGTAGCCGATGCCGTCGGTATTATCGCCAGTCAGCCCGCCCTCAGGAGTCTTCTTGATGATATTAACGGCACCCATTGCTTTCGCGAGAGGCGTTACGGCATCAAGGTACGGCATGACCACTTCCTTGAATCCGATGCCTGCACCGCCGCCGCGATACCGCTCATCATCCCGAAATGCCTGCATGATGCGGGGACTCTGCTTCGGATCGGCCACCATCATGCTGTTACGATCCGGGAGTGCGAATTTTTCATACGCCGCATTCCACATGAGCGCCGTCTTTGCCGGGTAGTCTTCGGCAATCAACGGCACGGTAAGGGGTGCTCCACCTTCGAGTTTCCGCCAGTTTGCGGGAGGGAGAGAAGCTATTTTGAGAATCCCTTCGCGTACGAGGCTGTTGATTGTCATAACGTACTCCGCGTCAGTTAGAGGTAAGAGAATTCGATGATGCTTGCGTCTTCGTCGCTTTCTACCGTGCGCTTCTCGAAGAAAGAAAGTTCGCGTTGCACCTCTTCCCAATTCCGATATGAGAACGTGCGGTGCAAATCGGCCGGTAACAATTGCCGAAGCGGTCGGACAATGACCGCCTCAATGCGTACGCTACGACTGAGATGTTCGGCATTCGCCTCATCGAACACTCGGAGCATTGCAACCTCTCCTTTCTTATAGCCCTTCGGGTGATCGTCGTTTCTGGCGCCAAGACGAGGGGTAGCGGTGATGTAGGTACGGGTAATGAGCTCTGAAAGAACTGTCAGGGGTATCCTCGGACTCGGCCGAAACCAAATCTCCGGTCGGTCTTGATGGCTCTGGTACGGCATGATCGTCCTCCGGGTATCGCTGCCTCTCATTATATACCCGCGGCACACAAAAATGTTTCAGTGCCGAAGCGAGTACGACCCCTTGCGAGAGTTTGTGTGATGGCAATATAATATGTTATGCAAGTGGAATGAGGATTATTCGCCTAACTGAAATTTTATGTGGGGATACGATCCAAGCGGATACGGATACGGCTCTATGATGGGCTGGGGAGGGGTTGGTTTCCTCTTTATGATTCTTTGGTGGTTTATCATTATTGCAGGCGCGATTGCTTTATTTCGCTGGTTCTCGCATTCCTGCGACGGGCATGGCTGCAGACATCCGGGGCGGCGAATGGGGTATGAGCACGGAAACTCCGCTCTCGATATCCTCAAGGAGCGCTACGCGAAGGGGGAGATAGACAAGGACGAATTCGAGGCGAAGAAAAAAGATCTAACGGGGAATTAGTACGGTTTTAAAATATTACAGCCACCGGTGCACGTTTGATGTGTACCGCAAGTATTCCTCGCCAAATTTCCTTGTGAGATAAGTTTCCTCTCGTGCAATAACCCCGAATTGCATTATGAGGAGTACGGGCACAAGTATAATGAGCATCCAGAGTGTGTTAACCCACAGTGCTATGCCTACGCTAAGGAGTGTCATGGAGAGGTAGATCGGATTGCGGCTGAACCGGTAAGGGCCGGTGCTGACGATACGCGTCGTTGGTTTCCGCGGATCAACATTTGTTTTTGCTTTTGCGAATGTACGCAAAGCAGTAACAAAAAGCACAACTGAAACCGCGATGAATATCGCCTCGAGAGGCAACGCAAGATTTCCCGGCACAAACGGCAAAGGTTTGAGCCAGTGGAGAATGATTCCTATGGTAAGCCCGCCTACATAAATAAGCGGGGGTGGAGCAATTATCCGTGGAGAATCAGATGTTGAGGTTGCTTCCTCCATACATTTATTTTGCGTTGTTGATAATGTTTTGGATGGTTTGATCAATTTCTTTTGCTCTCTCGTCCAAACCAGCATGCGGGAAGAATTGCGGCAGAATGATTGGCCGCATGCCGGAGATAAAGATGTGGCCGTCCGTACCATACACATTTATTTTGCAGGGCAGGCAAAGCCCAATCCGTATATCGGCGTTCAAGAACTCATTGGCGTATGCCGCATTGCAAAACTCGATCATCTTAAACGGCTCTCGAGCAAACCCTTTCTCGACCAAGGTTTTTTGTACGTCGTGAATATACAAGACGCGCATACCCGCCTTCGCAATCTCATCTTGCACGCTCTGTACGGCAGCATCGAAGTCCTTGTCTGTGGTTGTTGTGTAGTCGAATTCCATAGTTTTTAGTTATTGTAGTGGCATGTGCGATTAGTACCCTGGAGGGAAGGCGTACGATGCAGGTACGGTCTTAAACATTTCTTTTTTTGTGCCGTACTCGACTACGATTTCTTGATGCGAGGCGAGCACAAGGTTGCGCGGGTCGCCCGACACAAGTGAACCATTTGCATAGACTGTAAGAGTGCTCGTCGCAGAAGTTGTGTAGCCGCCGATAGAATCCTTTGTGAAGCGTACGCCCCAGATGTCAAAAAACTCACCAAGTGTGAAGTCTCGGACGATATTTGACTCGACATGGATGATGCCGCTCGTATCGTGCGTATGGACAGGAGAGATGAATCCCGCGGCTTCATTGATGCCAATTCCAGCCGGAATAGTGACAGGGGTGCCATTCACAATAAGATCGAGATGCTGGTGAATATGAAGAACAGTCCCTTCGGCGTTGAGAGCCGGTAACCCTATGTCAGCGAGCCGCGCACGCAAATTTGTAATCTCCGGATACCATGGCACGGGGCCGATTTCGATACCCGGCAAATTATTGGGATTGGTGATGAGCGTTACGGGAGCGCTCTGGGTCGGGAAGAGTCGACTCCACGAAAGCAGCAAAACAATGAGAATAATAATTCCAGCAATGGTATATGTCGTTTTTGTGATATGCATGGCGTCAGTATACCTTGAGCGTATGGTAGACAAACATCTTGCAGGGCCGCTACTTGCATGGTATATTCAAAAGCGTAGGTCGAATCTATTGCCAGCTAATTACTGGATGGGTTTATTTTTTTATCTCACCGCGTGAGTGAAAATGAATCCATGCTACAGATCAATCATGGATCAAGACCAAAACACGGGAGTGCCTGCTGCAAAGCCGGTAGCGCCGAACGAGGTTGAAGAAACGGTTGCGCCGGCGATGCCGGAAACTCCCGAGGAACAGACCGCCGCATAAGCTTTTCTTGTTAGAAAACAAAACAGCCCGCGCCAAAGGCGCGAGCTGTTTTGTTTTAGGCTCACTGTTTCTTTATCCAGAGATAGATATCTTCAAGTGCCTTGACGCCGTCTCCGGCGGCGATGTTGTTCTGATGATAGAGCTCATCCGTGCAATCGCCCGCGGCCCAAACCCCTTCCGTACTCGTGCGCTGACTGCGCGCATCCGTTTTGATACGTCTGATCGCATCAAGTTCTGCGATCCCTTCGGCAAAGCTCGTATTCGGGATGACGCCCGCTTCCACGAAAATGCCGGAGACGGCGAGATTCTTCACCTCACCGCTCCCTTTTTCCTTATAGACGAGTCCGGTGACGAATTGTTCGCCAACGACTTCAATCGGCTCGGCGTGTGTAATGACGTGCATATTCGGGTGCGCGCGCGCTTTTTCAACAGTGACCGAGTCGGCCTTGAACTCCGCGTGCCGATGGATGAGCGTGACGGACTTTGCGTACGCGAGGAGCTGGAGCGCCGTCTCGAAACCGGCATTCCCGCCGCCGATGACCGCGACGTCTTGGTCGGCGAACAGGGGACCGTCGCAGGAGGCGCAGTAGGTAACGCCCTTGTTCTCGAATTTCTCTGCGCCGGGAACATCGAGCTTCCGGCGCCCGGCGCCCGAGGCGATGAGCACCGCCCTGGCCGTGAACTCCTTGTTCATTTTTGTCGTAATCAGAAAACCTCCGGCGTTCTTCCCAAGCGCGACGACCCTTTCGCCGATCGCGAGCGTTACGGTATCTCCTTTTACCGCATCAAGATGCGTTTGGAATGATTGTGCGAGATCCGTGCCGCTTATGTCTTTCGTGCCGATCCAGTTTTCAATACTGTTCGAGACGACCGATTGTCCGCCTATCTCTTCCGCGATGAGGGCGGTCTTCAGGCGTTTCCGTGCCGCATAAATCGCCGCCGCAACGCCGGCGGGTCCGCCGCCGATAATGATAAGGTCATACATGTGCGGATAGTATAACAGAATGCGGCGCCCGGGGCACCGCATTCCTATGTGCTCGGGAAATTATTTCTTGTGCCGGCGCAGGAATGCCGGGATCGCGCCCCATGCTTCGTCGTCTTCCGGAACGATCGGTGCATCCTCTCGCTTATGAGGCATCGCTGTTACGACCGGCTCTTCTTTCTCCACGATTGCGGGCGGCTCCTCTTCTACGCGCTTTTCTTTCACTTTTTCCCCGTCTTTTTCCTCGCGTTTCAAGATTTCGTGATAAATACGGCCTCGTTCTTCTACGCGCCCCTCGGTCGGTATTGAAAAAAGCGACCGTTCGACTCCTCCGTGCGACGCATGCGCCGCGCTCTCGGGGAAACCGGTCGCAATGACGATGATGCGGAGCTGTCCTTTTTTCAGCTTCTCATCGCGCATCATGCCGAAGATAACTTTCGCGTTCTTGTCGACGGATTCGTTGATGACTCGCGCGGCCTCTTGCACTTCCATGATGCCGAGATCATCGCTTCCGGCAACGACGAAAAGGATGCCCTTGGCGCCGCTAATGGACACGTCAAGGAGCGGGGAATTGACCGCCTGTTGCGCCGCTTCTTTCGCTCGCCCGTCGCCTTCGGCAACGCCGATGCCCATAAGCGCCGGGCCTGCGCCCTCCATGATAGCTTTAATATCGTTGAAGTCGGTATTGATGTCGCCCGGAGTGGTGATGATATCGGAAACCCCTTCCACGGCCTGGCGCAGAATCTCATCGCACATGGCAAAGGCGCTCTTTGCGGAAGTGTGCATGTCGACGATGGAGAGCAGTTTGTCGTTCGGGATGACGATGAAAGCATCGACTTCTTTCTTAAGCTCGGCGAGGCCGCGCTCAGCGATGTCTTTGCGCTGTGGCCCCTCAAAAGAGAACGGCTTGGTCACCACGGCGATGACGAGTGCGCCGACCTCCTTCGCTATCTTCGCGACGATAGCGGACGCGCCCGTGCCTGTGCCGCCGCCCATACCGCACGTGATGAAGACCATGTCGCTTCCGGAAAGCGCCTCCTGGATTTCTTGCCGCGTCTCTTCGGCGGCGCGTTTGCCGAGCTCGGGATTCATGCCGGTGCCGAGACCGCGCGTCAAATTCTTGCCGATATGGATTTTCCGCTTCGCGAGCGAACGGTGGAGGTCTTGCGCATCGGAATTGACCGCGATGAACTCGACGCCGCGCACCTTCGATTCGATCATGTGATTGATCGCATTCTTGCCGGAGCCGCCGACACCAACCACGCGGATCCGTGCGAACGTCTCAATCTCGGGTTCAACGCGTTTGGACATAGCAGAAGTGTGTTCCCGCCATCATAGCAGAACCGGACAGTATGCAAATATTGACAATATTGGAATACGGCTTGTTGTTCATGGCAGGAATTGTTGCAGGAATTTCCCGAAAGAAGCGCCCAAGCTCTTTTTCGGCACGGTCGTATCGCCCGTCAGCCCCCACAGCGCAAGGCCGTAGGCAACCGCCCAGGTCGCATCGCGGATTTTCGTATCGGCGGAAAGGCGGAATTCTGCGAGCCGCGCCGGAAGCTTGAGCGACCCTTTCGCGATGTCGCTGATGGAGCCGACGCCGGCACCGCCTCCGGAGATGATGATGCCGGCGGGCAGAGGACCGCGTCGCCCGAGCGATTTCAAGTGTTTGTCGATCAGCGCGAACATCGCTTCGAGGCGCTTTGCGATGAAGTCGTCGACTTTTTTGCGGGAGTACATCGCGCCCGAAAGCTTCCCGACTTTTACCCGTTCAGCCTCCTCAAGCGAGATGCGGAATCCCAAGGCAATGTCATCCGTGATATGGCTCGAACCCATAGGGAATACCTTGACCGAAACGGGAATGCCTTCGTCATAGACGACAATCGAAACCGTTTCAGCGCCGATATTTGCGAGCACGCAGCCTTTCATTTTCTGGTCTCCCTCAAGGAGCACGTAGGAACCCGCCAAGGGCGACGCCATCTGATCGATAATCTCGATATCCGCATCCTCGACCGCTTCCGCGAGCGCGTTCTGATGCTGGGCGAGGCACGTGATGAAAAGATAATCGACTTCAAGCTGTACGCCCTTCATACCGAGCGGATCGCCGAGCACTTTATTGTCGTCGACGCGGTACTCGAGCGGGATGCTGTGAAGGACATTCCGATTCAGGAAACCCGGCGCGGCGGCTTCTCGCGCCGCTTTCCCCGCTTTTTCAATATCGAGCGCCGTTATCTCCTGATCGGCGCGCGAGATGATGGTACTGCCGGTCGCGCGCGTCTCGTCGAGTGAGATGCCGCCGACGGCGAGAAAGCCGGTACGGAGCGGTACATGCGCGATGGATTCCGCCTGCCGCTTCGCTTCGAGGATGCTCGCCACGACTTCTTCTTTGTTCACGATGTATCCGTGGCGCAGGCCCTTGCTCTCCGCAAGGCCCGTACCGAGGATGCGCAATTGCCGCACCCCCGCGCGTTTATCCGCGAGTTCTTCGACGACGACCAGCTTTACTTGGTACGTGCCGATGTCGATTCCTGTTGCGATGCGTCGGGGCATGAGGGTGGGCGCGTACACCGCTCTGCTTCTTTGTGGAAGTCCCGTTGCGGGAGGCAAACTTTGCCAAGAGTGTTCGTTCGCGTTTCTCCATCGTAACGCCATGTGCCAATCCTTTCAAATGCAACAATCCGTGGATAAACAAGTACAGGACGAATTCCCGTTCGCTCATGCCGTATGCCGGAGCTTGTTTTTCCGCCTCGGCAAGACAGAGCATGACTTCGCCGTTCCGCGGTCCGAGGGCGTAGGAGAGAACGTTCGGCGTGTAGGATGCGCCGCGCATGCGCGCATTCAATGTGCGCGCTCTCGTCGGCGTGATGAAAGCGAGCGAAAGATCCCAGTCGGGGAGTATCGCGGTCGCGATCGCCGTATAGGCAAAGCGCGGCACGTCCCCGCGCCGCGTAAGGTTTTTAATGGAAACGCTCGCCATCCGTTTAGCGCTTGCCGCTTTTGCCCCGCGCGTTTCTGCGCGCGGCCGGATCGATCTTGCCGAGCTTTACGAGCTCGTTATATTTCTCGCGCCGCACTTTCGAAATAAGCGCTCGCTTGTGGCCGACGTTCTTTGACTTGGCGCGCTTCCAGTAGCGGCGGTCGCGCATTTCGCGCACGAGTCCGAGCCCTTGCGCGCGGCGGGTAAAACGGCGAATGAGCGCGGAAGAACTCTCGTTCTTCCCGCGCCTCACTTCAACTCGTATGCCAGCAGTCATGTAAGGAGGACTCTAACACGCCTCGGCCGGGATTGTCCACCGGCTTTGCGAACTTACGCAAACGTCTTCAGGCGTTCAGCGAGCCCGAGAAGCGGAAGCACGGTCTCTTCTTGGGTTTGCCTGTTGCGCAGGATGGCGGAGCCCTCAAGAGCTTCTTTGCGCCCCATGATGAGCAGATACGGGCTGTCGCGCCGCTCCGCGAGATTGAGCTGTTCGGTGAGCGATTCGACGCCGATATCCTGCGTGAGGGAAACGTGCGCATGCCGGAACTCTTCGGCAAGGCGTATCGAAAGCCGTTTCGCCTCGTCGCCGATGTGAACGAATGAGAAACGGAACCGCCCGTGCGCGGGCTTCGCGGCGGCGGTACCCTCGCTTGCTACCCGGAACACTGCGCCGGCGGCGCTGAAAGGAGCGTTCGGGAAAAAGTGGCGCGCCAGATCGTTGTAGCGCGAACCCCATGCAACGCGCCGCCCGTCCACCGTCAGTTCAAAACAAGTATCGCTCCAGACATTGCCACGGCTCAGGAGGTCACGCGCAAGTTCATAGGGCGTCTCGGTCATCTCGAGATATTCGAGCAAGTCCTCGAAGCGTTTGCGGCTCGCGTCCGAGAGATGCTCGGTTGGCGCAGGCAGATCTTCCCCGTATTCGCGCGCGATGGCGAGTTCGGCCGCTTCGAAAGCGTCGCGTTTGGCGCAGGTTATGCATTCCTCGGGCAGAGTGGTCGCGCGTTTCTTGAAAAAGAGCCCCAGTTCGCGCGCGTAGCGCGCACGGGTCTCCTTATCTCCCATCGAATTGACGCGAACGACCGGTTCCTCATGGAACACATCGCGCACCAGTGTGAGAAGCGCGCGGATGAGAACCGCCTCGGCGATTGCGCGGTCCGTACCGAGCGCATGGAATTGTACAATCGCCTTCTTTTGTACCGCGCGTCCCGGAGCGATGTTCGTATGCCAAAGAAAGAGCGGTTGCCGCGGGGTCGGTGCGATTGCAGTCTGTTGCAGTTGCCGCAGAAAGCTCGCGACCGTCTCGGCGATTGGGTCGAGCGCGAGGGTTGCGAGCGTCTCCGGATAGACCGCATTTTTCCGCGCGCTCCCGCGCGCTCTCGCCGTAAGTACTTCAAGCGGCGTGAAGCCGTAGTACTGGCCGACGGCGCGTGTCTTTCTCAAGAGTTCTTCCGCCGGAATGGAGTCGCGCATCATGATGAAAATGCGGGAGCAGTGCTCGTGCCCATGCTCGGAGAATTCGTATACGTCGCGGCGCCGGGGAAGAAGCCCATTCTCGAAAGCGGAAGAAGCCGCAGATCGACCCGACCGATGATGTCATACCTTGGCAGAGGGCCCCAGACGCGACTATCGGAAGAATTGGGGCGATTATCGCCCATGACGAAATATTCTCCGGCGCCGAGCGTCACGCTCTTGGTGTACGTCACATCCTCGTTCACAACGTACGGCTCGGCGAGCGTTAATTTTTTCCCGGCAGTCGTCGTGATAGTGACGATCCCATGGTTAATAGAGACGGTCTCGCCAGGGAGCCCGATGATACGCTTGATATAGAAGACGGAAGGGTCGCCCGGATAGCGGAAGACGATGACATCGCCGCGTGCCGGCGCGCTGAAATCGTAGACGAGCTCGTCGACGATAAGATAGTCGAGATTCTCAAATGTCGGATGCATCGATTCGCCGTCAACGACGAACGGCGAAATGACAAAGACGCGAATCGGAATAACGACGACGACAATGAGAAGCGCAAGGATGAAAAGATCCTTCAGGAGACCCTTCCCAGTGTCAGACATGCGCGCATTGTACGCATCTGTCCGTAGCGTGCAAGTTTTTTAGCGGCTCGTGCGCAGTGAGCAGGTGCGGAAACCATCCCAGCCGATGGTTTCCTAAGCTCCGCGCTCGCGTTTTGGCATCGCGGCCGCAGACGTCCGCAGAGAATAATGCCAAAACACCTTGCGCGAACAGCTTCGCTACACCTGGACTCACTGCGCACGAGCCGCTGTGCTACCATTTACGCATGGCACTCGTCATCGTAGGGCTCGGGAACCCGGGAAAGGAATACGAAAAGACGCGGCACAACGCGGGCAGGAGCGCAGTGGAGCTCATGGCAAAGAAAGAAGACTTTGGCGATTTCATTTTCAACAAGACGGCGAACGCGCTCGTCGCGAAAGGCGCGATCGAAGGAGAGGCCACGACGCTCGTCCTGCCCGAAACGATGATGAATCTTTCCGGGAAGGCGGTTGCGGCGTTCGTAAAGAGCCCGAAGGCGGCGAAAAGCCTCCTTGTCATCCACGATGACCTTGATGTGCCTCTCGGCACCATAAAGATGGTGTTCGGACGCGGGAGCGGCGGGCACAAGGGCGTTGAGAGCGTCATGCGCGCCGTAAAAACAAAGGACTTCGCGCGCATCCGCATCGGCATCAGCGCGGCAGGGAAGAAGCATCAAGCGAAGAAAGTCTCGGGAGAAGAGAAAGTCATCAAGCATGTCATCGGAAAATGGAAGCCCGGCGAAGAAGCCGTACTGAAGAAAGTTTTGGAAAAAACAGCCGAAGCCGCGCGACTTTTTGCGGTCGACGGCATCGAATCGGCGACCATGTTCGCGAATACGCGCTAAAATTAAAAAGAGTGAGCGCTGTGCTAGCATACCCACATGAATGCTCGACTCGCGTTTGGCATCGGCGCTCTTGTTCTGGTCATTGTTGTTATTGCGGGAGGGATCTATCTGTACTCACCACATCAGCAGGGCGGCATAGTCGAGAGAGACGGCCTCTACTACGTCGGCGCTAAGGCGCTCGGACAGGGCTACATCCGCGAGAACGGACGCATCCTCTACGCCGAACGCATACAGTATTACACCGGCACAAGCTCACCAGACGGAGTCCGCTACGATAAATTTGTCGTTGCGGACGCGAATCCGGCGACTTTCTCGCTTATAACCGATGCCAAGAGCGAGAATAGCGAGGAGGTCTACTACCAGTTTGGCAAGGATGACCGAAACGTCTTTTATCAAGGACAACTGGAACGACCTTCGGCTAGTTCGACGTCGTCCATCGACACACGCACCTTCACCATCATCTCGAACGGTTATCCTCCATTCGGCAAAGACCGGAATGCGGCGTATGAGATTTACCCCGGTGTTTACAAAGAACTCGCGGGTGTAGATCCGGCGACATTCGCTCTCATAGGCGGTACCTGCGCCAAAGACAAAAACTCTTTCTATACTATCGGCTATTACGGCGAGTTTGCCGCGACGACGAGCACTTCACTGACTCCTACGCAGTGTGTCCGTCCTGGCCCGGGTCTGTGATGGATACCCGCTGATAGAAAACATCACGCGGCGCCGAAGGCGCCGCGTGATGTTTCTTTTGTTGAAGTCCGACTTTGACAACGCAATCTATTTCTTCTTCCCCGCAAAGGTAAGCGTCATGCGCTGGTCTTTCGGTTCGAAGAGCGAAATCTCGAAAGGATACGTCTTCCCGAGCTCAAGGGTCTCGCGCAATGCCGCCGGCGTCGCAAATTCAGAGACGTGCACCAGTCCGGCAACGCCTTCCTCAATGGAAGCAAGCGCGCCGTGCTTGTTATACTTTATGACGACCCCCGGCACTTCCATGCCTTTCTTGTAGCGCCCCGCGGCGGTATGCCACGGATTTTCCCGAAGCGCTTTGATGGAAAGGGAAATTTTGCCATCCTTTATTTCGATAACTTTTACCTTCACTTCGTCTCCGACATTGAAGAGTGTGTGCGGGTCCTCGACAAGGCCCCAGTCGAGCTCGCTGATGTGTACCAGCCCTTCGAGACCCGGTTCGAGCTTCACGAAGACGCCGAAGTCGACGATACCCGTTACCTCGCCGGTCGTGGCGTCGCCCACTTGATACTTGTCGATGAGCGATGCTTTTTCTTCGGCCTCGTTCCCGGTGCGTTCCGAGAAAATGAGCTTGCCTTCCTTCGCGTCGGCGGTGATGATACGCACCGAGAGCGGGTGTCCGACCAACTGCATGAGTTCGCCGAGAATCTTCTCCTTGTCGCCTTCGGGAACGCGCGGGTAATGCTCTTTGGAAAGCTGGGAAGCGGGAAGAAATCCCTGGATGCCTTGCCACGAGAGGATAAGGCCGCCCTTGTTCGCTTCTTCGACGATGAGCGAATACGGCGTTTGTGCGACGATGGCTTGCTCGGCCTCTCCCCAAATTGCCGCTTGCCGCGCCTCTTTGAGAGAAAGTTCGATATAACCCTCGCGTCCGGCAGGATCAACGACTTTCGCGCTAATGGTGTCGCCCTGGTTCGCTTTCCTAAGCACGTCGGCGGCATTCAGATATTCACGCCCATAAATGAGGCCGGTGCCGAACGGCGGTAGGTCGACATACACGCGCCCGCGATTGATTGCGATAATCACCCCCTCGACCAGATCGCCTGCGGCGGGCGGCATCGGGATGGCATCAAGGAACGCCGCCATGGGATGACCCTCTCCCAGATGAATGGTCACAGGCGCGGCAACCTTCTTTTCTTCTGACATATCTATATAAAGCAGTGCGGATTTTCGAAACAGGTGCTGATTCTAAGGTCCGACCTTAGAACGAATCTAAGGTCGGACCTTAGATTAGAAATATCAGGGTTAGCCGGTTTCTAATTCTCCTGCACGCGACAGGGAGACTATAGCAAAGAGCTTCAAAAAATGCTACTATAAGCACATTATATGGTTATCACGCATCACGGCGGGCAGTGTTTCAAAGTGACGTTCGGCGACCTTACGCTTGTCTTTGACCCTATAGCCAAAGGCGCGACATTGCCCTCGGTGCGCTTCGGTGCGGACATCGCGTTCGTCTCGCGGGATCATCCGGACATGAATGGCGTCGAAGAAGTGACCTACGGCGATAAAGTTCCTTTCGCCATTACCGGTCCGGGCGAATATGAGCGGCAAGGAGTCGTCGTCCAAGGATTCCTCTCCGAGAGCGGCTACGGTCTCAGAAAGGGCCAGCAAAAAGCGAACAATACGATGTATAGCGTCCAGATGGAGGATATGACGCTCGTCCACTTGGGCGCGCTTTGCGGTACCGAACTCCCGAGAGAAGCGCGCGAAAGTATGGATGAAATAGATGTACTTTTCGTTCCAATCGGGGGCACGGGAGTTCTCTCGGCCGAGGCCGCGCACGAACTCGCGGTGTCGCTTGAGCCGAAAATCATCATCCCGATGCATTGGAGCGGTATCGGAAACCCCGCATCGCTCGAAGCATATTTGAAAGAAGCGGGGACTGGCAGCGAAAAGGTCGACAAGCTCACCTTGAAGAAAAGAGATCTTATCGGCCGCGATGGGAGTATACTGGTGATAACACCCTAAACGTATGAAAACCATTTTTGAGCATCTCGAGCGTATACAAGGGAAACCGCACCACGTGCGCAAACGAATCGCTTTCAGCGCGGCGATGGGGGGAACGGCGCTGATCGCGATCGTGTGGTTCGCGCTCACGCTCTCGGCCGGAACGTTCGCCATCCACGGGAGCTCGTTTGCCGAGAGTACGGGGCAAGGTCAGATCGTCGCAACCGGAAACGGGAACGGAGGCGGGAACCAAAACCTCGCGGGAGCGGCCGCGGCCGTATCCGGAGCCGGTTCTCTGAGCGGGTCCGCACCGGCGCATATTGAGATTATCGACGCGGCATCTTCGACCTCTTCAGCGCCGCCGGAAAATCAGACGGTCATACCGTTCTAAGTCTCAGCACGTAATACCATCATCATGGCGCGCGGGAAGGAAGAAAAAGAGAGTGGCGCGGCGATGCCGATCGCCGCAAATGTCATCGATCAGCCGATCGTGGCGGAGATGCGCACTTCGTATCTCGACTACGCGATGTCGGTCATCACACAACGCGCACTACCAGATGTGCGCGACGGATTGAAGCCCGTGCATCGCCGCATCCTCTATGCCATGAAGGACATGGGACTCATTCCCGGAGGAAAATTCAGAAAGAGCGCAACCGTCGTCGGCGAAGTGCTCGGCAAGTATCACCCGCATGGCGATATCGCCGTCTACGACTCGATGGCGAAGATGGCTCAGGAATTCTCGTATCGCTACCCGCTCGTACTCGGCCAGGGGAACTTCGGCTCTGTCGACGGCGATAGTCCGGCGGCGATGCGCTACACCGAAGCGAAGATGTCGCGTATCGCTGAGGCGCTCCTTACAGACCTGGAGAAGGATACCGTTGCCTGGAACCCGAACTATGACGCGACGCGCGAAGAGCCGAACGTGCTTCCCGCGGCGCTCCCGAATCTTCTTCTCAATGGCACGCTCGGCATCGCGGTCGGTATGGCGACCAACATTCCGCCACACAACCTGCGCGAGGTCGTCGCGGCGGCCATCCACCTCATCGATAATCCGGGAACGACCACCGACGATCTTCTCGCATTTGTAAAAGGCCCCGATTTCCCTTTGGGCGGCGTCGCATTCAATCAGACGGATATCAAACACGCCTACGGTTCGGGCCGGGGGCCGGTTGTCGTGCGCGGCGAAGCTGAAATCGTCGACGACGGGAAGAAAGACACGCGTATCATCATCACCTCGATTCCGTATCGCGTGAACAAGAGCGAACTCATCGCGCGCATCGCGGACTTGGTGCAAGAAAAGAAGCTCGAGGGCATTCGCGACCTGCGCGACGAGTCGACGAGCGATATCCGCGTCGTCGTCGAACTGAAAGGGACGGCGCACCCGCAAGCGGTCCTCAACGCCCTCTACAAACACACCGAGCTCGAGAGTACGTTCCACTACAACATGCTCGCGCTTGTCGATGGCGTCCCGGAGATGCTCTCGCTTTCGGCCATGCTGGAGCAGTTCGTGGAGCACCGCCGCGTCGTGGTGAAGCGGCGCACCGAATTCGATTTGCGCAAAGCGCAGGAACGCGAGCATATCCTCCTCGGGCTCTCAAAAGCGCTCGATCATATCGACGAGGTCATTGCCATCATAAAAAAGGCGCCGGATGTTTCGAGTGCGGACGCCGCGCTTCGTAAAAAGTTCGGTTTCTCCGAGCGGCAGACGGCGGCCATCCTTGCGATGCGGCTACAGACGCTCGCAGGCCTTGAGCGCAAGAAGATAGAGGATGAGCTCGTCGAAATCCAGGCGGTCATCAAGAAGCTCGAAGACATCCTCTCTTCGCCGAAAAAGATTCTTGCGGTGGTGAAGAAAGAGCTCGCCGAGCTCGCCGAGAAATACGGCGATGACCGCCGGACGAAAATCGTAAAGGGCGGCGTGCAGAACATTTCGGCTGAAGACCTCGTGCCGGACGAAGAGTCGATGCTCCTCCTCACCCAGGGCGGCTACGTAAAGCGGACGAATCCGAGCGAATACAAAAGTCAGAAACGCGGCGGCGTCGGCGTCGTCGATATCGCGACCAAGGAGGAAGACATCGTCACGCATTTCCTTGTGGCCAGCGCGCACAGCGATCTCCTTTTCTTCACCGACTTCGGCAAAGCGTACCAGCTCAAGATGTACGAACTGCCGGAAGGGAAACGCGCGACCAAAGGCAAGAGCATCATGAATTTCCTTTCGCTCGCGAGCGAGGAGAAAGTGACTTCGATCCTGCCCGTGCCGAAAGGAGCCGCGCTCGACGCATCATCGGTCATTTTCGTGACCGAGGCCGGTCTCGTGAAGCGGGTGGCGGCGAAAGCGTTTGCCGACGTGCGGCGTTCAGGCATCATCGCGATCAATTTGAAGAAAGACGACAAACTCGTCTCGGCGAATCATGCGGCGGAAGGAGACACGGTGTCCATCGTGACCGCAAAAGGCCAGTCGATTCGTTTCGAAGCCGAGGATGTCCGAGAAATGGGCCGCGCCGCCGCCGGCGTGCGCGGCATAAGCGTAAAGAAAGGCGACCGTGTCGTCTCGGCGGAGGTCGTTCCCGCGCTCCATGCAAAAGACGCATCGCTCCTGGTTATCATGAGCAAGGGGTATGGCAAGCGCACGAAGATCTCAGAATACAAAATCCAAGGTCGCGGCGGCTCGGGCGTGAAGACCGCGGCGGTAACGCCAAAGACAGGTGAAATCATAGGTGCAAAAATCGTCGTCGGCGATCTGAAGGAAGAAGAGCTTGTGGTTATTTCGAAGAAAGGGCAGGTCATACGGACTTCGATCGCCGAGATCTCGCTGCTCTCGCGCGCGACTCAGGGCGTCCGCGTCATGCGTCTCTACGAGGGCGATTCCATCGCCTCGATGGCGGCGCTCTAAACATCTTTCCAAGGTCGAACTTCGGGATGATTGATGTTGATTGCGCGGCCGCAACGGGCCGCGTATGGTATTTTGTCTGTACATGAGCACTCATTTCAGCGATCCGCGAGAGAACGTATTGCAGTTGGGACTCCGAGAGGGGATGAAGGTCGGCGACTTCGGCGCCGGATCGGGTCACTACGCGCGCGCCGCGGCGGCCGTCGTCGGGCCAAGCGGGAAAGTGTATGCGATCGACGTGCAGGAAGACGTGCTCAAGCACCTGAAGCTCAATACGCACGAATCTCACCGGAGCATCATCGAGACGGTCTGGGGCGACATCGAGAAGCCGCTCGGTACGCACGTGCGCGAAGCGTCGCTCGATGCGGTCATCCTTTCCAACACCTTCTTCCAGATCGAGAATCGTTTCGGATTCTTGAACGAGTTGAAGCGCGTGCTCAAGCCGGGCGGCAAGCTCATGCTTATCGACTGGGCGGGTAGCTATGGCGGCATGGGCCCCGCGCCCGAGCGAGTCGTCCCCGAGCACGAAGCCGAGGAATTTTTCATCAAAGGCGGCCTCCATAAGCTCAAATCTTTTCGCGCCGGGCCCCATCACTACTGCATCATCTTTACCGCTCCCATAGCGAACGTATGAAAATCTCACTCTTCCAAGGCATCCTCTTCGGCATATTCGGTCTCGGCGCGCTCATCGGCCTCTTTGTCTTTTCGACGTACACGAATACCGGCAGCAGCAAGAGCGCAGTCGGTACGGTCGTCATCTGGGGCACGCTCCCGAAAGACGAGATGCACTCGGTTCTTACGGTTATGGCGCAGACCAATACGAGCCTGAAAGACGTCTCCTACGTACAGAAAGATCCGGCGACACTGCCGTCTGATCTGGCCGCCGCCATCGCAACAGGCGCGTCGCCCGACCTCGTCCTTGCCTCGCAAGAAAATCTTCATACGCTCGCGAAATTCATCGTGCCGATAGCGCCCGCGGCGCTCTCGGCAAACACGTTCCTGAATACCTTTGTCGCAGAAGGCGCGCTTTTCACGGCGCCGAACGGCGCCGGCTACTACGGCATACCGTTCCTCGTCGATCCGCTCGTGCTCTTTTCAAACCAATCCATCCTTTCTTCCGACGCCATCGCGAACCCGCCGGCGACCTGGGAATCGCTCATGGGTCTCGTGCCGAAAGTCGCGCTTCTTACGCCGTCGCAACAGATTACCCGCGGCCTCATCGCGCTCGGCACGTACGACAACGTCCATGATGCGCGCGGGATACTGTCCGCGCTCTTTCTCCAGGCCGGCGTGCCGCTCTCCGGATATTCGTCGGGCGGCAGTCTCGTCGCCGACCTCGGTGAGACCGGTTCGAACACCGTACCGCCCGGGCAATCGGTCGTCGGTTTCTATACGCAGTTCGCCGACCCCTCGAAGGTCTCGTACACCTGGAATGCCTCCCTGCCGGATTCAGAACAGATGTTCCTTGCGGGGAATCTCGCGCTCTATCTCGGCTACGCTTCCGAAGCGCAATACCTCGGAGCGGCAAACCCGAACCTCAATTTCGAAGTCTCCCCGATCCCTCAGCCGGCGACCGCTTCAACGAAAGTCACGTACGGCCTCGTCTACGCATTTATGATCCCGCGCGGCGCAAAGAATCCCTCGGGCGCCTACCAGGCCGCCTCGATCCTTACCGGTTCTTCCGCGCAGACCGCCGCCGCTCTCGCGACAGGGCTCGCGCCGGCGGTGCGCAGCGATCTCGCGTCCGCGCCCGCCAATCCTATCGCCGCGGTCGCGTACGCCGAAGCGCTCTATGCCGAGGGTTGGCTGTCCCCAGCGCCCGCCGATACCAATCGGGTTTTCTCGGGTATGATAAACGACGTGATAAGCGGTCGATCGACTCTGGATACCGCGCTCGTCTCCGCCGCGAGCACGTTGACCTCGCTCTTACAGCGATGACCATGCGCCCATTCATCCTCGCCGCGTTCGTCCTTTCCGTACTTGCGCCTGCGGCGCTCGCGCAAGAGACCGTGCAACCTCCTCCGGGTAGCTCCTGCCATTCTAACAGCGATTGTCCCACAGGTTCTTTCTGCGATCCTTTTCTCGGGACTTGTTCAAGTTCGGCAGGCGGGCAACCGACTCCAACCCCAACTCCTACTCCAACCCCGTCGCCGACGACGCCAACGCAAACGCAAACGACGGGCACAAATACCTCTCAGACACAGACGACCGGTGTCAATACCGGTTCTAGCCAAGGCGTCACCCTCATCAATCCGCTCGGTGCGGGGACGAGCCTTCCGATTCTCCTGAAAGACATCTTGCAATTCGTCGTGCAGATCGGCACCGTTATCATTATCCTCATGCTGGTATACGTCGGATTCCTCTTTGTCACCGCGCAAGGCAACGATTCAAAGATTTCCGAAGCGCGTACCGCGCTCCTCTGGACGGTCGTCGGCGCCTTGATCCTCCTCGGAGCACAAGCGATATCTCTCGGCATCCAGTCGACGGTGCAGGCGCTCTCGACCGGCCCTTGACATGACCTTCGCCCAATTCGTCGGGAGCGGCACGACCGGCGTCATCGGCGCTCTGAACATTAT
>VFSW01004890.1_pt1 | contig 19954 bp, 33 predicted proteins | sample 5358111 | NCBI WGS metagenome assembly VFSW01 (sample SAMN11554181, study PRJNA540505) | mine drainage metagenome | isolation source: sediment from site ElyBrook_90M | place: USA: Ely Copper Mine, Vershire, VT | collected 2017 | reverse complement strand
CTTCCTTTGATTTTTGCTGATCGCCTACGGCTAGATGTATTCCGTGCGGCTTACCGAAGCGACACGGGCAGGAGATGCATATACAGCCATCATCCCACGATTGGCAGCACTCCGCAAGACATATGCAGTGTGCAGGTTCGTAGAGAGTAGAATAGTGGGGGAAGCCATTGTAAACGTGTGCCTTCCCACGTCGCCTGTAGTTTTGCCGAGGCGGTTTCCTATTCTTTCCGGTATTTTCTATCCCCATATTATTTCCCATTCAGATTCTTTATCCTCGTCTGCCCGTAGTGTCGCTATCGCTGTACCTACGCTATCGATAGCGTCGCCATCAAAATCATAGCCGATTAGCTCAACCGGACTAGACGGATATTCTATGCTTGGATCTAGATAATATTTTGTCTCTGCTTCACTTGCCTTGAACATGTGAATAGAGCTATCGATCCGATGTTTCTTTGGGTTATATACAGGCTTGCAGCGCTTACTCTCAGGGTCAGAGTTTTGCCACAGGGGAAACTTTTCCTGTACCTCTCCTGCCCCTTCCCAGTTATGCTCTATTAGCGCTTGCTTGCAGCTACGCATACGGAATGATACCTCAGCAGCGAATCTAGGCCAGCTTTTATTAGTCATGAGCCAGCCGATATGTTCGCCTAGTTCTGAGATCAGTGCATCGCGGATTACAGGCGTACCGGGAGCAGAGTGATCCCGTAGGAATTCTTTGAATAGAATCTCCATTGCCCCGGTACTTTCTAGGAATGCTTTCTTAGGTACCCCTCTTGACTTGATTTTAGTAAGGCGTTCCTTACCGGTACGATGCCAGTATACGCCTGGCTTGAATAGGCATAGATCTTGGTATATTGTTTCTTCCCAGTCTCCTAGATTTTTAGAAATAGCCAGACCAGGATGGCGGCTATCAAAGCAGATACCATCGGTCGCCACCATGAGCACGCTATCAGCCTTGCCCGGATGACTAGCAATAGCATCCAGTATTTGCGTTCGGCAGTGGGACGTGATGTAACTGGAATAGAACCAGTTTCCGAACGGGGCACTTCCGACGCTTTGCGCAAATTTGCCATAGAGGCTGTTGTTCGTGAGCTTGATCGCAAGCCCTTGGGCGCTGGATTTACCAACACGTAGACGCTCATCGTAAAGATCACGGATGTCACCAAACGGACCATCGTGTCCGCACGGGATGAATTCGACCCACTCATATTGCATCACCTGTAGGACTAGTCCGGCGCGCTGTGCGGCACGAATTTCATGAATCCAATACCATCCTTTAGAGACACTTGGTCGTAGGATACTACCCTTTCTGTCGCGGTAAGGCACTGCCCCGATCCGCGTACCCTTTGTGAACACGGTAGCTTGCACAAGCACGTAACTTCCGCTATCTTTATACTCCCCATTCCCTCTGGATACCCGGCAGTCTCCACATATATGTGGTAGCTTACACGTGGCATAAGGATAAGCATTGTTGATGTCATAATTCCATGATTCTCCTAGAATAAGGCCATGACTGAATAGTTCGAACCATCCACCATAGTATGATTTCAGGCACGCTTCTATGAACCAATCCGGCATACCCAGATCAGTCAATTGTGTTTTCTTTGGCGCCCCGTTCATACGTAGCCAGATGCTAGCGGCAGCGCCCGGCCCGTACCACTGATCACGCCCCAGACTAATACCGATCTTCTTAAAACCCTTAGCCAGCCGGATCATTACCCTAGCCAACAGGACATTTTCAAGCCGGTTATAGTACATCATTTCGTCATCTAGTTCAGCGTGAGCGCGCCGTTCTTTACCCGTGAAAATAATATCCCATTGTTCCTGTGTGCAGACTGGCCCATCGGGGTCGGCATCCCACATAGCAGGGTTAAGGACGCTCTTAAAGTCCATCTGATAGAATGGACCAGAGTCACAAATATGCATCCACGGCTTAGGCTTACACGTGCATTTCTCTTGCGGCAGGTGACCGCACCATGGTCGGATAGACAAGCGTTTGAAACCGAGCATGTCAAATTCCCAGCCGTCATGACGTACCGGGAAATAGTGTCTACCTTTATTGTCGGCCCGCTTGCGCATATTCTTGCCCTGCTCTGTCAGTAGCATGTGAGCTACCTTTTGCGGCAGGGTAGCAAGCCACCGGTTAAAATCATAGCCGAGGTAAAAGCCTACAAAAGCAGCGTTCGGGTGTGCTTGAAACTGAGAGTACAGGAAGCCGAATACCTCTTGCCAATGCAGACCTTTTGATAGATCTTTAGCAATGTATTGTTCTTCCCCAACTCCAAGTAGAACGACGCGATGGTTTTTCCCACGTCCGATACCCTCAGAGTCCACTCCGATGAATTCGGGAATCGCCTGTTCTCTACTTTTGCGTTTACGCTCCCGATCGATAGTACGTAGCCTCTCGCCTCCCCTGTCCCTGTAGTCTTTCTTACGGTCGGCTTCACTGCGTTTCCCCGCCGGGATTATTTTCATGCTGCATTTGCTCCCCTATGATGATACCAGTAATCTTCGAATTCTGGGGTATCGAATTCTTCGTAACCCTCTTGACCCTGATTACCGCGTGACGCCGCTCCACCCAATTGATTCCTGTCATCACGGGTACGCTGGTCCGCTGGTTTAGCTGCTAGTTCCCGCAGATATGAGAGACGACTCTGCCTAGCTCCCCTAGTTGCATTGCGAGGAATTACCTTTTCGTATATCCCTGTTCGCCGAAATTCCCGTACGCGCGCAGCCGTCTGCCTTTGAGCACGCCGAGACTCACGACTAGCCATCAGAACAACGGCGTCTCAGGGTAATTTTGCCGCGTGACTCTGTAGGTTTGTGGTTTTAGCCAGTCATCACAGGTTTCACAGTACACGAATCGCGCCTTTTTCTTAGGACGAAACACAGCATAGCGGTGCTGTGTTTCCAGGTCTGTCATGTGCCCGCATGAAATCTGAATATAACGGGCCAAAGCTTTTTCTTGCGCAGCCTGACGGGCCATTTCCCTTTGCATCTGTGCCTTAGAGAAACGGCCCGCCGGCTTTTCCGCGTGAGATTGCGGAGGGATTATCTTGACTTCTTAACCTCAATCTTGAAGTCATTCATGGGGTTCTTTGCCTTCCCCATATCCGTCTGTCCCGTCCGCGTAAGCCGCACCGTGCGACCATGGGGAACATCCTTGAGACCACGTTCTAGCTGATAGCTAGCGCTTGTGGTGACCGGCCCCGTTTCGTCGTTGCGGAAATTCGCGTACTTATACACATCGCCTGTGTTGGGATCGATGATGTCTTCAAATCCCTCCCAAACGCCGATGTACTGATCACCGTCTGTGTCGAATAGCATCTTCGACCTGGCTTCAGCGACTACCTCCCATTCATCAGTTTCGACAGGAGGATTGACCGCTGGCTTTTCTGCCATTTGCTCGACCTTTCTAATTGCTCACCCCGGCGGGTGCCATTCGCTTTATTAATCCCTGTCGATTCAGGGCTGCCCGCCGAGGCGATCCCCTCTATCATACTGCGCAGTCAATTTCCATGAAAGCGATTACGCTGACAGAGGAATAGTTTTTCTATTACGTGAGTAGGCTGATCCAATTAGACCAGGTGCCACCCGATACCCGGTACCGGCAGGTGAAGCCTGTCTCAATACCGACGAAATAATCGTAGGTTTGGGTGGTAACGTGCGACCGAATAAGTTCCCAGTTACCGCCCCCTTTGTATAGCTCTAGCTGCCATTCATACAAGCCGGGTACGCCTCTGGCTTTAGCATCTGCTAGATGCTCCCAAGATACACGGTAATTCTTGAGAGTGACTACCGTGTTAATTCCTGCTGGCACCCCGCCCACGTTCGGCACCTTCCCGGTAGTATTCCACAGTGGCAGTTGCCCGCCAAAGTCTGATAGGTCGTATTGAGAGAATGACACATACTGAGTTGCCACATCGCCAGTAGCAATATGCACTGCTCCGGTCCAGTCTGCGCCCCAGTAATATCCATCGGGATTCTGGTTACCCATGACGAAATCTTGGGAGCCGTAATCGATGACCTTATATCCACCTGCATTCATCGCGGTAACGAACGCTATAACATAGGCAGAATCGACGCTAGTCTCTGAGTCAAGCGCTACCAGCGTGCCGGTAGGCGCCTTATACGTATCAGTTAGAGAGGCGAGGAAAATTGCTGCATCTGCCGCTCCCTCAGCCGCTCCTACCGGGTTACTGCGAACGTATACCGGCAGAAGATACGTCGCTTTAAACGACTGGATTTCTGCCAGAGTCCATACGTGCGGAGTATCACCTCCGGCATAAAAGCAAAGACCGAGCGCCCCCTCTAGAGACGGGGGTGGGAATGCGGCATCTATGAATAGAATATTACTCATGATTATTGATTGCCTTTTCTAGTGTAGTGATTCGGGCAGATAGCCCGCGAATTACACTGCTATTCTCGACTACTGCCGCTATCCAACGATCAAAACAGCGAACGACGTATCGGGCTATAAAAATCATTGCCCCTATGATAGCGCACACAGAGGCTATCATGCCAATAATACCCTCAAGGCTTGTCATTAGTACGTCTCCGTAGTGGGTCCGCCATTTTTCAGACCGCATGATTTAGCGTGAGCATAGGCTACCCACATCATTGCCCCGGCTAGTCCGCCACCGAATAGCGGTGCGATTTTGTCCTTTGACATAATCGCTGCGATGCTGACGAATACAGCAGACATTAGCATACCGATAATTACCCATTTCATGAGGGTATCGGCACGGACGCCAGCGTTAATTTCTGTGGTCTGTGGACTAGAACATGCGGCAGCGATAATCTCAAATACCAGGCCAGCCGCGACCATGAATTCGACCGAGGCATTATCGCTGCCAAGTGCTGCAATATCAGCCATCGCATTACTTCTTTGCAGTAATAAAAGTGATGTGATTAGGTCCGCCTACAGCCTGCCCCTGTGCATCTTGTGGAGTAACGTAGGCAACGTAAGTGTGTCCGGGTGCGAGATTATTGAACGTTGCCGTAGTTGCAGACGCGGGAACAATTCGCTGGAAATTATGCAGTCCTGGCCCGTCAAGCTGTATCAAAAGCTGTGAAGCATTTGGAGATTTCTGCTTAATGGTCCATCCGATGACTGCCTTTTTGGGATTAGTTGAAATCGCATGACCCTGTTGCAGGATCTCATTTAGCGGCAGATTCGGATTCTGCGTAGGCGTAGGCGTAGGCGTAGGCGTAGGAGTAGGCGTAGTAGCCGGAGCGGCAGGCGGCTCATTGTTAACGTAGGTCTGATTAACGAATTGTGGTACCAGGCTAGCGTCTACTCCTCCCGGTGTATTAACGGTGCTAGGCGAACTAGTCGCGCCACTAGAACTAGACTGATTCTTTTGATAGAGGTAATAGAAGACAGCTAGCAGCACACCTATAGCCATCCATCCCCACAACGGGAGCGGACCCATTTTGCGGGTAAATACATTCCCGCCACCGCCGCTAGTTTGCGTAGGCTGCTCACTCACAGTACGGCCGCCTCCGGTGGATTAAAGAACCATTGGTTACCAGCAGGAACGTCATCGCTCATTGCTGACCATCCTTTATGAATGATCGTAGAGATATTCCCGCCCGGTACAGCAGGGTAACGGTGCCGTGTAGTCACGACTCCGCTCGGTGGATTAGCATCACGCGGATTGGTATTAGGTGCCCAGAAATGAGTTGACGGCCGAAGATCTAGAGGCGTACCCGCCCCTAGCCTGATGCCTGCGTTAACATTCAACCCCATCATCTGAGCTTCAGTCTGAAATTGCGGGACTGAATCCTGATTAGGAGTAGAGTTAACCGCAAAATAAAGGACACCTATCGCTACTAGTGCCAGGATAGCGAACGCTGCCATTTCATGCTGATTCACAGCGTACCCCTTCCACGCCACCCATTACCCTTAGCCCGCTGATTCCAAGCTACGCCTGAACCTGTATTAAGGTTCTGCGCAAACGTCCCTGTCTGTCCCTGTGGCATAACAGTCTGGGAATAAGACTGCCCGGCAATAGGCGAGTTAGACGGACGGTCCAGACGTGGACGTGCCATCTGAGGTACAGCCATATACCGGCCGAGAGTCTGCGTGTAATCCGGCAGGGTAGGCGAATGCAGACCATGAGGGGGCCCGCTCCAAACCTTTTGCGGTCCGTCCCCCGGTTGCCCCTGCAATACAGGAGCTTTAATTCCCTGTGTCACCCCGCTCACAGGGTCATATCCGGGAGTATCGGGTGCGACTCCCTGATAAGAGCCATATTCCTGGTAAAGTCCTGGGGTACCGCCGTAGACAGGTGCCCATCCGCTGCCCTGCTCGCCAACGTATTTCCCGTGAACTTCCCGCGAGTAATCACGGTTCAGGTCATCTTCGTTAGCGGTATTATCAGTACCTTGCTGGTAGTTGATTGCCCGGTTGAGCATAACCAGGGACGGACGCGCCGGTCCGTCCATTGGAGGGTCAGTCTCTCCCGAATTACGACCAGAGTTTTCGTAGCCAACTCGAAAAAATGCGTGCCGGTCGTAGGTGATTAGCTTATCGTTACTGTAACCAACAGGTGCGTTACCAGGTGCACCTACAGCGGATTCTTGCATCTGCTGTAGGGGACGCGGTACGCCGAACTGAGGTATTCCACGGCCCGTAGAGCCACCGTAAGGCTCTTTTTCCTGGTAGCTAGGATCAGTAGACACTGACGGGTTACCGGAAGCGTGAGCCACCTTATCGCCCGGCACACCGTCGTTAGCACCGGGTATAGATCCGCCCGCGTACCAGGTGCGAATACGGGTGACGGGAATGCCAAAAGGCGAGGTAAAGGGAACTGGCCCAGTAGGCGCGTTCGCCAAATCCGCCCCGGCCACACCGGCATATCCGCCGATTTGTACCATGAATTCCTCCTATTAGGTGGGCGGTATGTCACTCTACCGCCCACCTAAACTCTGCCTACTTGGCTGCCCAGCCGCCGCCGCCGGTGCCCGCGTTAACAAGACCGGAGAGTCCGTCACTAACGTTTTTAATTAGAGACGGACCTTGCGAGCCAGGGCGCACTAGCACGAACAGTACGGCAAGGTAGATAATGCCGACTAGAAATGTGCCAAATGCGTTGCTCATTTAGGCACCTCCCGGACCCTTTTTCATGTGATTGGTATACAGGTAATACAGGAGTACACCAACCGCAAGGCCAACCCAGAAATCCTTATTCCGGAGCATCTGGCTTTTCCTCCCCTTCCGATGCGGTATTAACCGCTAGTTCCGTGTGTAGATCTTGCTTATCGCGCTCGCTAATATGCAAGCCGCTGACGATCTTGTGAAGAAAATCCGCAAGACCCTTTTCGATCTGTGGCATTTTCGATTTCTCCTCTAGACGCGCCGGGCGATGTACGCGAATACGAACATCTCCACTAGAATTAGCACGAACAGGTAGAGAATGGTCGGTGACCATGATCCGCCGCCTGCCGTTGTATTTGCTCCCTGACCGGCAGAGAACACATTGGTACCGCTCACTGTCGGCCCCATTCCTGAGCCGCTGCCACCCGCAAGCGGAGCACCCCGGTAGTATCCGAAACTACTTGTGGGGAGAGAATAATACATTGCATTATTCCCTCCTAAATGTCCACTAGCGTGGGGTCAACGTTACCGACCGGGTAGACTTCGTCCACTACCAATTCGGCAGTAGCAGCGGAGTTTGCGGAGGTGAATTCCCATGCGAGCTTCGTGGAGTTTGCGGTATACAGCCATCCCTGGCCGTACAGTTCACCCGGCAGGATAAACCGGGGGAATATGGCAACGCCGAAGTCATTCGACGGTGCGCCCGCGTAGGCACCGGCACCAGAACCAAGACCGTCAGTAGCGGTATTACCGCTCTGGTAATAGTCACTTGACGCGGGAGCCGATGACCCGTATTGCGAGTACGTGTTATACTGGTCTTCAGCCCATTTACGGACGATATCCGGGTTGAGCCTTCCCAGTGAACGGTTGTCCAGGTACCAGTAAATCGGGTCGGAGAAGCCGTCTGCGCGAAGTCCGCCGCCCGTGGAAAGGCGCGTAATAATTGCGGCACACCTAATCGCGTTACCCGTGAGGGTAGACAGAAGCGTGTTGTCCGCTCCTGCCGCAAGGTTAAAGATTTGGTGACGGCGCTTTACCTGTAGGTTTACGCCGGGAGGTACCGGCTGATTCGGGGTACCTTGCAGGTCATTTGCATCAGGCTGTGCCCATGCATCCATGTAAGGTGTGATCGAAATTACCGGCTGAGTAGTGGTTGCAGTTACCGGCGCGATGGTGTAGTCAAATCGGTATTGCGACCGCGTGTCCGTGTTGGCCAGTACGCCAGCCGTCCAACGAATTTCCGGCTGTAGGAACATGGTAAATGTTCCGGGGGTGGTTCCCGATGGCGCGTTGTAATCGTAAGACTGTACCCAGTCTCGAAGCCACGGCTTACTGTATTTCTGCATAATGTAATGCGCGTAAGCACTCATGTTATACAGAATTTCAGAGCCGTCTACGTTTACCAGGTCAGCGTTTTGGATCAGGTCCATTGCGCCGTCGTTGGTTGCGATTGCGTGACCGTTCACGGCGGTAATTGCGACACCTGCCGTAACGAGACGCTGAATAAGGTGAACGCCGCGCAGGAATTGACCGGCGTTGACCTGCCCGCCGAGTTGCTGTGCTGACGATGTGGTTGCAAGGGACGTTTGCAGACCTTGCAGGTTCTTTTCTGCGTAAAGGTTAGTGCAAATCTGGAACGGGTTTTGTCCTACTGCTGTAGGAGTATTTCCGCCGCCGCCGCTAGGCGCTGCTCCCGTAGCTGCCGAAGCCAATTTCTCGTCTCCTAATACTGTAGCGCCATCGCGCGGCCGAGGTGCTGCCACGTCTGATTTTGAGACGCGACCAAGTGGTATTGCAGGAGTCGCCACATGGTTCCCATGATAAGCACGGATACCCAAATGTGGAGACCGAGCCGCAGGTATTCCACTGCGAATTCCTCCCTAATAAAAAGGGCACCCACCGTATAACCTTCACTTAGTGAAGGTTATAGGGCAGGTGCCCTAGCGGACCCTATCCGCTGCTTACAGAATACTGCGCTTGAAGCCAGCGGGCAAGCTGTTGTTACTGCCCGGACGAAGGGAAGCTTCTAGCCAATACTGCTTGCATTTCTCCGAGCAAAACGCATAAGTACGGTAATTAGCAGGGTGGCCATCTGCCGCTGTATTTACGCGAATTCGGAAGAGAGTGCAAGCGTCGCGCTCACAGTCAAGCCACGCGCACATGACATAGGTTCCGCCCCTGTCATGATTGATGATTTTCTTTTGAATTATCGCGTGCTGCCATGCGGTTGTTCCGCGTACCGGCATTGCGTTTCTCCTGGCTTGTTAGATGATATGCCTTGCAGTCATGACACCAATAATACCGGCGTTCACGTCGCTTATCAGACTTGAACGCCAGTATTAGTTTGACGTCTATTTTCCTTTTGAATTTCTTCTTTCTGCATGTTCCCATGCGCTAATTTCCCGACGGAAGTTCTCCACTGCGCGATTCTCTAGGAGTTTGGCGCGCGTTACGGTTGCGGGCTTGAGTAGCCTTTTTCGCAGTTCTGTTAGCCACATTTCCAACTTCCATTCCGGCTGGAAACTCACCCAATACAGGATTAGTACCACTAGTGTGGTTACCAGTTCCATTACTACTTGCTTTTGCTGCTCTGTCATTGTATTCCCCTTCGATAAGGAGACGGAGACTATTCGATTCTCCTAGAATTGCTGCTTTAATCGACATGTCGATTAGCAGCACTGCTACCGATACTAGCAGAATCATTCCCGCTAGTACAGTCCAGAACTTTATATTGTCCCTGTTTCCGGTAGATCCGGCCATGGTTCCTCTCCCGTTACTAGCTTACTATGACACTGCCGAACATGTGCTGTAATTAGCGCAAGCTGTTCTTCCTCCGTATAGTCATATGGCTGACTATTTTCGTCACTGTTAAACCAGATCGCTTGCCCGCATATCCGGCAGGCATGTACCCAGCGATGTTTTGTCTTATCATCTCGCATTTGCCGTCGCATTTCCTGGTACACGGGCCAGGTTTGTGCAGCCTCACGAAACGGCCGTAGCTGCTCTTGCGCTATTTCTGCGCGTGCCTTGAGATCCGACTCCTGCCATTGCTTCATTTTACCTCCCTAGTTTAGCGGGCATACTCCGTCTAGTCGTATCTGTACTGATCCTGATGCCTGGCCTAGTCCCTGTATTACTCCTGTTGTCTGATAGAATGTGTCGGCTACTGTTGTGCCGTTACTGGTCCGCACGTAGTGATTACTCACCGGGCGGTACCCCACAGGCAGCGGATTACTGCCGTTAAGGTTCTGCGCAATGGTGAATGAGGCATGAGTTGCCGCACCGGAGAATTCTATATCTCCTGTAGGTAGCATCCTGTATTTAGGTGTCTGCCCGGACACTGCCGTCCATCCTGTGTCCAGGGGAATGTCAGTCCAGGCTTCTACTGTCGTGGGCGAGCTACCGGGATGGAATGCGTTTACAGGTCCAGTATACCCGGCAGCGAACGCATTGCTGTTAGCGTCGCTACCGGCTTGCGGTGCTAGCGCGAATTCAAGTACGGAAGCTGTCGCGTAGGTGATGGTGACTTTACCGTCGGCACCGGCACCGGAGGTATTAGAACCGGATACTGTAATTGAGCCGCTGATAGTCAGTTCAAGGCTGGTACCGTGACCCCCTGTAAAGTACCCGTAATAGCTAAGATTGTAAGGTGCTTGCGATGCTACGAACGCGCCGATAGACAGGAAGTTAAAATCATTGTTAATGAAATGCTGTGCTACAGATGATCCTAGATTAAAGCTTTTAACCTGACCCTCGCCGATGCTTACCGTGGTAAACGGCCCGCCTCCCGCGATATCATTAGGCCATGAGCTAGGCGGACTGGTTACTTTACCGCCAACGTTGGGTATGTCAATATCAATGAGCATACCGGAGTTATACCAGCTATGCAGGTTGGATAGTTTCAGGGTAGCCTGCGTACCTGTGTACCCGGCAAAATCAGAGGCAATCTGGTTTGAATTAAAGACCATAACGGCACGCTGGTTACCGTTGAAACTACCGCCGCCGGAGGTTTCGCCTCCCTGGTAAAGCGTGCTAGTTGAGCGCAGGTCATTAGCATTGCCGCCGGTAGCATCCGGCCCGTAAAATGACGCGGTAAATTGCACCTCATACGTCTTGGTTAGCGTGCCTCCGGTACCTGTACCCTGCCCGGCACCTCCGCCGCCGCCTCCCGGATTACCTCCGGTAGAGGCAGGCGAGGTACCCGCGTCACTGCCCGCGCCTCCTGTACCGCTTCCTGTCTGCGGTACAGGTGATCCTGCGTGCGTATTGGACGTGGAGCTAATTCCGTTATTACCTGCACTGGTAGAGTTGCCGCTATTAGCTCCAGAGGCTCCCCCGCCAAATCCACTAGCAGCGCCTCCGGCACCCCCGTCAAAATGGACAGAGTTTGTAGATCCTGTTCCCGGTCCCGCGCTAGTTCCTGCATTAGCTATTACACCCCCTCCGGTACCGCCAACGTCAAATAGTGAATCACTGCCGTCGCCACCGTGACCATTTCCGGTTGTATTCGATCCGCCGCCCTGACCAACTGAGTACAGGTAATTCTGCGCATTAACCAGAGGATAGTTTGGTTCGCCTGCATACTCTCCTGCATTGCCGCCGCTGCCACCTTCACTAGTATTTCCTCCATCGCCTCCCTGCCCGGCACCCCAACAGCTAACAGAACCAGTTCCGGTAATAGGCGAGGTAAAGGTATAACTGCCGTTTACTGTTTGGCTAACCGTTGTTGTGGTGGAGGTATAGCCGAATAGTACGCCTCCGCCATTGTCGAATATAATGGTAGTTTCGTTAATCTGGCCCTGATTAAATGTGCTGCCGTTGATGGTGCTGTTGGCGATTGTTGAGGCGAGAATACTCATTACAGTTGCGGTAGACTGTGTAATATTGACGCCTGTTAGGTTGCCTTGGTTAACGTTAATACCGGCGACTACAGTATTTCCGAACGCATCCTGACCAGCGGCAGCTACCCATGCACCGACCAGTGTTCCAAGTCCAGGCGTGCCATTGTAAATGAATACACCTGTTAGCGACGTATCACCTTGAATGATAATCGTCGTGAAATACTGCGCGCTCCAACCCATAACTGCGTATACCCCATTAGGGCTTTCTGGTTAGCGATAATATCCTGATCATAACGCAACCATACAGTGACAACTGGCGGGGTACCGTCAGATACATTATCACTGTAGAAAAAGTATAGATACTGACCATCCTGTATAGGCAATGGTACAGCCGGGTCCCATGAATTCTTAAAACCATTCTGGTTTGTATCCCACTGCGCAAGATCAAGGAATATATCGAATGTTGAGCCAGGCGCACCGTTAACTACGATGTGAGATACCTCAACATACGGTACATGAAAGTTAAGCGAATTCGGATCAAACGTTACAGTCCAGTTACCCGGATTAAATCCTGTAGTATCCTCCTGTCCTGTAACAGGACCGCGTGACCCGAGAGTCACAAAAGTACTCATATTTACTGTCCGCCTACGGCTATCTGGGGAATCCGCCCATCATTTTAGCGGCTTCTTTCATCATCTGAATAGGGTTCATGTTACCCTCTGCCGCGTTTTTTGCCAGGACTAGCAGGGCACCGGGGAATTCAAAAAATGCATCCTCGTCTGCGCTATCCTCGCGGAATTGCACGCGCATAGTTCCGTCAGGTTTCTTATATAGCCGGTAGCGTCCCTGCCCCACGATAACAGGAATTACTTCTAGGTCGGGCGTAGCAATTTCTTCCTTTGGCTTGCTCACAGCTTCCCTACCATTTCTGCCGGTACCTGCTTGGCTATTAGCTTGTATGCACCGATCGTTGACGTATCTGCCGCTAGGGTAACTAGCCGCTGGTCACTTATGACGACTACGTTAGACGTGAACGTGACATTAACGACGAACTGCCCGCCCATTTTAACGGTAGCACCTCCGCCAATAGGAGCGGTAGTCGTGTTCTCCCCTAGCCAGATACCCAGGTCATCCGCTGCCGCTAGCACAGCAGATATCATCTTGAGAGACCAGGCATACCCAGAATCAGGACCAGCGATTTGAACGCTGCTAGCACCGTCAGCATTCCCATTGAATTCCTTATAAGATACCCCCAGGTATTCCTGATGAAAGAAGTTCTCCATACCTTTATGGAAGACTTGTTCCATTTCCAGTCGTGTTAGGATATCGACCGGAGCTAGTGCAGAGTGTAGCCGTTGCTCCATTTAAGACCACTTTCCCGTACTTGAATCGTACGTTTGCCCGGCCACGCCGCGCACTAGATCTGATAGTGCGCTGCCAATACTGCCGATAATTTGTGTTCCTTTAGACCCTGGCCTAACCAGAGTATAGATTATTGCGACATAAATTACCGCCGCAATAAAGTAGCCGATTCTATTTCTCATGGCCAGAGCCCGATCTTTTTCAGTGCGCTCTCAACAGCACTGCTAATCGCCTTTACCTCTGGCGATCCAGGGAGCGGAGTAGCAGCACTGCCAACAGGCAGTCCTGTAATCTGCTGACCTATCTGGCTACTGCCTAGCCCGGTATTGTTATTAGTGCTGCCCTGAGTTCCGGTATTGGCTGACGCGCTTCCGGTATTTCCAGAGCCAGTACCACCACTTTCGCTGGAGCCTACCCAGTCGTTCTTGATCAAGTGGTCCAGGTCCGTTATCACTGTATTGACTGGGGATGTCACTAGGATAGCGACAATGGCCAACGCGCCAAAAGCCTTGGCAATCTTCGCTGCATTCGGGCCAGAAGCGGCAACTAGAGCCAGGATAAAAAACATGACACACAGTAGCGCGCCTCGTTTCATTACCGACATGATTTTGTCAGAGTAGCTTTGCCCGCTAGCGAACATAAGCATAATTAGCAGAGCTAGACCTACTAGGAATTCGGCTTCAAGGGTTCCGACTCCTGAGCCGCTGCTAGTGCTTCCCGCAACATCGTTACCGACGGAAGCCGGATTGTAGTCACGGGTACGTCTAGTGCTTCGGCGATTGCGCGTTGCATTTCGAGCCGGTGACGTAGACGAATTTCCCGATTGGACAGAGCGTCCTTGCGATGATGGTACACCTGGCCCCCTTAGCCTAGACGGAACAGGTACTCCCTGCTGTTGCAATGTTTTAGCCATTAGAAGCGCCTGCTGTCTTATCGAATTCTCCCATTAGCCACTGTAGCGCTGTGTCGGGATTGTGAACGTTTTCTACGCCACCCGGATGAAATGCGAAGAAAAAGCAGACCATCGCAAGGAACATCATCAGGATTGCGATAGCAAGTCGGGTACCGTTTTCCATCGCCCGTTCACCAGCCTTTCTCCACGATCTTTGCGAGCTTTCCTGTATTTCTTTTGTTCCTCCGTGTTCCATGCTTTGCACAGATCACAGTGACATTTTAGTACCTTATAGGCGTACTGTGCGCCATGTTTTATCTCTTTCATACAGGTATCGGAACTGGAATAGTGCTAGGCATGGAGACGATTGGTGAGCCGTTAGCAGCACTGATAAGTGCATGGATAGCGAATAGTAGCAAGGCAACTCCTGCGATAAACGCGCCAATTCTTACCCATGAACTAGGCTGAGCTATCCACATAAGCGCATGAATAAACGTATCAGCCTGAGAGAAAAAGCTTGTAATCTGTGACGGAATAGATAGGAGTCCACCTAGTCCACTACCGCTAGCGGCCGTAGTTGACGCCGGAGTGCCGACAGTTCCCGTTGGCCTACCATAGCCAACAATAGCGCTACCCCATGACTGTAGTGTACTAATACCCGTACCAGCGGCAGGGTCTTGCGCGCTGATTACTTTTCCGCCACCAATATAGATTCCGACGTGTCCAGGCGATGCATTGTCACCGGGAAATTGTGCGAAAACCAAGTCGCCGGGGGCCAGATTAGATTGAGATATGTGTTGCGATGCTGCGTATTGTTGTTCGGAAGTTCGGGGTATACTGATTCCAAAATGCTTGTAAACATATTGAGTGAATCCACTACAGTCCCAGCCTGTTGTTGGAGACGTGCCACCGTAGACGTATTTCGCGCCGTCAAAGGTTTGGGCGAATGCTGCAATTGCGCTGCCTGCAACTGTCATACCGGCACCGGCATAACAGTAGGAGCTTTAGGCAACAGGTTACCGCCTTCACCTACCGCGAGAAACGCATGGATTGCGAACAACAGCAAGACAACGCCGATTAGAAACGCGCCAATTCTTACCCATGAGCTAGGCTGAACTATCCAAGATATCGCAGTAATAAAAGTGCTGGCATCAGAGAAAAAGCTGGTAATCTGTGAAGGAATACCAAGAATACCGCCACCGCCGCCCCCCAAACTAGCTCCGGCATTAGCCGTACTCCCTGTACTCCAATTGCCTGTCTTAGCAGCGTTAGCAACGTCAATAGCCGACTGAACACGATTCGCATTGTTAGGTATACCCGGCCGCTCATACCGGGAAGAGAAATACAGTGCGGCAGCACTAGGGCTAGAAGCATGAGCGTTAATATCAGCAATGCTACCGCCACCCGCCCCTGAGATATACGACAGAATATTCTGCTCTGCGGCAGTTAGTGACGTACCTGTCGGATAACCGAGTTGCTGAATTAGCCCAGAGCCGGGAGGGTCACTCCCGGCACTGGGGTTACCACCTGATTCCTGTTCAATATTCCCTAGAATTCCTGCCGCCGCATTAGGGGACAGTCCATGGGAAGTCAGGAACTGGTAGATATTCTGCGCATTTTGCGGAATAGGCATAAGCTATTTCTTTGGCTGTTGCTTGACGAAATATCGCCGAGCAACCCCGCCCGTCTGTGCATCAGAAGACTGGCGTCCACTAGATTGTCGATTACCCTTGGAGGTATTCCCGCTCTTACCATCTCCACCTTGATCTCCGTCATCTCCGCCGGTTTCAGGATCAAGGTCGATTCCCAGTGTCTGCAAGAACGGTTTTGCGTGTGACCGGCGAACGCGAGCGCCACGGCCTTTTTCGTCCCAGACTTCGACGTCATAGTCTTCATCTTGCGCCGATTGCGCTTCCTTTTCGCGCTTGGCATTTAGGAATTCCTCGAATTCTGCCATGAGACCGGAATTATCGTCAGCCATTATCTCACCTTAGTGAAGGATAGGTATGTGGGTGGTCTGCTGTGCTAAGCTAAGGATAGCATACGTCCGTCGCATGTAAAGGGATCTAAATATGACTAACCAGCTTGCCAAGCACGGAAGCGAAGCCGGATACAATGCCGAACTAAATACCGGCAATATTTGCGAACGCTGCCGGGCAGCACATCGCGTATGGTCTCGCAGAAAAGGCAAAAAGGGTAAGGCTGAGGGACTAGGCCGGTATTCCTCTTATGACGTAATTGACCACCTGGATTTGCGCCGGAACCGGCCCGGAATCCGCCCGGCTCCTGCCCCTGCTGTGCCGCGTCTCAGCGCCATAGGCACGGCCACGGCAGCGCCGCCCCCTGACCGTACCCCCGACGCTCCGCCCGGCCCTGCCAGCGGCCAGCCTGAGCCGCCGTCCATGAGGGAGCGTCTGGGGTCTGCCCTGGGCGCGGTGCTAGGGGGCCCGTCCATTGACGATGCCTCCCCGTACGTGGCTACCGAGGCACCCCCGGATTATCTTGATCCTTTCGCGGATATCGAAGCCGACCCTGAGCCAGAAGACTCAGATTATTACTCTGACGATAAAGCCGAATACGTCATTAATGCTGCTGGCCTAGCTAAGATAGAAGAGAACCTGGGAACATATCTCTCTATCGTCGGCATGACAGGATCAATGATCGATCCTTATTGCGGCAGCGTGCTAGCAGACCAGCTCCCAGTTATGGTACAAAAATGGGCTAAGGTCATCACCCATTATCCCAAAGCAGCCGAACTATTCCTAGATGGAAAGGGCGGAGTAATATTCGCGTGGATTGCCGCGCTACAAGCTACCTGGCCTGTACTACTCGCGTTCTACCATCACCATCTCGCACGCGACGTTGTAATACGCGACGGAAGGGTATTCCGTAAGGACGGAGCTACCCGCCCCGGCTTCGACGGAACCATGCCTCCCATGCCTGATGACTTCAATTACTCGGCGGTTTAAATGGAAGAAAAGAAGTATGTCCTTAATGCCAGCGAGCTAGAATCACTACGCAAGGACGCATCAGTATCCGAGGCGATTAAAGAACTAGCCGACATACTATCCGGTCGTTCCCAAGACCTGCCACACCGATTCAAGGCACCCGCCGCATTCAACGAATACATGAAACAAATGGATTATGGGATTAATCAAAGTATCTATCATCAACTCCCACTAGGCTATGGTTCTGCTACTGTTATGCTCCAACTCACTACACGCCCAACCCAGAAAATTCTGGAATTGTGTTTCCAGGCGCCAGATGGTATGCGGCTATTTACACTGGAGATTGAGTATGCCGTACCAGAAAAAAGGGAGTAGGTATGTCCGAAACGGCAAATCCTATTCCTACAAACAGATCGTCGCAATCCACTTCGCAAAGCAGCGAAAGCGAGGACGTAGAAAACATAAGAGTTGAAGAAGTGCCATGGTCTAAATTGGCGCAGGAATTCGCTGAGACTTGGGGACGCGCAGATCCTAAAGACCCTCAGCCTGAACACATAGAGGATATCGGTCCTACGGGAAGCGGTAAAACTCTTTTCATGTGTAAGGTAGTACAGGAGCGCGGACTAGTCCGTAAGACTCCCTGTGTTATTATCACAACTAAACCTGCCGATGACACAGTTATGAAACTAGGATGGCCGGTAATTCAAGATGGTGATGTTCGCAAGGTCAAGAAAGCTCGCTGGTGTATCTACTGGCCAAATACCAATGCAACAGGCAAGGCTAGGAAACTATTTCAGGCTGACAGGATACGAGACCTCCTCAATTCCCTGTGGCATGCAAATTCAAATATCATCATCGTATTCGATGATTTCGGATATATACAGGAGCTTGTCACCAGCGACGGAGAACCTTTGGCTCCTATTGTCCAGATGTTCCTCCGGGAGGGACGAAGCGCGGGAATCACTTGTTTTCTGATTAAGCAGCGTCCCCAGGGTAGCCGACGGGAAATGCACAGTGAGACGCAATGGACTATTGCATTTCCGCCTAAAGACAAAGATGATCAGGAGCGGTATGCTGAGCTATTTGGCGATCGCAAAACCTATATGGCTATCTTTGACAGAATGGACGCGGAGAAACATCAGTTCCTAATTAAGCACGCGCGTAGCGGCGCTGTATTTATTTCTTGGATCGATACTCCGCTACGGCCAGTCAAGATGCCTGACAGGGACGCGAAGCAGCGCCCGTAGAGTATGACGTAGATCACATAAAAACTTGCCTGCTATGGGACTGTAAACCCTCCCAGTGTGGTTAACTATAGATGTACGGCCCCAACAGGGGGTCGGCCAACGAGAGGCACGAAAATGGCTGAGGAATTCGGCGAGTTCACCCTGGCAGTCACCCGCAAGCCGGTAGCAGGAGTCACCGCCGGGCAAATCCCAGGAGCACTGGCAAAGCTCCTAACAGAGCACGTACCCGCCGTACTCAAGAGCTCCGACCATGAACTGACGCTCACGGCAAAGGACGAAGCCACGGCAAAGAAGCTAGCTCTTTATGCCCGCGCATGGGGCGCGCGGCAGGAGCCTAAGCTTTACATCAAAAAGATCCCGAACCGGCGCAATATGGCCGATAACGTCGCACGGCTTTCCGTGGAACTTGACAAGGACGTAGCATCCAAGCCGGGTCGCCCAAAAGGCTGAAGAGAACAAGTAATTCCTTCCATTAAGGGGGCGGGCAATAGCTCGCCCCTTTAAAGGGCTGTCTACGGGAGGAGAAATTGACACTTCGTATGCCGACAATGCAGCGGATTATTCGTCTGAATGGTCATCTTGTTTTGGATGGGACAGAGACGAAAGCCGAACTGACAGAGGCAATAATCAACCTACTTGTGGATCACACAAGCGACAAATGCAGGTACCCGGAATCCTACGTCCCAATAGAAAGGCTTACCAGCGAAGACAAACTAATGGAAGCCGAACGACGGAAACCACGGAATGTTATGAATGTGGATATCAGCGGAGAAAACCTCTGATATGAGAAACTGTGATATCAACCAAGAATTCTGTCGTTTCCCGATAGCATGTCCCCGTGACGGCATATGCAGAGTACACCGAATACCACTCAAAAAGGAAACAGAAATGTCAAACTCACTATGGTGTAATATCGACGATCCCGAAACAAACGTCCCCCATCAAATCGGACACTCAATGTCCATCGATGACCCCGACCGACAGCATTTCGAGCAAACCCGCACAGTGCAAGTACCCACGGGTAATTCCTATGGACGCGCCACATATCAGGATAGACAGGAGGTAACGACGTCTATCGATATGTGCGGCTACCATTGGCGCAAACAGAATCCCTTTTCGGCGCAGGAGGATGCGCCGAAAGAAATTACCGTAGACGAAGAGAACGAGGATTTTCTACGCGGTTACCATGAAGGAATTCTCAAGGGAAAAGAATACCCCTGGTAATTCCCATAAGGAATTCCAGGGGTATTTTCGAGGGCGAGGTAATCTCATGAAAAAGCTACGTGTATTCCTCAACTGGCTAGAAGATATTGCCTACTCAATCTATATCTCATTCCACACAACGGAGGGAAAGGACAGTGACTCCAACAGACATTAGCGATCTCATGGGGATCTGCGCATTCCTAATTACGATCACAATCGCCGGGATTGTGATTATACTGGGAATGCGATACAATAGAAAGTGACAACAGAATAGGCGCTGGCTCGACCGTACACAGCGCAAGAGAATACCCCTGGTAATTCCCATAAGGAATTCCAGGGGTATTTTCGTCTCTTATTCG
>VFSW01004889.1_pt1 | contig 19955 bp, 17 predicted proteins | sample 5358111 | NCBI WGS metagenome assembly VFSW01 (sample SAMN11554181, study PRJNA540505) | mine drainage metagenome | isolation source: sediment from site ElyBrook_90M | place: USA: Ely Copper Mine, Vershire, VT | collected 2017 | reverse complement strand
GTTCACGATCACGGTTGCAAACCTCAAACGCCGTCCCGCGGCGACTCTTTCTATTCAAAATTGAATGGGAGGCTGGCCTGTTCGGCTGACCGGCCCATAGGTTCATTTCTGCCCATACGTCGCATCCGCGCCATGTTTGCGGAAGTAGTGCTTGTCCAGCAATGCCTGCGAGACGCCTGCGTTGTCCCGGCGCAGCGTGGTGGTATAAAACGCCATGCGCGCTATCGATTCCAGGATCACCGCATGGCGCGCGGCATCGAGCGCCGTTTTGCCCCAGGTGAATGGCGCATGCCCGGCCACCAGAACCCCCGGCACAGCGGCGGGATCGAGCGCGACGAAGCGGCGCACGATGGCCTTGCCTGTGTTCCGCACGTAGGCGCTCTGAATCTCCTCCGCGTTGAGAGTTTCGGTCACCGGGACAGGGCCATGGAAGTAATCCGCGTGGGTGGTGCCGAAGGCGGGAATTTCGCGTCCAGACTGCGCCCACGCCGTGGCGAACTCCGAGTGCGTGTGCACCACCCCGCCGATCTCGGGAAACGCGCGGTAAAGCTCCAGATGAGTCTCCAGATCGGAGGAGGGCTTCAAATTCCCGGCCACAATCTTCCCGTCGAGGTCGCAGACCACAATGTCGGCCGGGGTCATCCGCTCGTAGTCCACGCCGCTGGGCTTGATCGCCACCCGTCCCGCCTCGCGATCGATGCCGCTGGCGTTGCCAAAGGTATACAGCACCAGTCCCCGGCGGACGATCTCCAAGTTCGCTTCCAATACCTCAGCTTGCAGACGCGGAAATTCCATGCAGTCTTCTCCACAGCCAACGGCCGATTCGTGCAACTCAGGCGGCAGACGAAAAAAATCGCAAGATTCTAGCGGCTGGCCCGGCAGAGCAGAGTAAACCTTTTCTTGATATACCAACTTAAATTCCGCACTCATACTCTGTCAAATCCTTTCTGATACAGAATTTCAGGAACTTGTACGAAATTGCTCGTAAGCGTATTCTCAACTTATTCGCATGACTGACCGCACCCCGAAATCGAAGCGGCGCACGACCAGGAAGCCTGCACGCATGGACCTTCATACGGTCGCTCGGCTGGCCAACGTCTCGACCGCCACCGTCTCGCGCACCATCAATCACGTTCCCACCGTGAATCCGAAGATGGCCAAACGGGTTTGGGAGGTTATCAAGGAACTTGATTTTCTACCCAACACGCAGGCGCGCGCGCTGGTCTCTGGACGCAGCCGACTGCTGGGGCTGATCGTCTCCGAGATCACCAACCCATTTTTCCCCGAACTGATTCAGGGATTCGAAGACGTAGCCGTAAAACACGGATACGAAATCATGATTGGCTCCACCAACTACGCTCCGGAGCGGATGAAGAGCTGCATTCGGCGCATGGTGGAGCGCAAGGCCGAAGGAGTCGCAGTGATGACCTTCGGCATAGAGGAACCGCTGCTGGAACAACTGGCGGACCGCAATGTGCCGCTGGTCTTTGTGGATGTTGGACCGGAGCGGCCCGACATCAGCCTGCTGTGCGTGGACTATCATCATGGAATCCGCCAGGGAGTGCAGCATCTGGCCGCACTCGGCCATCGTGATATTGCCTTCGTCTCCGGGCCGCTTCGCCTGCACTCGGCGCAATCGCGCCTGATGGCCTTTCACCGCGCCGTCGAGGAGTGCGGCATCGCAATCGCCCCGGACCGGATCATCGAGGGCGATCACACCATGGAAGGCGGGATGAAGGCGGCCGACAAGCTGTTGACCGGCGCCACTATTCCCACCGCGGTGATGTGCTCCAACGACATGACGGCAATCGGAGTTCTGCACAAGGCGCACCGCATCGGGTTGCGTATTCCCGATCAACTATCTGTGATTGGCTTTGACAACATCCACATCACCCAGATGATGATTCCGCCGCTCACTACCATCCAGATGTCCTGCTTCGACCTGGCCCAAGCGGCGGTCATGGCGCTCCGGGCACACCTTGAAAGCGGGCAGACGGCAAAGCGAGAGTATCCCATCGAAACGCAACTGGTCGTGCGCGAATCCACAGGTTTTCCCAGAGGCGCCATGCGCGATTTGCAGGCATACAAGAATGCAGCGCCAGAGACGCGCATGTTTCCTCAGCAGCTCAACAAACAGTGAAGATAGCCGTCGCGGCCCGGCACGCGAGGGGCTGCGCTCATCGTCTGCTGCCAACTGGAGCGCGCCCGCGGATCAAAACCTATTTTGTGGAGAGGCCAACGCGCTGCTCCAGTTCACGAAAGCGCGGATCGGCGCGTAATGGGTCAAGGCAGGGATCGACCTTCAGATAGAGAAGTCCCACGTCATGGGCCTGATACGCTCGATCCAGCCAGTCGAATGCTTCCTGCTTGTTGCCCATCCCGGCATAAACGAGAGCAATCTCATATCGTCCCACGCCGTCGTCATGCACGTGCTTTTCCAATTCGACGATGGTCTTTTGGGCCTCCGCGGTTTGGCCAGCGCGGGCATAGGCATTGCCCAAATGCCCGAGCGTGTCCACTCCGTCTCCAGACTTCAGAAACTGGGCGATCGCCTCCGCGTATCTTCCCTTTTCCGTGTACACATCCCCTAGCAGAAAGCTCCAGTCCGGAGGATTGATGCCAAGCGCGCGCAACTGCAGAATTAAGGAAAGCGCCTGATCGTACTCGCGGGAAAAGTAATAGATGAATCCCTCGGCATGGAAGGAGTGCCAGGAGACAGGATCGAGGTCCACGCCGCGCTGCGCCTCGGCCAGCGCTTCCGGTAATTGGCCGGTGCGCACCAGGTAAAAAGCGTATTTTTCGTGCGTCGGGGCAGAGTTCGAATTCAGTTCCAGAGCCCGGTGAAACTCGGTGGCCGCTGTGGCCCAGTCCCAGTCCTGAGTCATCGCGGTGTTGGCCAGTTCCACATGGCCTTCGGGCAGCGAGTCGTCCAGCTCAATTGCTCGGATCGCTTCGGAGTGCTGCTTGGCAAACGCCTCGTGGTAGGCCATATGGCCGGATTCGCCCATGCGGCCGTAGCAATCGGCCAAAGCGGCATGGGCCTGCGCATAGTTTGTGTCCTGCGCGATGGCCTTCTCAAAATAATCGGCGGCGCTCTTGCAATTGTCGGCGTTCAAATCGAGAATCCCGCGCAGGTAGAAGTCCTGGGCGACCGGGTCGGTTGGGTGCTTGCGAGCCAGGCGAGCCTGCTCCTGTGGCGTCACGTTGATGCTGATCTGGTCGGCGATGGCCTGCGCCACTTCTCCCTGCCAGGAAAAAACGCCGGTCAGGTCGCGGACATAAGTGTGCGCCCAGATCGGGCGATCATTCCTGGCGTCTATGAGTTGCACGCTGATGCGCACCTCGTTGCCGTCGCGCATCACGCCTCCCTCCACCACGCCTTCCACCGACAACTCATGGGCGATTTCAGGCAGATTCTTCTTCGTGCCCTTGTAGCTCATGGACGATGTGAGAGAAATGACGCGCAACGTGGAAACCTGGCCAAGATCGTTGATCAGTTCTTCCGTCATGCCGTCGGCAAAGTAGTCCTGCGCTGGAAGACCGGAAAGATTCTCCAGGGGAAGAACGGCGATGGAGTGAATGCCGCTCGGCGGATTGGCGTCCCCGGTCCGCCTCTTGAAACCCGCATAAATGGCGAGCGCGGCTAGAAGCAATCCTAAAGCGACGCCGGCAAGAATGCGCGGCCGCAGGCGCCCGTTCTTCGCTTGCGCACGGGCGGTTTTCCCGGCCTTGGCTGCAATGCCAAGACCCGATTCAACTTGGGAGGAAAAGTCAGTGGAATCGAGCGGACCGTTTCCGGGCGCGGCGGATTCCTGCATCTGTGGCAGCTTGAAGTGGAACCGGGGAACATAGGAGCCGCTGGGGAGTTCGATGCGCACGGAAGGATTCTTTTGCCGCAGGTCTTCGTAATAGCGCGCAAGCTTCTTGCGGACTTCGCTTGCTCTGACCCGCACCACCGAATCGCTGCCCGTGTCGTAGCTGACCGGACGCCCGAACATCTCGGCGCCGATCATCCGCTCGCGGAGGCTATCGGTATCTCCATCGAGGGCATGGTTCACCACCAGCCGCAGAAAGTCCTGTGTGCGCTTGCTGCCGGCGAAGGCGCTGCTGGTCAGCACCTTCTCCAGGTGATCGCGCACGAGTACGGCCCGTTCCGCATCGAACAGTTCTGGTTCTCCGAGCGAAGACCGACCGACATCAGGCATTTTGGGGGTTGGATGCTCCTCAGTCAACTACTATACACCCCTGAAAATTCGTCCCGGGCTCACCATGATGACCAAAAGAGCGCGTAACGGGGTCAACTTCCAAATCATGTAAGTCATTCAAATATAAGACAGATTCAGGTTCATAACGGACCGCGAATCCGTTAATAGCTTTACAGATTTGAAATGCGAGTGTTTGAATGGGCCTGTTCTCAGAGAGGGGTAGGTGCGGTGTTGAGAAAACGATTACCCACGGTTCCCCGGATTGTCCTCCAGATTGCGACCGGCCGGAGTGTTCATTTTCGCGCGCTCGTCGCGAACCTGCGCGCCTCGAAAACGACCTTCAGTCCCAGCCGGATGTCCAGCCAGGTCTGGAGAACATGGACACTGGTTGCCGGAGTATCGTTGTGCCTGGCCACGGCGCAGGCGCAGGCGTCGGCCACCGACCCCATGCGTCTGGCCATGCAGCAGGGGGCCCAGGCGATGGCGGCCAAAGACTTCACCTCCGCGGTTGCGGCCTATACCCGCGCCACGCTCCTTGAGCCCGGCCTTGCCGAGGCCCACTTCAATCTGGGGCTGGCGGAGTTGCAGGCTGGAGATCTCGAACAGGCGCATGCCGTCCTGGAAAAAGCCGCTGCGCTGAAGCCTTCGCTGCGCGGCGCTCACTTCTTTCTTGGCACGGTTGCTTACCGGCAAAACCACCTCAAAGAAGCGGAACGCGGTTTCCTGCTTGAGACGCGCATCGACCCGCGCAATGCCAAGGCCTTTCTGTGGCTGGGAATCTGCCGCCTCGACGAGAACGAGCCCGAGTCCGCGATTGCCCCCTTGGATGAGGCGCATCGGCTCGATCCCGCCGATGTGGACACGCTCTATCATCGCGGCCACGCTTACCTGCTGGTCGCCAACGCTTCCTACCGCGCCATGTTTCAGCTCGATCCCGATTCATTTCGCGTGCATCAGGTTCTCGCCGAAGCCGATGCCGCGGCCTACCGCAATGGAGAGGCGATTGCGCAATATGAGATCGCGGTCAAAACAGCTCCCCGGCTCGCCGGACTGCATGAGAGCCTGGGCGACCAATACTGGATCGTGGGCGACCAGGACAAGGCCGCCGGCGCGTACGAAGAGGAGCTGAAGATCGATCCCGCCGATGCCACGGCGCAGTTCAAATTGGGCAGCTTGCGGGTGCTCCGCGGCAGCGCCGCCGAAGGTGTTTCGCTGCTTCGAGAGGCGCTCAAAGAAGATCCTTCGCTCAACGACGCCCATTACTACCTGGCCAATGGGCTTTCGGATATCGGGCAATATCAGGAGGCAGTACAGGAGTACAAGATGGCCATCGCGGCTGGCCCGGAGGATAACCTGGCCATCAGTTCTTACTACAAGCTGGCGCAGGCGTATCACAAACAGCATCGCGCGGAGGACGCGCAACAGGCGCTGGCCAAGTATCTGGCCCTCAAGAACCGGGTTCAGGCGCACCTGGACGCGCGCAGAACGCAGATATTCCAGAAACAATCCGAGCTTCCGGTGGATGTGGAGCAGGCGGAGAATCATCCTGCGCCTGACTGACAGTGAAGAGTTTTCCCCCGATGCGTGATTCGTCATCACGCTGATTTGCCAAACCAATGCTTCCACCGGTAGAAGACAAGAACCGGTGAAAGTAACACAGAAACAGGAAATCGTTTGCTCAGGAGGCATAACGTGAACCAGAACAGAAAACAAAAACAGGTTTATCGCATTGCGAGTAGACCGTTGACAATGTGGATAGCCCTCATCGCCTTGTTTCTAGCCGGAGGCATCTCCGCCGTTGCGCAGCTTGATACCGGCGCCATCGCCGGAACCGTTCTCGATCCTGCCGGAAAGGCGGTGCAAGACGCAACGGTCAGCATCACCGGAATCGCCACGGGAACCACCTATTCGACGGTCAGCTCCTCCACCGGCTACTACGTCTTTCCGTCGGTCCGAACCGGCGCTTATGACTTGACCGTGGCCGCGGCCGGCTTTAATACCGCAGTCCGCACAGGCGTCGTCGTTTCGATTGGCGCATCGACCTCGATGAACGTTAGCCTTGCGGTCGGTTCAACCATGCAATCCATCACCGTCAACGCCAGCGCTCAAACGCTGGAGTCGGACACCAGCACCATTGACGACTCCATTCAGCCCGAGCAGGTGGAGAATCTCCCCCTGTCAGTCACCGGTGGATTCCGCTCGCTGGAAACCCTGGTCACCCTAGTCCCCGGAGTCGTGGCAAACGTCGCCAGTTCGACGGACGCAATCAAGATCAACGGCGGCCAGGAAGAGGGAACTGACTTCCTCATCGACGGCATCACCAACAACCGCCAGCAGAACGGCTCCGGCAGCTTCATTATCGTCGAGCCTTCCTAGGACGCGATCAACGAATTCCAGGTAAGCATTGCCAGCCTGCCGATTGAAGAAGGAAGAACCACCGGCGGCTTGGCCAACTTCAACACCAAGGGCGGCACCAACGACTACCACGGCTCAGTCTACGATTTCTACAAAAACAACGTTCTTGACGCCAATTCATGGTTCTACAACGGTGAAATGGCGCAGCAGGGAGATACCGCTGCCGCCAAGGCCGAGTTCAAACGTCCAGCCGACACCAAGAACGATTACGGCGGCAACTTCGGTGGCCCCATTCGCATTCCCGGTCTCTATAACGGCAAAGACAAGAGCTTCTTCTTCTTCAACTGGGAGCAGTGGCTGTATAGATACGGCGGCGCCATTACCAGCCAGTTGCCCACGCCGGCCGAACTCGGCGCCGACGGAACTGACTTCGATTTCTCGTCCACTTTGGGCTCGACACCGCTGGGAGTTTCGCCGTGCGGAGAAACGGTGTATCCGGGCGAAATCTTCGACCCTCAATACGACAGAAATACAAGCGTTCCCTGCCGGTATGCGGGATTCGGACAAACGGTCACCGGCGCGCCGGCAAACTACACCGTTACCGGCGCACCAACCAACAAAATTCCTATCGGCCGCGAGAGCACAATCGCCAAAACCCTGACGGAAACGTACCTGATGCCGCTTGCCGAACAGGAAGTATCCGGAAGCAGTGCGTACAACTACGTCTATCGCAGCCTGGGTGTAACGAACCAAACCGTATATAGCTTGCGCATCGACCAGAATATCGGCGCCAACCATAAAGTCTGGGGCTTCTGGAGCTCCAGGGAAAACACCGATAACGGCGGAAACTCCAATATGCCGGTGCCGATTCAGACCTGCTGCGGAACCACGGATCAACTCGGCAAGATCTTCCGCGCCGGCTGGGATTGGACCATCACGCCAGGCCTGGTCAATACGCTCACCGTGGGCGGCAACCGCTCCAACAACATCAATAAGTCCAAGGCATCGAAGATGGGCACGAACTGGGATCAGAAGTTTGGCATCGCCAATGGCTTCAGCGATGACTTCCCGGTCTTCCAGTTCATCGGCAACACCTTTGGCGGCTTCGGACAGCAGGAAGACAGCACCGACACCGACAACGTGATCGCTGCCAACGACGTTCTGCACTGGCAGCACGGCGCGCACAGCTTCACCTTCGGCGGCGAGGCGCAGTATCACCAGTACTCGTGGGTTAGCAGCATCGGCGGCACCTGCAGCGGCAATGCCGGCTGCTTCCAGTTCTGGGACAACCAGACCGCATCGGATGAAAACTACTGGGGACAGGACGGTAACTCCCTGGCAGCCTTCATGATCGGCGAGACTGGTCTTGCGAGCAATCTTCACGACCTGCATGCGCCGCGCTGGATCAGCCACTACGGCGCGATCTTTGCCGGCGATACCTGGAAAGCCACTCCGAACCTGACCATCAACCTAGGCCTTCGTTGGAGTTACGAGACGCCGCGCCGCGAAGCCGCCGGTGACACTTCGACCTGGGATCCGACGCTGCCCGATGCGGCAACCCAGGCCGGCGAGTATCCCCAGGCGCTTGGCGCGCTGGTCTTTGCCGGCAAGGGCGCAGGCCGTAACGGAAGCGTCAACGAAACATGGGGCTCGGTGTACAAGAAAAACTTTGAACCTCGCGTCGGTTTCGCGTGGAATCCCGACCTGCTCGACCACAAGGCGGTCCTTCGCGGCAGCGCCGGCATCAACTACGGCCCTCTCGTCTATGCAGACTATGGGCAGGGAACCGTGCAGGGCTTCACGGTACAGGGCAGCCTCTTCACAACCGATCCACTGGACGGCGTGCCGCTCGACAACGGCCTTGCTCCTTTGGCCACCACGCCCAACCTCAACCCCAACCAGTTGGATGGAACCAACATCGGCGCCGACTACATCGCCAAGAGCAACGGGCGTCCAGGCATGGTCGAAGACTGGGCTCTGGAAACACAGTACCAGGTCAATTCGAATCTCATGGTGAGTCTGGGCTATCTGGGCATGCATGCAACACACCTGCATGCGATGCTCACCTTCATGAACGACATGCCGGACAAGGACATGGCCCTGGGCGACTACCTGAACTGGTGGGCGGCAGCGCCGGGGCCATTGGGCTGGAACGGACCGGCAATGGAACCCTACGCCAACTTCAGTTGCGCCTCCGGCTGCACATGGGGAATCGGCGAACAAGAATATCAGGCCCTGCGTCCCTTCCCGCAAATCGGCTACATCAACATGGACAGCTACCTGCAAAACCGGGGCCAGTCCACCTACAACGCGCTCGAAGCCAAGCTGGACGAGCACTTTAAGAATGGTCTGAACATCCTGGCCTCGTATACCTTCTCCAAGACCCTGACCGATGCCGACGTGATCCAGCCCTACTGGAGCACGCTGCAAAACGGCGGAGCCGTGCAGGATCCGGAAAACCTCAAGGGAGAAAAGGCAGTCAGCAGCGAGGATGTTCCCCAGAACTTTGTCATCAGCTACATCTACAACCTGCCCCTGGGCCGCGGGAAGCACTTCCTGAGCAACTCGCCCAAACTGGTGGACGCGATTGTCTCTAATTGGAGCATCTCTGCGATTCAGCACTACCAGAGCGGGCAGCCGATCAGCATCTTTGGCGCTACGGGCATCCCCGGCAAGAACTCCAGCGTTCGCTTTGACCGCGTGGCTGGCCAGTCGGTGAAAAACTCGGCATACAAAAACCCGCTGAACTTTAACAACTCCAGCAATGCAACAGCGTGCGCGACGGGTTACTTCAACTGCAACGCATTCTACGATCCCAACCTGTTCCAGAATCGCGATCCCAACGGAGTCGGAGCATCCGGCGAGGGCAATCCCTGGCGCTTCGGCAACATGCCGCGCAACTCTGCCGACATTCGCGGCCCCGGATATGCCGACGAGGATTTCGGTATCTCGAAGGCCTTTACCATCCACGGCCATATCGCGGCGGATTTCCGTGCCGAGACCTTCGACGCCTTCAACCGCCACATCTTTACCCGCCCGAACTCGAACATGAACAGCACCAATGCCAGCGCCGGCCAGATTGGCGGCCTGCAACTCGGGCCGAGAAATGTGCAGTTCCGGCTGAAGATCAGCTACTGATCTCTCTGCTGTATCTGCTTCATTGAAGCTGAAAACTCAACAAGCGCGGCGTCCACTCAGTGGGCGTCGCGCATTTCCACACGCTTCGGGCCGGATCGATCGGCTGTCCTGCTGTCAACACCATGCTCTCGCACAAAAGAAAGGGAGTCCTCGTGCGCTTTATCTGCCGATTTCTTGCCGCATTCATCTTGACCGCCGCGCTGACCGCGAACTGCCAGGCGCCCCAGGCTCTGTCTCTGAGCGGCGACTATCCTCTCACGCACGATCCCTCCATCGCGCACGAGGGGAACACCTATTACGTTTTTTCGACGGCTCTGGATGCAAGCGATGGGCAGCTCCCCGTTCGCTGCTCCCACGACCTGCACGCATGGAAGCGCTGCGGTCACGTCTTCGACGCGATTCCTGCGTGGATAAATGCGGCCAGCCCCACGACGAAGGAACTTTGGGCGCCTGACATCTCTTATTTCCAGGGGAAATACCATCTCTATTACGCATACTCGGCCTTTGGCGTGAATACCTCCGGCATCGCATTGGCCACGAATGTGACGCTTGATCCGAAGAGTCCGAAATTTCACTGGCAGGACGAGGGCCTGGTTCTGAAATCAACTACGGCGGATGACTTCAACGCCATTGATCCGAATATCGTGCTCGACGCAAAGGGCCATCCCTGGCTCAGCTTCGGCAGCTTCTGGGGGGGCATCAAGATGCGCCGCATCGATCCGGGGACCGGCAAGCCCTCCGCCGCGGACCCCACACTTTACTCGCTTGCTGCTCGCGCCAGGCCCGCCGATGCGGCGCCAGCACCTCCAGGCTTACCGCCGAACTGGGAGGCCATCGAGGCGCCGTTTGTCGTGAGGCACGGCAGCTACTTCTATCTGTTCGTCTCGTTCGATCTGTGCTGCCGCGGCACCAACAGCAGCTATCGCACCATGGTTGGCAGGTCGTCGCAAGTGACGGGACCGTATCTCGATGCGGACGGCAAGCCAATGCTCCAAGGCGGAGGCACCGAACTGCTGCAATCCAATCGCCGCTGGATCGGTCCGGGCGGCGAGTCGATCCTGCAAAGACCTGAAGGCGACATCATCGTCTTCCACGCGTATGACGCCGTCACCGGCAAGCCTGCCCTGCAGATTTCAACCCTCACATGGAAGAACGGGTGGCCGCACGCTGCGCTGGGAACAACCGGAGAATCCAAATAGCAGGAGCCGAAGTCTGTCGAGATTCCGCACTCGTCGAATGTTACGATGAGTTTTCTGAATGCGGTTGGATGGTTCACGAAATCATGAGACAAGGTTACGGATGCCCGAACCGGAGGCGATCGAAATGTCCACAAAAAAAGAGATCGGAATGATAAGTCGAGCAGTAAAGTACGGGCCGGTTTGGGCGGCGTTGGGGATTGTCTCGCTCCTTGCCGGCTGCGGCGGCGGAGGCGGCGCCGGAACCACCGGGCAAACCACGAGCACCGACATGGGTACGCCGACCACGATCAGCGACACGTACACCTTTACGATCAAGAACGCCGCCAGCGGGTTGGAACTGGGCATCGACGGGCAGAGCCAGACCGCTGGAGTTGACATAGTGCAGGAGAGCTCCGGCGCCAGCGACACGTATTGGCACGCGATGCCCATCAATACCACGTCTTCATCGTATGAATACAACCTCGAAAATATGCTTACCCATCAGGTCCTGGGCATTCTGAACGCGTCTGCCTTGACCGGCGCGCAGGCCCTGCAGTATTCCGACAACGGCACCAACGACCACGTGTGGGAGTTCTATCAGCTCGCCGACGGCAACTATCTGCTCAAGAACGTGAACAGCGGCTACTATCTGCAAAACGACGGTTCGGACGCCACCTCTTCGGCAACCATCGATCAGGGTTCGCGCTCTGCCAGTGTGGCCGGATGCACCTGTCAGGAGTGGACCGTCACATCCAGCGGCAACGCCGCCTATCCATCCCCGCTCCCGGTCTCGGGAACCGGCATCTACGTTCACGATCCGTATATGCTCCAGGATCCGGCGACCCACATCTACTGGCTCTACGGCACGCACCAGACGATCGCCTATTCGACCGATCTGTCTACCTTCACCTACACCACTGAAACCACTCCCAACGGAGCCTGCACTTCTGCCCAGGGCACTTACTGGATTACCGACGACGGACACTGCCCCATCATCGGTCCCGACCTCGCCTCCTGGTCCGGATTGCAGACGCCGCCCTCCGATAATGGCGGAAACAACGTCGATACCTGGGCGCCAAGCTTGCTCTACGACAGTGGCGCCAGTACTTATTACCTGTACTACGCGGTTCCCTACGAACCCTCGACTGGCGCCGAAGCGGTGATCGGACTGGCCACCAGCAGCGCTCCCAACGGCCCATGGACCGACAAAGGCTACGTCGTCTCTTCCTGGACCGCCGCCACCGCCGCCGCCCCCTCCAACGCCGCATGGAACTTCTCCAGCGCCACCACCTGGAACGCCATCGATCCTGCGCCGTTCACGGACGCCAACGGAAACTGGTGGCTGGTCTTCGGCTCGTGGAGCGACGGCACGCACCTGATGGAGCTTCAGTCGCCTACCGCGAACTCTTCCGCGGCCACCATCGGATTCCCTGTCTCAAGCGGCAGCAACGCCTACCCGATCACCACCACCGCCGCCACCAGCACATGGACGAAAATCGGCAAGCGGGCGGCGGGCGAGGAAGGCCCCTTCATTTACTACTGGAACGGCTATTACTACTACTTCGCGCCGATCAACACCTGCTGTGCGGGTACGACCAGCACCTACCGGGAAATCTATGGCCGCTCGCAGACGGTCACCGGCCCGTACTACGACCGCGGCGGCGTCAATCTGGCCGATGGCGGCGGAACCATCCTCCTCAGCTCGCACGGCAGCGTCTATGGTCCCGGCGGCGCCAGCGTCTTCACCGACACCGGCTCGACCGGAAGTGAGTCCCTGCCCACGCTCGTCTATCACTACTACGACGGCAATCACAATGGAACTCCCACGCTGGGCATCAACCGGCTCGGCTTTACCTCAGATGGCTGGCCGTATATTGAATAAGAACTTGTCCCGAAATAGAAACAGTCTATCTCCGGAAGATCAAGGCGGAGGCCGGCGAGAGGTTCCCACATCTCACGTTTGAGACGTGGGAACCTCGGGTCATTCACGCCGAACAGATGGTGGCGTGTGGCAAAGGCCAGGGGACCAAATAATCTGGATTCTCCCAGACCCGGATTCTCGGACTAGAAAGTTTCGCTGGACGCGCAGGCCCGCCGGAAGGCACGTTGAGCGCGCCTGCACCGCGGCAGATCACTTGGAAATTATCTCCTCCTCCAATCCGAACGTCGCGACGCCTTGACCACTACCCCCTGACCACCGACCGCTGATATAGAATCGCCCTAAGATGAAGTGTCCATATTGCGGCTTCGGGCAGGACCGGGTGGTGGACTCGCGCGAAAGCAAAGAGGCCGACGCCATCCGGCGGCGGCGCGAGTGCGAGCGGTGCAATCGCCGCTTCACGACCTATGAGCGCATCGATGAGATCCCTTATATGGTGGTCAAAAAGGACGGCCGCCGTGAGCGCTTCGACCGGCAGAAGATTCTGAGCGGCCTGCTCCGCGCCTGCGAAAAGCGGCCCGTTCCGTCCAGCAAGCTGGAGTCGATTGTGGATGCCGCCGAGGCGTATCTGGTGGATGCGCCGGAGCGTGAGCGGACGGCGGCCGAGATCGGCGAATTGATTATGGAGCACTTGAAGGGGCTGGATACGGTCGCTTACATCCGCTTCGCGTCAGTTTATCGCGACTTCAAGGATGTGCGCGAGTTCAAGGAAGAGTTGGAAGGGCTGCTGGGCAGCCGAGGCGGCAAAGTAAAGAAGCTCTGATTGGATCGGAAGCAACGAGGGTGCGATGAAACTGTCTGTCCGCAATGTGCTGAAATGGACGGCCAATGCGTGCGATGTCTATTTCGCAGTCGATACCCTTATGTTTGTAGCAGCAATTGTTTTCTTTCTTGGATACGCAATCTATCTTGGCGCTCATAATCCACATTGAGAGGAAGTCGTGAATGATGACCGAGCAGAAGACGCACAAGGTAACTCTGATTCCGGGCGATGGCATTGGCCCGGAGGTGACGCAGGCCGTGGTTCGCATTCTGACGGCCACCGGGGTCAAGTTCGAGTGGGAGCGGTTTGCCGCCGGCGCCGAGGCCTTCGAGATTCATGGAGAGTACATTCCCGCCGCGCTCTATGACTCCATCGAGCGCAATGGCGTGGCGCTGAAGGGTCCGGTCACCACGCCCATCGGCGGCGGCTTCAAGAGCATCAACGTCACGCTGCGCAAGAAGTTCGACCTCTTCGCCAACTTCCGCCCGGTAAAAAACCTTCCTGGCCTGGAGACGAAATGGCCCGGCGTGGACTTGATCATTGTGCGCGAAAATACCGAGGGCGAGTACGTGGGCCTGGAGCACGAGGTGGTGCCGGGGGTGGTGGAAAGCATCAAGGTGATCACCGAAAAAGGTTCCACGCGCATCGCCAAATTCGCCTTCGAGTATGCGCGCAAGCAGGGCCGCAAGAAGATTCACTCGGTGCACAAGGCCAACATCATGAAGTTGTCGGACGGCCTGTTTCTGCGCTGCGCGCGCCAGGTGGCCGAGGGCTTTCCGGACGTGGCCTATGCCGAGCACCTGATCGACAACACCTGTATGCAGTTGGTGATGAACCCCTACCAGTACGACACGCTGCTCTTGGAAAACCTCTATGGCGACATTGTCAGCGACCTGTGCGCGGGCCTGGTGGGCGGGCTGGGGCTGGTCCCGGGCGCAAATCTGGGCCTGAACTGCGCCATCTTCGAGGCGGTGCATGGCTCGGCGCCGGACATTGCGGGCAAGGACGTGGCCAACCCCACGGCGCTGTTGCAGTCGGCGGTGCTGATGCTGCGCCATCTGGACGAAGACGCGGCGGCCGACAGGGTGCAGAAGGCGCTGGAGACGGTCTATGCCGAACACAAGACGCTCACCCGCGACGTGGGCGGCACGGCCGGCACCTCGCAGTTCGCCGACGCGGTGCTGGCTGCCCTGGATTGAATTCCAGATAATTCCGGTTCATGGTTTCCTGACATGACCAGACTGGACATGACCAGACTTGACATGACCAGAAATGTACGCTGCGTACCAATTCCGCGAGCATATCCAGGCGGAACTGGGTTATTATAATCGGGTAGGAGGAAGCTATCTCATGCCGACTGAAACCGATGCCATGGCTGCCGTGGAGGAGACTCCCTCCGACGAAAAGAGCGGGATCACCGCGCTGCGCGTAATCACCTGGGTCTCGGTGGGGATGGCCGTGGCCGCCATCGGCGTTCTGGTGGGCCGTGAACTCCTCAGCCGCTCCAGATTCAAGAGCCGCACGCCTTACGACTTTTACGCCCAGGCCGGGGAGCCGCACGCCAACGAGTTTGGTGTCGGCATCTAACTCCGCCTTTGTTTTTTCCAACGCAAAATGCCGCCTTCCGGGGCGGCATTTGACGTCTTTGAGGGAACTTGTTGTGCCGGATTCCCAGCGTACGAAAAGGATTCCGGGTGCGCGCGAAAAAGTCAGAAACGTCCGCCGCGCCGCCCTGGGCTGAAGCCTCTGGGCTTGATGGGCGCGGTCACCGGCAGATGGGTCTTGCCCTTCGGATAGACGGCGAGAAAGCGGTCCTGGCCCTCGCCACTACTGGCCGTCTCCACGCCCTCAATGCCGACGAAGGCCATGTGCATCAGGCGGCGCTCGCGGCTGTTCGTGGGCGGAAAAGCGAAGGGAACGCCGGAACGAATGCCCTTTTACGCCGTCGTTTCGGCGGTCAGGCGACGCGCGGCCTCGCGCAGCGCCTTGAAGTTTCCGGCGTCAAAGCTGACCAGGCTGCCTTCGCGCTGGTCGAGGCGCAGAATCTGCGCAGAGATGGTTTCCAGAGCCAGCAGCAGCTCACCGTTGTGCTGAGTGACCAGCGGCACGTCCTGCCCGGCCAGCTCCACGCAGAGTGCGGGCGCCTGGCCTTCCGCGTCGGGCGTATCGTCGCCGGCGGTAATGCGGTATTTGAGGCGCAGGCCGCCCAGCTTGTTCAGGGAGGCGAGAAATCCGGCGATCTTTTGGGCGGCTTGTTGCAGGTCGTCTATCGGCATAACAAATCAGTATCGCAGAGACGGGCGGCTGGCGACGGGAGAAATCGGCAAAAACTTCGCCCGAAAACTGAATGGCGCTGAATCGCCCTAGCGAATCACTTTCAAAGCGCCGCGGAAGAGGCCGTCGAAATCGGCAGAGAGCGCGGCTTCCTTGGCCACCGCCTGCTGGATGGCCTTTTCGGCGGCGGGCCGCTGGTAACCCAGATTGACCAGCGCGGAGAGCACGTCTTCGACCGCCGGTCCCTGTACGGAGGACGCCACCGGCGCCACGGCAAAGTCGTCCAGCTTGTCTTTCAGCTCGACCACCAGCCGCTCGGCCAGCTTTTTGCCCACGCCGGGAATGCGCGTCAGTTGCGCGTGATCCTGGCCGCGGATGGCCTGCACGGTGCGCTCGACCGAAAGCCCGCTCAACATCTTGACGGCCAGCTTGGGGCCCACGCCGCTGACGGTAATCAGCCGCTCGAAGAGCCGTTTCTCCTGAGAGTCGAGAAAGCCGAAGAGGGCGATCTGGTCCTCGCTGACCTGGGTGTGAATGTGCAGCGCGGTCTCCGCGCCCAGCGAGGGCAGGGCCGTGAAGGTGGGCACCGAGATGACGACGTCGTAGCCCACCCCGCCAGCCTCGACAATGGCCTGGCCGGGCTGTTTGTAGATGAGCTTTCCGCGCAAGTGAGCAATCATGGTGACCTATTGTAGATTCCCGGGCCGGCAAAGGAACACCAATCCGCCGCAATCGCGTCCAAGGGGGGCCGGGAATGGCTTTGGTGCGCCCGCGCCGGATACAATAGGTTCTGGGCTGTGGCAGGCGCGCGGCACACGATTTTTTCTTGAGATTTGGAGCTGGTGCACGTGAGAGGCATTTTTCGCCGCGCTCTGCGGCTGGAGTTGGTTTCAGGACTGGTAGTCGCGCTGGCCATGCCCGCGCTGTCGGTGGCGGCGCACGGGCAAGGTGTTCCCACGACAACGACGCTGACTGCGGAGACAAGCGACCAGGGCGGACAAACGCAGGCCACGGTAACGGTCAATGTGACCGGCGACGACGGGCAACCGGCAACCGGCGCGGTGGTCTTCAGCGACCGGGGGCGGCAATTGTCCGGCGTGTCGCTGAACGCTCAGGGACAGGCCACGACGGTGCTGGATCTGGTGGGCGGCAATCACCTGCTGCGCGCCTCCTACACCGGCGACGCCACCCACCAGTCTTCGGTTTCTGCCTCGGCGGTCGCAAACTCCGCGATCACCACCATTCCTGATTTTCAGGTCACGGTGGCACCGGCCACGCTCTCGCTGGTTCCCGGCACTGCGGGAACCTTGGTGATCACGCTGACGCCGGTGAATAACGCGTCCCTGACGGCTCCCATGTTCGTCACGCTCTCCTGCTCCGGTCTTCCCGATCAGGCCTCCTGCTCCTCAACTCCGGCGACGCTGGAAATTCTACCCACGACGCCCACCGGTTGCACCAGCGGCTCGCCCGCCTCGGCCTGCCCGCCCACCAGCACCATGATTATTGAGACGGTGGCGGCATCTTCGACGGCCAAAATCTCGCCGGCGAACCCGCCGGGCCGGGGCACGAGCCCCATCGCCTGGGCGTTTCTGCTGCCCGGCGCGCTGGGCCTGAGTGGTCTGGCCTGGGGAACGCGCCGCCGCAGTTGGCTCAACCGGCTTTCGCTGGTGGCTCTGGTCGGCCTGGTTACACTGCTGGGCACCACCGCCTGCAATCCGCGCTACTTCTATCTCAACCACGGACCGCCTCCCAGCCCGCCGACTCCGGCCGGAACGTACACCGTGAGCGTCACCGGCCAGGCCACTAACGGCGTCACCGCCACCGTGCATTCCACCACATTTGCGCTGACGGTGCAGTAGACAGCAAACCCCATGAACCGCTGGCACTCCCCTCCCGCGCAACTCTACGCCATGGTGGAGCGCACACCGGGTACTGTGCTGCTGGAGTGCGCCAGGCCCAACGCTGCCAGGCCCGGTGTCCAAGAGCTCTGGACCCGCCTGTTTACCGCGCCGGTGCGCATTCTGACGGCCAGCGAACCGGCGGAGGTTTCCGCGCTCTTTGCGGAGATGGAACGCGCCGTTGCCGCCGGTCAGTTTGCCGCGGGATTTTTCTCCTACGAATGCGGCGTCTGCTTTGAACCCAAAGCCGACTTGCGCCCCCGCCCCGCTCCCGGCCAGGCCGGATTGCCGCTGGCCTGGTTCGGCGTCTACGAGCACTGTCACCGCTTCGACCATCGGACGGGCGCGTTTGTGGACGGCGACCCTCCGGGGCTGGACCGCTTTCCGGCAGACGGCGGCAGCGAAGATTCCGCCGCGGAAGCGCGGCTTGAGGCCACATTCAGCCTCGCGGAATCCGAGTACGGCGAGCGCATTGCAGCCATTCAGGAGTGGATTCGCTCGGGCGACATCTACCAGCTCAACTTCACCGCGCCTCTGGTGATACACGCGTCCGGCTCGGCGGCGGCCCTCTATGCCCGTTTGCGCCGCCGCCAGCCGGTAGAGTTTGGCGCATTCCTGCATTGCCAGGCAGGACGCCACATTCTTTCCTTTTCGCCGGAGCTGTTTTTCCGCATCGAAGACGAGGGCGGCAGGCGGCGCATCACCACCCGCCCCATGAAGGGAACCGCGCCGCGCGGCCGCACCACCCTTGAAGATCGCGCGCAGGCCGAGTGGCTGGCAAACGACCCCAAGAACCGCAGCGAAAATGTGATGATCGTGGACCTGTTGCGCAATGATCTGGGCCGATTGTGCCGCTTTGGCAGCGTAGAGGTTGAGAGCATCTTCGCCATCGAGCGCTATCCGACGCTATGGCAGATGACTTCGACCGTCCGCGGCGAGCTGCGTCCTGAAATCGGCTTTCAGCAGATCTTCCGCGCCCTGTTTCCCTGCGGCTCCATCACCGGCGCGCCCAAGGTGCGAGCCATGCAGCTCGTGGCCCAGCTCGAAGGCGAATCCAGAGGCGTTTACACCGGGGCCATCGGCTATTTTTCACGGGAGCGGACGGCCTTCAACGTGGCCATTCGAACGCTGGAACTGGAAGCCAGCCAAGCAGAGCGCGGAGTCCAGCTTGGCCGCATGGGCGTCGGCAGCGGCATCGTTGCAGATTCCGATGCCGCAGAAGAGTTCCGCGAATGCCTCTTGAAGGCCGAGTTTCTGGGCGCGGCTGGCCACGCCATCCCGCGAGAATTTTCGTTGCTGGAATCACTGCTGTGGCGCGACGGCTACCCGCTGCTTGAGTTGCACCTGGACCGGCTGGAAGATTCGGCGGCCTACTTTGACTTTGCCTGCGACCGGGCGCAGGTCAAGGCTGCGCTGCTTGCGTACGCCGCTCAATTTTCCGGCCCGCAGTCCAGAAAAATCCGCCTGCTGCTCTCGTCGCAAGGCTCTGCGCAAATCGAAAGCGAGATTCTGCCGCGGACTGCGCGCGGCGCGCACGCCAACCCGGTCCGCGTGTGCATCGCCCGCCAGCGCACCGATCCCCGCGACCCCATGCTCTTCCACAAGACCACGCATCGGCCGCTCTACGCGGCAGCCTTCCAGGCAGCGGCTCAGGCCGGCTTCGATGAGGTTCTGTTTCTCAACCAGCGCGGCGAGTTGACGGAGGGCGCCATCAGCAATGTCTTCATCGAGAAGGACGGGCAGTGGTTTACGCCGCCGGTGGAGTGCGGGCTGCTGGCCGGCGTCTTCCGCCGCCATCTGCTTGAGACTCGGAGGAAGACTCGGATGAAGACTTGGATGGAGCCCCAGCCGGAGATTGCCGAGCGCATTCTCTCTGCCGATGATCTGCGCCGCGCCGACGCCGTTTATCTGGCCAACGCCGTGCGCGGTCTGCGCCGTGCGGCGATCGACTGGAAAATTTTTCTTCCCTGACCCCTCGTGTCCTGTCTGTAAAATTCGTTCACCAAACAAGCTGTCATCGTTGTATTTCTGAATGAGCAGTGGTTTCGGTGACACTACACTCGTTGAACCATTCCATACTCTCTCCCCAGCCTCTCTGTTGATTCGACTCTGCATCCAAAGGTCTAGAGCATATCTCTCATAGATGTACGCCATAACCAGCGAACCTGAACCATGCCTGAGCGTTGTCAGGTGTGATTTGTGGGA
>VFSW01004888.1_pt1 | contig 19955 bp, 17 predicted proteins | sample 5358111 | NCBI WGS metagenome assembly VFSW01 (sample SAMN11554181, study PRJNA540505) | mine drainage metagenome | isolation source: sediment from site ElyBrook_90M | place: USA: Ely Copper Mine, Vershire, VT | collected 2017 | reverse complement strand
GCTTGCTTGCTTCCGCCGGCCTCGCCTCGCTGCTGCTCGCAGCCGCTGCCAAGTCTACAGTGTCCAATTTGATAGCCGGCCTGCAGATCGCGCTCAGCGAGCCGATTCGCATGGACGATGTCGTGATCATCCAGGGCGAGTGGGGGCGCATCGAAGAGATTACTAATACTTACGTGGTGGTGAAGATCTGGGATGAGCGCCGCCTCGTTGTTCCGCTCAGCTTTTTCATCGAGCAGCCCTTTCAGAACTGGACCCGCCGGCGCAGCGACATTCTCGGTACAGCTTTCCTTTATGTGGATTACACCGTGCCAGTCGAGCCGTTGCGCGCTGAACTCCAGCGCATCGCGCGCGAATCCCCGCTGTGGGATGGGCGCGTCTGCGGTTTGCAGGTGACCAACCTCTCGGAGCGCACCATGGAGTTGCGCTGTCTGGTCAGTTCCCTGGGTTCGTCAGAAAACTTCGATCTGCGCTGCCTGGTGCGCGAGAAGATGGTGGAGTTTCTGCGCGACAATTATCCCCACGCACTGCCCACCATGCGCTTTGAGGTGCGTCCCGTTTCCCAAGCCTCTTCCGAGCTCGCACAATCCGAGTTCACGTCCTCCGGCAGCTAATTCAGTTTCTGACCTGTGTAAGCAGGCTTTCCAGCCACCCAGGTCTCGATCACCTGCGTTGTCAGCAGTGCCGCCGGGCTCACGCGAAACAGGTTGCGATCCACAAGCACAAAGTCCGCGTCATATCCGGGCACAAGAAGACCCTTGCTCTGTTCGGCAAACTCGGCGTAGGCCGCGCCCTGCGTATAGGCTGCCAGCGCCTGCCCGCGCGAAATCGCATTCGCCCGGAAATAGGTTTTCGACCCCTCTCCATTCATGCGCGTCACGGCAGCATACAGGCCGCGGAACGGCGTGATGGGTTCAACGGGATAATCTGTCCCGAACGCGAGAGGCACACCGGCCTTGAGAAACGCGCGCCATGCATAAGAGTAGGCCGCACGCTGCGGTCCCAGCCGTGCTTCCGCCCAGGTCATATCCGTGAGCAGATGATTCGGCTGCATCGATGCAATTACGCCTAGACGCCTGAAGCGCGGAATATCCGCCGGGTCGACAACCTGCGCGTGCTCTACGCGATTGCGCGCCGTGCGTGAGACCCCGGGCTGCGAGAATGCTTCCAGCGCCATCGCCGTCGCCCGGTCGCCAATGGCATGAAAGCCAATCTGGAATCCAGCCTTAGCGCGTTCTATCGTCATCGTATTCAGCTCGGCCTGGTTGTACTGCGGCAGGCCGGAATTCTTCGGGTCGTCCGCATAGGGTGCCTTCAGCGCAGCCGTGCGCGAGCCGAGCGATCCATCCATGAAGCCTTTCAGCATCCCCGTGTGGAGCATTGGATCGTTCGCATCATGATGCGCGCGCATCTTGATCAGATCTGCTAAGGGCGCATTGAACGGCAGCCATTCGCTGATGCGCAGATGCAGTTGCCCAGCCTCTTCCAACTGCTCGAAGATCAGGAAGTCCGCCCACCTGCTGAAGTCCTGAACGCTCGTCACGCCGTGTGCCAGCGCATCGTGGATGGCGAGCAAATCCGCCTTGCGGCGTTCTTCCTCCGTCGGCGGCGGAATCACTTTTTTCACAAGCGATTGTGCGGACTCACGCAGAATTCCCGTGGGCTCCCCGCTGGCATCCAGGTCGATGGCGCCGCCCTGCGGCGGCAAAGTCTTGCCGGTGACACCTGCCGCTTTTAATGCAGCTGAATTGGCGATAGCGATATGTCCGTCAATGCGCACGAGAAAAGCAGGATGGTCGCCTGTAATTCGGTCGAGATCCTGCCGCAAGGGCAGCACAGGCTGCGCCCAGAGTGTATGGTCCCAGTTTCCACCCAAAATCCAGCGGCCGGAGGACAAGCCCGCGGCATAGGCGCCGGTCTTCGACAGCATCTCCTCCAGAGAACCGACGTCCGTCAGGTCGAGATGCAGCCTCGTCTGCCCGGCGGAAGCCAGGTGCGTGTGCGCGTCATTGAAGCCCGGAAAGATATACGTGCTCGTGTGTTCCGTGTCCAGGTTGATCTTCGCCGTAGACAAACCGGCCATGCTCAGAATCTCCCTGTCATTTCCGATGGCCACAACCTTGCCGTCTGCGAGCGCCATCGCCTGCACCGTGTGCGGATGATCCTCCGCGAACCCCTCACCGGTGTAGATCACGCCGTTATAAAAAATTGTGTCCGGTGCAGGCGAGGGGCCGCGAGGGCCGTCCCGGTGCGAGTGGATCGGTTCCTGGCCGGTCAGCATGACTGCGGCAGCCAGGGCGATTGCGGACAGTGAATGAATGCGCATGCGCGGAGTCTAGCAGAAATTCGAGAGAGGCTTACTCGGCTGCCCACTCCGTCATAGCCAGTGTCAGCAGCAGGACCCGGCGTAACCCGTGTTCGCGGTCCTTATCCGTGAACCACTCCGCCAGCGTGTGCGCTCCGCCGCCTTCGCCGCCGGCTCCCATCGAAAGTGCTGGAACGCCAATCGCCAGAGGGATATTTGCATCCGTCGAGCCGAGGCGCAGATCGCTTCGCAGATGCAGGTGCCGGTCCACCGCGCGCAGCGCGTCCAGCAGAGGCGAGTCCGGCGGAAGCTCTGCAGTGGGCCGGTCGCCAATTTTGCGCACGCTGCTCGTGAGCAGGCCGCGGCTACGATACGGCGGCGCTGCGGCATTCGCCTCCAGCAACGCATCTTCCACCGCGCGATGCAGCGCCACCTCCAGCCGCACCAGCTGGGCCGCATCAGTTGATCGAAAATCCACAGATGCTGTCGCGCATTCGGGAATGGAGTTGACGCTGGTGCCGCCATGCATGGTGCCGATGTTGAACGTCGTGCGCGGCTCCTCGGGCAGCGGAGTCTGCGACAGCGTTGTAAGCGCGGCCGCCAGAGCCGCAATCGGGTTGGGCGTGCCTGCGTCGGTAAAGCTGTGTCCGCCCGGCCCGGAGATGCGAACTTCGAAGCGGCGGCTGCCCAGAGCCTGCGTCACAGCAGAGTCCGCGCCTGCGCCGTCGAGCACAATGTGAGCCGCGACACGCCCTGCCAGTGCAGGCTGCGCATAGAAATGGCGCACGCCGCGCAGGTCGCCCTCGCCTTCTTCACCCACGTTGGCCAGCAGCAGCAGCGGCACGGCGAGCGCCACCTTCCCTTGCAGGATGCACTGCGCCACCGCCAGCAGGCCCGCCACACCCGCGCCATTGTCGCAGGCCCCCGGCGCACTCAGCCGCCGGTGCCCGCCCTCGCGCTCCAGCATGGGATTCAGCGCCGTATCCGCTGGAAAGACCGTGTCGAGGTGCGCCGAGAGCACCACGATAGGTCCGCTGCTCTCGGCCGGCAGATGTGCTGCGGGCAAAAAGCCCATCACATTTCCCACCTCATCGATCGTGATGCCAGTGAGGCCCATCTCTGTAAATCGCTGGCGCATCCATGCCGACCGTGCCTGCTCGCCAAACGGAGGAGCTGGAATACTCGATAGTTCAAGCTGCCACTGCATGATGCGTTCTGCATGGGTGTGCAGCCATGAGAATGCGGCATGAACAGGCCTGCGCGAGGCAATGGTGGTCACGCGCGCAAATGCCGAGTTGCGGGATAGAAGCGCCATGCGGTTGACTTCAGGTTAGCAGGGCGCCGAAGAAGATCGCATGAATTGGTTCACGCGGACGCGACGGGAACAGACGTTCCTTCTGCGTCATACTCCACCGAGTGCAGAAAGAGTCCGCGCGCCGGCGCGGTAGGGCCCGCAGCCGCGCGACTGTGTGCTTCAAGAATGGCCGGTACTTCGTCCGCTTGCAGTGCGCCACGCCCCACTTCCACCATCGTGCCCACCAGGTTACGCACCATGTGATGCACAAATCCGTTGCCGCGCACGCGATACACCAGCAGCTCGCCCGCATCGCAGGTCTGCCGGTCCCAACGCGACTTGAAAATCCTCCGAATCGCCGAGAGCTGTGTCGCCGCCCCTCCGGGTCTCCCGGCGCTCGCGTCGTTTTCGCGCGTGGCAAGGTCCGGGTCGGTCGCTGCAAAGCTGACAAAATCGTGCTCGCCCACGAAGCAGTGAGCCGCCTCTTGCATCGCATCCGCGTCCAGAGCCCACGGACATGCATATACATAGCGGGCAAGAAACGGCGGACAGACTACGCCCATCTTTCTTTGCGCCTGCAGAATGCGGTACTCATACGTCTTCGCGCGCGCATCGTGCCGCGCATGAAATCCGTCGCGCACCGTCTCCGCCGCAAGCACACGGATCGCATCCGGCAGGGTGCGATTCAGCGCGCGCTGCAGATTATCCTCCGGAATCGCCGCCAGCAGTTCGAAGCTCGCAACCTGCGCCAGCGCATGAACGCCTGCATCCGTCCGCCCGGAACCCTGCGGCAGCGGCGCTTCTCCTGTAATTCGTTGCAGCGCCACCTGCAGCGTGCCCTGGATGGTCGGCACCCCCGACTGCACCTGCCAGCCGTAAAAGTCCGTGCCGTCATAGCTCAGGGTCAGCTTCCATGTGCGCGGTCGGCGCTCGTTTGAACTCGCAGTGCTCACGGGTACCTATTTCGATAACAGCAGCGTTCACCTAAATCAGCAAAATGGTAAACAGTAGGTCTGCGATATACTCAGTGCTTTGGACACGTGGTCTTCGGCTTGTGTTCACGGTCCTTACACTGGGCAGAGCGCCCTGCGGGAACGAAACGCAGGCGCGGCGCGTATGCATTCAGAGTAAGGGATCCAGGCAGGCAGCGGAAAGGCCCGGCGGTGCGACAATAATGCGTCCCCAGGGCCCCTTCAAACGTCTTGAACAATGGCACCCCACATGCCCCCAGCGAACCGTGGAGATGAATCATGCATTTGTTCGGTACTCGTGTGTTGAAGCAGAACGGAAATGCACCGCACGGCAGTCGGCATTCCGCAAGGCAGTTGCGCGCTGTTGCGGCGGCCTTGCTTACGCTCTCGGCATGTATGCCATCGGGCTTCGCCCAGCAGCAGGCAGGCGATGTGCTCGGCGCCGGTGAAAAGAACCCGGAAAAGGCAGCCTCGGCGCTGCCTTCCGCTCCTGCTCCGACGCTGACCCAGCCAATCAACCTCCGCCAGACGCAGCGCGACTTCAGCAAGCCTGCGGCCCGCGGTCTCGGCAGTCCCATCAACTGGTACCGCCCCACGACGATCGGCGAGGCCAGCTTTGCTAACTCCGTGCGCCTCACCAATCTCGTCAAAGATGGCAAGATCTACCTCAGCCTCTCCGACGCGATTGCACTGGCCATCGAGAACAACTACGACATCGCCATCTCGCGCTACGACCTCGACATTGCCGATACTGATATTTTGCGCGCCAAGACCGGCAACCTGATTCTCGGGGCGCCTTCAGGCCTCGTCACCGGTACGCTGGGCGGCTCTCCCTCCATCCTTGCCACGGGCGGTGGTCCCGGCGGCACCACGGTTGGCTCCGGCGGCGCAGGTTCCGGCGTCAGCGGCCTCACTCTCACCACGAATGGCGCTGGCCCTTTACCCGCCCTGATTGATCCTTCAATTACGGGCACGATTCAATGGGATAGAAATCGTACCCAGCTTACCGGTCCCTTCAGCCCGGCGGCTGCGACAAATACGAACACGTACAACTTCACGTACAACGAGGGCTTCAATCCCGGCACTGCGCTCGCTGTCACCTGGGGCAACACGCGCGTCACTTCGAGCAGCACGTTTGCATCCTATTTCCCGAATTACAACTCCACCTTCAAGGCTCAGGTCACGCAACATCTTCTGCAGGGAGCCGGTTTCTGGGTCAACAAGCGATTTATCTATCAAGCCATCAACGATCGCCGCATCACAGACTCCTCCTTCCGCCAGCAGCTTCTCTACACCGTCAACCAGGTGGAGCAGATCTACTGGGGCCTTGTGCAGGCCTATGAAGATGAGCAGGCCAAGGAGCAGGCCCTCGAACAGAGCACCAAGCTCGACAGTGACACGCGCAAGCAACTGGAGATTGGAACGATGGCCCCGCTCGATGTGGTCAACGCCGATTCCACAGTCGCCACTGACAAGCAGGCTCTCATCAGCTCTCAGAGCGTGCTCAGCTACCAGCAGCTCATCATCAAGCAGGCCATCGCCCGCAACCTGAGTGATCCTGTCTTGGAAAGTGCGCCCGTAATTCCGACCGACCGCATCAGTCTCGATGAGATTCCGGAGGAGCACCAGCCCACCGAGGCCCTGGTGCAGACGGCCTTTCAGAACAGGCCTGAGCTGGAACAGGCCGTGCTCACCCTGCGCAATGACGAGATTACCCTCAAGGGCGCACGCAACGCGCTGTTGCCGATGCTCGACATCTTTGGTTATTACGGCGCAAGCATCACCGGCGGACCACTGAACCCCAATTGCAACGTCTTCGGTACTCCCTGCTGGACGGCTGGAAGTAAAAGCCCGGTGCCGTCAGGCTACGGCGGCGTAATCTCCGACCTGGTCAACAGCACGGCTCCAGACAAAGGCGTCGGCTTCAACCTCACCGTTCCTCTCCGTAACCGCGAGGCGCAGTCCGCGCAAGCGCGCTCTCTCATGGAGTACCGTCAGGCTGAACTGCGACTGGAGCAGCTCTACACGCAGATTCGCATGCAGGTCGTCAATGCCCAGTCTGCGCTCACCAACGACCGCGCTCTTGTTCAGGCCGGCGATGCCGCGGTCAAGTTCAACCAGCAGAGCCTGGACGCGGAACAGAAGAAGCTCAAGCTTGGTGCTTCCACCACCGCCAATGTCCTCCTGCAGGAGCGCAACCTGGCCACCGCGGAAGATAACCTGATTGCCGCGCACGCCGCCTACGCTAACGCACGCGCCGCGCTCTACCAGATCACGGCGACCACACTGCAGCACTACGGCATCAATCTGCAGGACGCAGCGGCAGGCAGCGTGAGCACCAATCCCGTCGTTCCCGGTCTGCAGTCCGCACCCAACGGGCAGGGACCAACCACCGCGCCACCGGCCTCGCGCTGAGGGCAGCAGGAACTCGAAGGCCCGGCGTGAAGCCGGGCCTTTTCATCTCCTCACTGCGCTTGAGTTTTACCGGTCTGCCACTCGATCCAGCAGATCAAAGAACTCGGGAAAACTGATGGCTGCCGACTCCGCGCCTTGGATCAGCGTCTCGCCTTCCGCCCGCAGCGCTGCTATGCTGAAAGCCATGGCAATGCGGTGATCACCGCCCGCATCGATCGTTGCGCCATGCAACGTCTGCCCGCCCGGCACATCCAGCCCGTCCTCGAACTCCATCACCTCAGCGCCCATGGCGCGCAGATTCTTCACCACCAGCGCAATGCGGTCCGACTCCTTCACGCGCAGTTCCTTTGCATCGCGTATCCGGATACCACCTCGCGTGAAAGGACCAGTCGCCGCCAGCACAGGCAGTTCGTCGATCAGTTGTGCTGCCAGCGCGCCGTCGATCTTTGCGGTGCCAAGACCATTCGCCGGAGCCGAGATTTGCACTGTGCCCACCAGTTCCGCATGCTTCTCTTCGAGATTCAAAACCGCGATGCGTGCGCCCAGCGATGCAATCACATCCAACAACGCCGCGCGCGTCGGATTCATGCCCAACGCGTCCAGCACCAGGGAAGAACCGGGAAACAACGCCGCTGCACAAAGGAAAAACGCCGCCGAAGAAAGATCGCCTGGCACGGCAGCCTCAATCGCGTGCAGCTTCTGCGGCCCGCGGATCGAAACCGACTCTGCGGTTCGTTCGATCGTTGCGCCAAAGGCCCGCAGCGCCAGCTCGCTGTGGTCGCGCGTTCTGACGGCCTCGCGCACCGTCGTGGTCCCTGCAGTCTGCAACCCCGCCAGGAGCACGCACGTCTTCACCTGCGCGCTTGGAACCGGCGTCGTGTATTCGATCGCTTGCAGCGTTGCGCCTTCGATGTGGATGGGGGCATGGCCCTCGGTCAACATCAGCTTTGCGCCCATCTGCCCCAGCGGCTTGCGAATCCGCTCCATCGGCCTGCATGAAAGGGAAGCGTCGCCAGTCAGCGTAAAGTGGCCCTGTTGTGCTGCGAGGAGGCCAGAGATCATGCGCATTGTCGAGCCCGAGTTGCCGCAATCGAGCGGATGACTGGACGGTGTCACCTTCCCGGCCACGCCCGTTACTTCCACGCTTCCGTCTTCGCGCCATGCTACCTTCGCGCCCAACGCCTCCATACAGGCAAGCGTTGAAGCGCAGTCCGCTCCGGTCGAGAAATTCGTGAAGCGCGAGGTGCCCTCTGCAAAGGCCGCCAGCATGCCGTAGCGGTGGCTGATCGATTTGTCGCCCGGCAGGCGCAGGCTCCCCAGCACATTCCGTGCCGGGCGAATGATGCGTTCTTGCGTTGCGGTGTGCAATGGCTCTCCGAGAGTTGATGTCTCTTCAAGTCTATCAATCGGGCTGGGTAGCTTACGCAGTTGAGGCCTCAACGCACGCGCAACACGATGATCGTCTCATCGTCAAAGCGGTCGCGTCCGCCCTGAAAGCGCGTCACATCGGCGAGGATCGCCTCCGCAATTTCGGATGCAGGCCGCTCTCTCTGCGAACAGAGCAGGCTCGACAGCCGCTCTTCCCCATACATCTCACCCGAGTCATTTTCTGCATCCAGAATGCCGTCTGAGATGAATACCACCGCATCTCCCGGCTGCGTAGACAGGTTGAATTCTTCGTACGACACGTCCGGAAACAGCCCCAGCGGAAAGCCTTCTGCGCGTACCGTCATGGACTGGCCGCCGCGGCAAAAGATGGGCTGCACCGCGCCGGAGTTGGCAATCTGCAGCGTGCGATTCTCGTCATTCCACAGCACAAACAACAGAACGACATATTGCGATTCCAGTTTGCGTTCCTGCAGCGCATCGTTCAGCAGCGTCAGCATCTGTGCCGGGGCTGGATGCTGCGCCGCTGCGGCACGCATGATGCCGCTCACCAGTGCCGCAAACAACGCCGCCGGAGCTGCCTTGCCGCTGACGTCGCCAAGCACAATCGCTGTCTGTCCCGGCCCGTAATCGACAAAGTCATAGAGGTCGCCTCCGATGGTCCGCGCAGGCAGAAAGCGCACGGCCAACTCCGCATGTTCATGCTTGGGGGCTTCCGGCGGCAGCAGCCGCAGTTGCACTTCGCGCGCCATGGCGATGTCGCGCTCCAGTTGGCGCTCCTGCCTGCGCACAGCTTGATACAGCCGCGCATTTTCGATGGCGATCGCCACCTGCGCAGCCATCGTCGTCAGCGTGCGTTCGTGCTCTTCGTTAAAGAAGCCCGCGCGCGTATGCTCCAGATCCAGCACGCCGATGATGCGGCCCTTGTGAAACAGTGGCACAATCAGCTCCGAGCGCGTCTCAGGATTCATCGGAAGATAGCGCGAGTCCTTGCGCACGTCGGGCACATTCACGGGCCGCCACTCGCGTACCGCGGCGCCCACCAGGCCGCTGGTGATGGGGATACGGCGCATTGGCGCGTGCGCATATCCAAAGCGCCATGCATAGCGCGTAATCAGCGTCTCGCCCTTGTTATCGAGCAGCATAATGCTGAACATCTGGTAGTCGATCAGCCGCCGCAGCAACTGTCCGATGCGCGCCAGCAGCGGATCGAGGTCCAGGATTGACGTCAACTCTGCGGAGATCTCATTCAACACCGACAGCGTCTGCGCCTGCCGTGAGACGCGCGCGTACAGGCGCGCATTCTCAATCGCCTGCGCAATGCGGGACGCCGTCAGCGTAAGCAGGTGAAGATGATCGGGCCTGAAGTAGCCGATCTTTTCGCTCTCCAGATCCATCACGCCAATCAGCTTGTTCTTCGCAATCAGCGGAACCGCGAGCTCCGAGCGCACTTCGGGGTTCGCCGGAATATAACTCTCCACCGTGGACACGTCATTGATGAGCAAGGGCTGCCGCGTCAGCGCCACCTGTCCCACCACACCTTTTCCCATCGGAAACCGCGAGCGCTGCACCTCAGGCGAGTGTCCAATCTGGAACCTCATGCGCAGATCGTGGGACCGGTCATTCAGCAGCAGGATGGCAAAGATGCGGTAATCAATGACCTCGCGAACCAGCTCCGATGTGCGCCGCATCAGGGTCTCGAGGTCGAGCGTCGTGTTCAGTGCATCGGCCAGTTGAACCAGATAGGTCAGGTCCGCCGCTTCCACGCGCGTGTTCTCAAGATCCAGATGCGCATGTGGATTTTCCGGGTTCGAAGGACGATAGTCGCCCTCGAACTCATGCTGCGGCGAGGATGGGGAAGAAGATGTCATATCGAATGGCGTGCTGTTCGACTCTACTCCGCCCCAAGCTCCCGCACAATCGCGACAGAGGCAGAAGCGCCGATACGGTTGGCTCCCGCTTCCAACATGGCTTTCGCGTCGGCAAGTTTACGAATGCCGCCGGAGGCTTTCACCCCGCAGCGCCCTCCTGCAACGCCGCGCAGCAGTGCCACGTCGGCAGCGGTCGCTCCTCCTGAGGCAAAGCCCGTCGAAGTTTTCAGAAAGTCCGCCCCTGCGGCGATCGCGATCTCCGCTCCGCGCAGTTTCTCTTCCACTGTCAGCAAAGCTGTCTCCAGAATGACCTTAAGCAGTGCGCCGTGGTGATGGACGACGGTGGAAGCCGTATGAATTGCGTGCGTCACCGCTTGATTGTTACCGCTCTTCAACTGGCCGATAGGGATCACCATATCCAGCTCGCGCGCGCCCAGCCGCACCAGTGCAGCAGCCTCTTGCCGCAGCGTAGAAGCGAGCGATGCCCCAAGCGGGAAGCCGATGACCACTCCGACCCGAATTCCTGTGCCATTCAGTACGCCCACCGCGGTTGGCACCCATACGGGATTCACCATCGCGCAGGCAAACCGGTAGCGTATGGCCTCATCGCAAAGGCTCTCCACCTGTTCGCGCGTCGCATCCGGCTTCAGGAGCGTGTGATCGATCACCGCGGCCAGCGATTGCCAGTCCTTCATCGCCTGGCGCGAAAACTCTGCGGCGTCAAACGTTCCATGGTCAAATTCCAGATCGGGCTCACCGGCAGTCGTCGGTGTCATCGATATACTCCTTATCGCGCTCACGGTTGCTCTTGGTTGCGCGGATGTGCGACCAGCCGGAGGGAGCTCACGGTAGTCGAGTATAGTGTGTCTCTCCGCGGTGCTCCAATCACCGTCCGCTGCAGGGAATCAGCAGTGGCAATCCGTCCAGCCGGGTCTCCTACTCCGGATGCCCCGGCGACATTAGGCAGATATCGGGCAGATTACGATATCGCTCCGCGTAATCCATCCCATAACCGATAACGAACAGATTCGGAATGGAAAATCCCACGTAATCCGCATCAATCTTTTCGATGCGCCTGGAAGGCTTGTCCAGCAGCGTCGCAATCCGGAGCGACCTCGGATGCTGCTGCAGAAAGAGCTTGCGCAGGTAGGAGAGCGTCAGTCCCGTATCCAGAATATCCTCGACAATCAGAACATTCTTGCCCTCGATGGATTGATCCAGATCCTTGATCAGCTTCACCGCGCCCGAGGACCGCTGTCCCTTGCCGTAGCTCGACACCGCAACAAAATCAAAGGTCGCATCGGCATCCACGGCGCGCGCCAGATCGGCAAGAAAGATTGCTGCGCCCTTCAGTACGCCCACCATCACCAGCTTTTCGCCCTTCAGGTCCTGCGTAATCTGCAGCCCCATCTCGGTGACGCGCTGCCCGATCTGCTCCCGGGTGTAGAGAACCTCAAGGTCTCTTTGGGTGATTGTCAGCATGTGCCTAGTATCTCCCGAGAGAGGCGCTCTTTCACAACTTCTTCTGTGCAAAATCTTCTTCCCGCGCGGCGTGCCTGCCTTCTGCTCGCTGCGGCCAGCAGCTTGCTCAGCGCCGGCGGCTATACTCGGTAGGGTATGCTTCCTTATCTCCACCTCTGGCGACTGCCTGTTCCGACCTTCGGTCTCATGCTCTGGTGCGCTGCTGTGGCTGCCGCCATCCTCATGGATCGCGGATTCAAGCGCGCAGGCATCAAGGCCGACGCCGTCACCATGGTCGCCTTTACCGTCATCGCAGGAATCGTAGGCGCCAAGCTCTGGCACGTCATTGACACTCCCGCGGAGTTCCGTGACGAAGGCTGGCGCGTTCTATGGGATTCGGCCGGCTTCGCCTGGTTTGGCGGTCTTGTCTTTGGGCTTGCCGCACTTATCTTTCAGGGCTGGTGGGCGCGCATCGGCAGTCTGCGCACGCTCGATCTCGCCGCGCCCTCGGCCGCCATCGGCTACGGCATCGGGCGCGTTGGCTGTTTTCTCTCCGGCGACGGCTGTTATGGGCTCCCTACCAGCCTTCCCTGGGGCATGAGCTTTCCTAATGGCATCGAGCCGGTCTTTGTTCCGGTTCACCCCACGCCGCTCTACGAACTGCTGGCCGGTCTCGCCATTGGCTGGTGGCTCTGGAAGCGGGCAGGGAAGCCGTACCCGACGGGCTGGATTCTCGGCGAGTACCTGGTCCTGAGCGGCCTGGCGAGATTCCTCGTCGAGTTCATCCGCCGCAATCCCAAAATCCTCTGGAGCCTTTCCAATGCGCAGTTGGCCAGCGCAGGTTCTGTTCTTGCTGGAATTGTGCTCCTGGTCTGGGCAGCCTCACGCAAAGCCGCCAGACCTCAGGACGCTCGCCGATCCGCATATCCCGCCAACTAGGGGGGCGGTAACCGCAAAGAAACCGGCAGAGCAGGCGCTCTCTCCATGCAACGCCGGCTCGTCAAGCGGGTGCCCGCTCTCTCCGTTCTTCCGCCCATCTCAGTTATGCTGGTTGTCCATCGCTGTCTGATCCTGTTCCAGCGCCGGTCGCCGCAGCATCGTCACCCCGTCGTTGTTCAGCAGGAAGATCGTTCCTGTGTCGGTCCGCGTCACCCGCTGCGTCACTCCCGGAACCGTCGCCAGCAGGCTCGGCCGTCCAATATCCTCCGTATCCATCACCATGTAAGTCTGCGGGCGATGCAAATCGATCGCGGGCATCTTTTCGCTCGTCAGCAGCAGGCCAGATCGTCCCACCGTTTCCGCGCCGCCGGCATGCTCCAGCACAGGCTCCTCCACCAAGACGGGAGTCACGGGATGTGTCAGGTCGAGCAGCGCAATCCCCGAGGCGTCGCGATAGCGAATCAAAGCACCGGAATCTCCAGCGTCCTGCACAAAGTCATAAACGCCCTTTGCAGCAACTGGAACATTCCCCAACCCGCGCACCTTTGCCGGATCTGTCACATCCAGGATTGACATCGCTCGCCCTCCCTGGGTTTCCAGGTACAAAAACGTCTTTCCATCTCCGTTGCTGTGCAGATACATTGCCTCGGCCCCGGCTTGCGCCAGCACCGGAGCCGCCGTCGGCGGAACAACAACGATGTTCCTCGAATGGGCTTGAGTTGCGGCGAGAGCTGGGCTGGCCGCGACCATCAATGTTCCAATTGCAACGAACAACTGAATCTTCTGCTGCATGGTATCTCCCTTGTGCTCCAACCGGAGCGCGGCTCACTGCTCCCTTGCAGCCGGAGTTTCGCTGTTCCCACTCTCACTGCCTTGCAGGTCTCCGCGCTCTTTCCATACGGTCCGCAGGGTGGCATGCTGCCTTTCTAATCAGATGCTTTCATCATGCTTGAATGGAATTGAATTGTTTTTATGAGGCATTAATCCGCCTAATGATGTCCTCGTTCCGGTCAAGCCGGACCCGCCGACATTGGACATCGCTGCATCGCCGCTTCCCCTTGATTTTCTGCGGAACCGGGGACAATTCAGCTATCCTGCTCTTCGTGGAATGGTTCCGACTGGGGGGGCCTCACACAGCGGTAAGGTCTTCCGCGCATGAATCGATCGAACGCCGGCCAGGGAGACGGTAGCGAATGAAGTGGCACACCTCGCTCCTCATAGCACTCATTGCAGTTTTGTATCCGCAGTCCGTTCTGGCTCAGGCTCCGCCCTCAGCGCACGCCGCCGCGCACGCCAGCTCCACTGCGCAAGGGCCAGCGCCCTCCACCTTACTCCAGCCGGCGCTCACCGCGGTTCAGCAAACGCTCTCGGGTCTCAACTTTGAAAAGTGGCATCGCGGAACGATTCGCGAAGAAGCAACTTCCAATGCCGGCTCCATCCTCAAAGACATTCAAGAAAACATGCCGCCGCTGCTCAAGCAGGTGGATGGCTCGCCCTCCAGCATCAGTGTCGCCATTCCGCTCTCGGCACATGTCAATGCGCTCTACGATGTTTTGCTCCGTGTGGCGGAAGCATCGCGCGTCTCCGGACCGGGAGATCAGGCAGCGTCCCTGCAGCAGGCGCTCGTCGAACTGGGCAAGGCTCGCCGGACTTTTGAAGATCGCATGCAGCAGACCGCAATGGCTCAGGAAAAGGAGATGGTCGCGCTCCACTCCAGTCTGAACTTGCAGGCCGCCGCGCGTCCGCAGTCCATTCCGGTGCCCATGGTTCTGCCCTGCGGCGCCTTTCCCACGCACCGTGTTGTTCGGAAAAAATCCGTAACCGCTCCCGGACAAGCCAACCCCGCTGTCCCCGCGCAAGGCAAGCCCGTACCCGCCGCGCCGTCTCAGACTCAAAAGAAATAGCCGAATGGCACGCTCGGCATCGTTTCAGTGCTGGCGCCATCCCTCGCGCTAAAGCCGGCGGATAAACGCCATCGCCTCTTCCAATTGCGGAAAAAGCTTCTCTTCGGCCTTGAACTCGCGGCTGTGAACGCAGCGGCGCACGCCGCGCATCTTTACCGGATGCTTGAGATGAAGCATCTCGTGATAGAGCAGATACTCAAGCGCGTAGCGCGGACTCGAAGGCCGGTCAAAGACGCGGCTCACCACAATCGTGTTGTGCGCAGCGTCGTAGTGGCCCAGGGAGCGCTTCGCGGCGCTTTCGCTCCAGGTCAGCTCCGGCCGCCCCATCAAGCCGCCAAAAAACCGGATGTTCAGCGAGTCGAAAACTTCTTCGAGATGGTAGTAGCGCCCCTCCGGCCCAAAATAGCGCTTCGTGCCCCTTGCATGGCGAATCAGCTCCGTCTGTCGCGTCACTGCCGCCGACGAGGCAAACCGCTTGAAGCGTAGATTCTGCGCAGCATCCACAGGCTTGCGGTAAAGCTTGGCCACCAGAATGTGCGCGATCGCGTGAATTACGCTCTCCGGCGCCCCTTCCAGCAGGTCCGAAAGGCTCACCAGGATGCGCCCCTCGCGCAGCCGGATCGTCGTGTTCAGCGACGTGAATCGCCGGAATCGCAACACAAACGGAGGCATCGGCGCGCGCGGACGGAGCGCCCGATACTCTTCTTCAAAGATGGAGAGGAAATCCGTTGCCACCAGAAAGGAGACTAGCATAGCCGCCAAGGTAAGTGCCCCTCGCGTCCACGTATCCTACTGCGGCTCCGCTCGCTCCTGGCCGCGTTGGTCCTTGTGTTCCTTGAAGTACTCCGTCTGCTCGGCCAGCATATCGGCAGCGTCCTTCGTCAGATCCTGGCAGCTCTCCAGAGCGTCTGCGCGCGAAACTTCAAAGACCGGGTTGGCAGGCAAGGCCTTCACCGTCGTCTGCCACTTGGGCAGATCCTCGTTCACCTTCTTCAGAGCCTTCCGGATATCCGCCTTCCGTTCGCTGTACTGGTCGAGGTTCGACCCCAGCTCATCCGTTAATGCGGCCACCGTCTGCAGCTCATCGTCGATCCTGTGAACCCGGCTTGGCGCAAGCCCCTCCTTGGCAAGATTCCGGATCGCATCCACGTGCTCGTTCAGATACTTCACATACAGACTGATGCGCGCGTCGGGCGCGATGCCCGCCTCGCGGATCTCTTCCACTTGTTCGGGAGTCAGCGTTGCGCGCGCGCTCTTCTGCGCAGGCAGCGTAACGGCAAAAACGATCGACGCGGCACTAAGCCCGCGCAGCCAGGGGAGTTTTGTTGCAGAGATCAACTCATTCGTCCCGTTTTCCGATTCACTTCTTCAGGACCTGCATCATTGCTTCCGTATCCACCTGGTTGACCTGCGCAAGCGTCTCCTCCACCTGTGGGCGATCCTCGTAACTACTGGCGTGCAGCATTTCATTCAGCCGGAAGGCCGTATGCCGCAGAAGTATCTCCGCGTTCTTCAGCCGCTTGTCATTGTCGCTCATGTTCAGGTGCAGCTTGTGCGCAATCTGCCGGATGTGAGTCAGCATCGCAGCCGCCTTATCCGTATTCCCGGAACTGTACTGGCGTATGCTCAGCTCGGTCATCTGGTGGATCAGTTGCGCGTAGAGGAAGCATTGCTCGCGTGCGGGAGCGCCCTGAATCCTCGCTTCCAGGGCGGCGATCTCCTCGGGGTTGGTGGCATGCTCATCCGGAGCAAACGCATGGACAGGGATGCCAATGCCGGCGAGAAGAATGAGGATCAGCCACGAACTCTTGCGTCGCATGAGGAACCTCCGCTTCTGCGGATGTACCGCCATTCCCTCGTAAGGGAATCGTCTTGCCCAGGCCGTGACTATAGGAGATTCAGGCAGCGAATGCAATCGAAAATTTGTAGCTGCCCAACTTCGATACGGCCCTGCCCGCTCTCGCTCGGCGGGTTTCACGCTACGAATGCCCGAATCATCCAGTCTTCAATGCGTCTTCTTTTCAAGGAGAACCAGTCGCTGCCGCGCCTGCCATTCCTGATCCGGGAACTTCCCGGCGGCTGCATCCAAAAAGTGGTGGTAGTAGGCCGCCGCTTGTTCCTTGTCGTGAAGCGTATCGTATGCCGTGGCCCAAAGGAAGTAGGTTGCTGGTACCTCCCCTAAATATTTTGACCGCATCGTAAGCGCGTGGATCGTCTCCTCCGGCCTTCCCAGCTTCAGCGCGGCAAAAGCCAGGCCCGCCCACGCATCTCCATTCGCGGGATCGATTTGCGCAGCCTTGGCGAACGCTTCGTAGGCCCCCGGATACTTTGTCAGGCGCGTCTGATTCTGTCCGTGCGCCACCCACATCGTGGCGTCATACGGGTCCTGCTTCAGCAGTTCTGTATAGAGCGCATCCGATCCCGCGGAGTCGCCCGCCGTGTACAGCACATCGGCCAGCATCCGGCTGATGGCCTTATCGTTTGGATGCGCCGCGTGGAGTTTCTGCAGCAGCGGCAGCGCCTCGGCCTTGTCCTGTGCCGCCAGCGCTCCTGCCAGTTGCGCCGTCAGCGAAGGATCGTCGGGCCACGTCGCCAGTGCCCCACGCAAAACCGTTTCCGCATCCGGAAATTTCTTTTGCAGCATCAAAACGTGTGCCAGCCCATCGGTTGCCGCCTTGGATTTCGGATTCGCCGCCAGAATCCGCCGGTAGGTCGCCTCCGACGCATCCAGTTGTCCCGAGGACTCCGCCAGTTGTGCAGCCAGCAGCGTATCGTCCGGAGTCTCCGGGGTCAGCTTCAACGCCTGCAGCAGCTCATCCGATGCCGCCTTCGGATCGTTCTCGCGATCAATCTCTGCCAGGGCTCTCCATGCGTGCGCCTTCAGCGCCGGTCCTGCCGGCCCAGGGTCCAGCGCCGTAGCCGCCAGCAGTTCCGGCCGCGCCTCCGCCAGCTTGCCCTGCCGCGCCAGCAGCAGACCCAGCGAGACTTGCGCCTCAAACGACTTTGGATCGGCCGCGACTGCCCGCCGGTAGAGTGCCGCCGCATCGTCCAGCCGGTTCTGCGCATCGGCAACATAGCCCGCGTCAAACAGTGCTCGCGCATCGGTCGAATGTCCCGCCAGCCAGGCATCCAGCTTCGTCTCCGCCGTCTTCCAGTCCGACTTGACAATCGCCGCCTCGGCCTCGGCCACCGCCGGCGAAATCGTCTGGTCGCTGCTTGCCGCCTGCGCAGAACCGTGTTCAGACGTCCCAGCTGCAGGGCTCTGGGCCACACCCATCCCCGCAGCGCAAAGCACAACAAAAATCAAACAAAAGCGCACAGAATACCTCATTCCCAGTCTAATTCCGCCGGCTCCTGCCCAGGGCCGCTGCGTCAAACCGGTTCGGTGAAGGATGAGTTAGGCTTGATCAGCTCACTCTATCTCTAAAATCAGGCGTCGGAGCAATAGTGACCAGAACCTGCTCCGTAAAGGGTCCACTGTTGCTTCAGGAGCGATCAATCATGCCAAATGAAGTTCAGAGTTCAGAACCAGTCAAGACGGAAGATGTGAAAGAACCCGAGATCCCCGTGCAAAAGAAAGTCCAGCACATCGCCGACGAGGCCGCAAAAAAGGCTGCGAAGACAGTGAACAAATACGACCGGGAGAACAGCAGCCTCTTTACGAAGTAGCGGACCCTTCCGAACAACCCATGGAGACTGGGGTGCGGAATGAAACTGTGTGAAAGAAAAGGGAACAAGGAGAAGGCTCCTGCCAACTGGGCTGAATGCCCCGCCCAATCCGCCTATCTGTGCGAGGATTGTGGCGCCATCGGAGACTCCTCGATGAAGTGCCCCGGATGCGCGGCAGGCATTCATCTGACGCTGTCAGGGGTCATCAACCCCAATGAAAAGCGCGAGGAGTCGAATCTCTTTCGGTTTCCTGGGGTGGCTGCTTGAAAGCAGGCTGCTTCAGATAGTTGGCCTCTTCTGCAAGGAAGTGTTGGCCAATCTCGGCCCCGGAATTCGCGAGCCTGCCCCATGCAATGGCGCCGCCCACCGCGCATCCTATAATCAAGAATGGCTGACCTTGTCCTGAACTGCTCTGTGCGCGCACAGGCGTGGATGGCCAACTTTGTCCGGGTGCCTTCCCTTTGAACGACGCCATCATCATCCGCAATGCGCGGACCCACAATCTGAAGAATCTCACCTGCGAGATTCCCCACGGGAGGCTGACCGTGGTCAGCGGTGTCTCTGGCTCCGGCAAGTCCTCCCTCGCCTTCGACACCATCTATGCCGAGGGCCAGCGCCGCTACGTCGAGTCGCTCTCCGCCTACGCCCGCCAGTTCCTCGAACGCATCGAGAAGCCAGACGCTGACGAAATCGATGGCCTTGCCCCCGCCATCGCCATCAAGCAGAAGAACACCACCCGCAACCCCCGCTCCACCGTTGCCACCGCAACGGAAATCTACGACTACATGCGCCTGCTCTACGCGCGCTGCGGCCAGGTCCACTGCGTCCACTGCGATGGCCTCGTCAAGCGCGACTCCATCGACGAAGTTGCCGCCGTGATCCTCGCGCTGGGGGAGGGAACTCGCCTGCAGGCGCTTTTCCCCGTGCGGCACAACGAGCAGCCCGCCGCCGAACCCGCCAAACCCGCGCGCCGCACCGCCAAAGCCTCCGCCAGACCGCCCGTCACCACCGCCGAGCCGGACCTCATCTCTGAAGCCCTCAAAGCCCGTCTCAACGACCTCCGCGCCGCCGGCTTCAATCGCCTCTATCAACACGGCCGCATCTTCGAGTTCTCCGCGCCCGAGTCTCTCCTCGACCTCGACTTCACCCTCCCCGTCTTCGTCCTTCTCGACCGCATCGTCGTCAGCGCCGACAACCGTCCCCGCATCGTCGACGCCGTAGAGATCGCCTACCGCGAGGCCGGCGAAGTCATCTTTGAAGGAGTCCCGCGCGAAGAGGCTGCCGAGCGCCCGCGTCACCGCTTCTCCGGCGAGTACGAGTGCACCGTCTGCCATCGCCCCGGTAAGGAACCCGAGCCGCGCCTCTTCAGCTTCAACAATCCCTTCGGCGCTTGTCCGCGCTGCCAGGGCTTCGGCAACACCATCGATTACGACCTCAACCTCGTCATCCCCGACAAGGGCCTCACCCTCGCCGATGGCGCCATCGATCCCTGGAACCGTCCCAAATACCGCCCCTGGTTCAGCGATCTGCGCAAGCAGGCCCCGGCTCTCGGCATCCCGCTCGATGTCCCCTGGCGCGATCTCCCCGACTCCGTGCAGGAAATTGTCCTGCGCGGCAAAGGCAGCTTCGAGGGCGTCTACGGCTTCTTCGCGCAGATGGAGCGCAAAAAGTACAAGCTCCACGTCCGTGTCATGCTCAGCAAATATCGCGGTTACGCCGAGTGCCCCGACTGCCGCGGCCAGC
>VFSW01004887.1_pt1 | contig 19955 bp, 19 predicted proteins | sample 5358111 | NCBI WGS metagenome assembly VFSW01 (sample SAMN11554181, study PRJNA540505) | mine drainage metagenome | isolation source: sediment from site ElyBrook_90M | place: USA: Ely Copper Mine, Vershire, VT | collected 2017 | reverse complement strand
GTGGCCCTGCATCGAGGCTACAAATGGTGACGACTGCGCTGCAAGGGGTGCTGTCCAACGGCCTGCGCACCCTGTTGTCCACAGCCCCCTGGGCGGCGCAACGACTCCAGCCTTTTGCCGGGTGCCACATCGCACTGGAGCTGGGAGGGTTGCTGGTGCCTTTCGTCATCGACGCCGGGGGCATTCCCGCACTGTCGCCAACACGCCCGGAGCGGGCTGACCTGACCATGCGCATGCCCCTGGGTGCCCTGCCGCTGCTGCTCACGGATCAGCCGGCTGCATTGCGCCAGCTCCATCTGGAAGGCAACAGTGGGCTGGCCGCTGAAGTGGGGTTCCTCGCCAAAAATTTCCGGCCCGACCTCGAGGAACTGCTCAGTCGGGTGGTGGGCGATGTGTTGGCCCACCGCATGGCGCAAACGGCGCGCGTCGGCGGACGCTGGGCCCAGGACAGCCTGCGCAGGCTGTCTGAATCCGTCTCTGAATACGCCACTGAAGAAGCACGTCTGGTGGCCAGCCGTTCCAGCCTGCACCACTTCGCCAGTGAGGTGGAGCGCCTGGCCCAGCAAGTGCAACGCCTCGAGCGCCGCATGGCAGGACGGGTTTGATGCGATTGCCGCGGTTGTTCAAAATCCTTTCCGTATTCATCACCTATGGACTGGATGAATTTGTCTTCTTTCATCCGCGCACAGCCACAGCCCGCACCTTCACACGCAACCTCCTGTTCTGGCGCCGCTTCAGCGAACCCCGGGGCGTTCGCCTGCGGCGCGCGCTCGAAACCCTGGGGCCCATCTTCGTCAAATTTGGCCAGGCGCTATCCACCCGACGCGACCTCATCCCCCTCGACATTGCCGATGAACTGGCCCAGTTGCAGGACCGCGTACCCCCTTTTCCAGGCGAGCAGGCCAAAGCCATGCTGGAGGCCATCTATGGTCGCCCCCTCGGCACCGTCTTCGCCCAGTTTGACATCACCCCGGTAGCCAGCGCCTCGGTAGCCCAGGTGCACTTTGCCATCCTCAACAACGGGCGCGAGGCAGCAGTCAAGATTTTGCGCCCCGATGTGGATCGGGCCATTGCCCGCGACGTGGCCCTGCTGTACACGCTGGCCCGCTTGCTGGAGCGCTGGTTTGTCGAGGCACGGCGTCTTCACCCGGTGGACGTGGTGGCTGAATTTGAGAAACATCTGGGCGAAGAACTCGATCTCATGGTGGAGGCGGCCAACGCCAGCCAGCTGCGGCGCAATTTTGCCGATCGCAGGCTGCTCATCATTCCTGAAGTGTTCTGGGATTATTGCGACACCCGCGTCATGGTCATGGAACGCATGGCAGGCACGCCCATCAGTCAGGTGGACCTGTTACGCAGCAAGGGCGTGGACATCCCCAAGCTGGCCCGGGATGGGGTCGAAATTTTCTTCACCCAGGTATTCCGGGACGGTTTCTTTCATGCCGACATGCACCCGGGCAATATCCAGGTGGCCGACGACGGGCGCTACATCGGCCTTGATTTCGGCATCATCGGCACCCTCAACCATTCGGACAAAAACTATCTGGCGCAGAACTTCCTGGCCTTTTTCCGTCGCGACTATCATCGCGTGGCCATGGCGCACATCGAAGCGGGCTGGGTGCCGGCAGACACCCGGGCCGACGAATTTGAATCGGCCATCCGCTCGGTGTGCGAACCCATCTTTGACAAACCCCTGCGTGAAATCTCCTTTGGCAAGGTCTTGCTGCGCCTGTTTCAGGTTTCACGGCGCTTCAACATGGAAATCCAGCCCCAGCTGGTCATGCTGCAAAAGACACTGCTCAACGTGGAAGGGTTGGGGCGTGATCTGGATCCTGATCTCGACCTGTGGAAAACCGCCAAACCCTTTCTGGAACGCTGGATGAGCGAACAGATCGGCTGGCGTGGACTAGTCAAGGCGCTACGACAGGAAGGCGGGCAATGGGTGACCCTGGTCCCCGAGTTGCCCCGCCTCGTTCATCGCGCGCTCACCGCCCCTCCCGCCCACGATTTGCACCAGAAAATCGAATCCCTGCAAACGCAGCAACGCAGTTTGCAGCGTTGGCTGACGGGCATTCTGGTCCTGTTGGGCCTGATGGTTGGCGTGGCCTTCGCGCTCCTGTTCCTGGTCCTGGGCGGTTACTAGCGCGGTTAGTGGGCAATGCCCAGATAGGCCGCACGCACCTTGGGGTCGTTGCGCAACTGTTCTGCCGGGCCGTGTACCGCGATGCGGCCATTCTCCAGCACGTACCCATAGTCCGCCACGGCAAGGGCTGCGGCAGCAAACTGCTCCACCAGCAGCATGGTCATGCCCTGCTCCTTGAGGCGCCCGATGATGTGGAACACTTCCTCCACTAAAATCGGCGCCAGCCCCATGGAGGGTTCATCCAGCAGCAGCACATCGGGATTGAGCATCAGGGCGCGTGCCATGGCCAGCATTTGCTGCTCGCCACCGGAGAGGGTTCCGGCCAGCTGAAATTGCCGCTCGCGCAAGCGCGGAAACAAATCCAGCGCCCGGTCCAGATCGCCGCGGATATCCCCGCGTGGCCTTCCCCCAAACGTCAGCCGGGTAAAAGCCCCCAACAGCAGGTTATCGCGCACGGTCTGCGTGGGAAACACGCGGCGTCCTTCGGGCGAGTGTGCGAGGCCGATCCGTGCAATACGATGAGCCGGCAGCCCGGCAATGCTTTTGCCCCCCAGCAGGATGCTGCCACCCGTAGGCTTGAGCATGCCGCTGATGGCGCGCATGGTGGTGGTTTTTCCGGCACCGTTGGAACCGATCAGCGTCACGACCTGCCCTTTCGGAACTTTCAATTCAATGCCATGCAAGACCTGGACTTGGCCGTAGGCTGCCTTGAGATGGTTAACTTCCAGCATGTTCTGTGCTCTCCTCGGTCAGGCGGACTGGCCGCCCAGATAAGCCTCGATTACCTTGGGATCGGACTGGACGTCGGCAGGTTTTCCTTCGGCAATTTTCTGGCCGAAGTCGAGAACCGATACGGTATCCGAAATGCCCATGACCACATCCATGTGATGTTCGATCAGGATGACCGTGATGCCGTGCTCGCGGATTTTGCGAATGATCTCGATGAGATCCTGAATCTCGGGTGAGGTGAGGCCGGCAGCCGGTTCATCCAGCAACAGCAACGCCGGGTTGAGGCCCAGGGCGCGCCCGATTTCCAGCAGTCGCTGACGCCCGTAAGGCAGGTTGCGGGCTTCCTCATTGATGTAGGCTTCCAGCCCCACAAAACCCAGAATGCTGGCTGCCCGTTCACGGGCCGTACGCTCTTCCTGGCGGTAACGCCCAGTATTGAGCATGACGTCAAGGAGGGTGGAACGGTAAGTGTGGTGCAACCCCACCAATACGTTCTCCAGCGCCGTCATTTCACCAAACAACTGCAGGTTCTGGAAGGTGCGTGCAATGCCCTGCAATGCGATGGCCGAAGGCGTTTGTCCGGAAATGGTCTTGCCGTTGAACACCACCTCGCCGCCCGTGGGCACATAGATGCCCGTGAGCACATTCATCATGGTGGACTTGCCCGAGCCATTGGGCCCGATCAATCCGTGGATGGTGCCTTCTGCAACCTTGAGGTCCACTTCGTTGAGCGCCTTCAGGCCGCCAAATTGCATCAGGATGCGGCGTGCCTCGAGCAACATGCCGCCGCGCGCCACCGATTGGTCCGGGGTGGCCCATGCCGTGACGCCATGGGGCGAGATCTTCATGCGCGTACGGGACACCCAGTCCGGCTTGTAATGGCCGATGATGCTGCGAATCCAGCCCACGATGCCTTCCTGCAGGTAATACACCACGAACAGGATCAGGAAGCCAAAAATGGTGATGCGCCAGTTGGTCATTTCCTGCAGGGTATACGCACTGGACAGCAGCGCCACTGCCCCCAACACGGGGACGATCAGGGGCTTCAGGTTGCGTCGGCCACTGACGAAATGACGCACCACGTAAAAGGCCACGGCGCCCGCTCCTACCAAAGCCAGATCGCGGAAGAGGCTGATGTCATCCAGCAGGTTGGGCAACAACACCACGATGGCCGCACCCAGCACTGGCCCCATGCGCGTTTTGCGCCCCCCCATGATGATGGCCAGGAGAAACAGCACGGTCAGTTCAAAGTTGAAGGTGTTGGGAGCGATGTAGAGTTCGTTGAAGGTGAACATGCCGCCCGCAAGGCCAGCCAGGCCGGCACTGATGACGAAGGCATAGACCTTGTAACGGTAAACGCTGACTCCCATGCAGTCCGACGCCACAGGACTGCCCCGCAAGGCCTCAAAAGCGCGGCCCAGGTGGGATTTGAGGATGCGGTTGATCAACAGCATGGCCACCAGGAAGACACCGATGACGAAGTAGTAATAGTGCTGTTCTTCCAGGACCCAATCAAACAGCATGGGTTTTTTGATGGTGATTCCCAGGGGCCCGTTGGTCAGGAAATCCATCTCGTTGATGAGAATCTGGGCAATGGTCCCGAAGGCCAGCGTCACCATGGCGAGATAGGGCCCCGTCACCCGCAAGGCTGGCAGGGCCAGTAGCAGCCCAAAAAAACCGGTTACCACGATGCTGGAAGGGATGGCCAGATAAAAGGGAAAGCCCAGTTTCCAGTTGAGGATCCCTGCCGCGTAGGCGCCAATGCCAAACAAGGCAGCATGGGCCAGCGAGACTTCACCCGTATAGCCCACCACGATGTCGAGGCCAAAGAGCAGGACAGCATAGATGGCGATCAACACCACCTGATGGATGTAATACTCGTTATGAATCAGCAGGGGGATGACGGCCAGCAGGCCAATGCCTGCCAGCAGCGCTAGCGTTTGAACAGCTCTCATCGAATCAAACCTTCTTGATGGTGGTCTTGCCAAATAACCCGCTGGGTTTGATTGCCAGCACCAACAGCAGCAGGACCAGTCCGGGGACGTCCTTATAGCCGGTGGAGATGTAGAACCCCGTGGTGGTTTCTGCAACGCCCAACAGGATGCCTCCGACAATCACGCCCAGACCGGAAGTGAGTCCCCCGATAATGGCGACTGCAAAAGCCTTCAGTCCCAGTACAGCCCCCATGGATGCTCCCGTCAGCGTGATCGGGGCAATCAACACCCCGGCAAATGCCGCCGACATGGAAGACAATGCATATGAAAAGGTGATGACGAGCCCCGTATTGATGCCCATCAGCCCTGCGGCATCGCGGTCGCTGGAGGTTGCCACCACGGCCTTGCCGTAGATGGATCGCCGGTTGAACAACTCTACCAGCACCATCATCAGGACCGCACCCACCACCACCATCAGCTCCATGGGCAGCACGTTGGCACCGAAAATGTGGATGGGCTCGGTTGGCAGCGGCGAGGGAAAGGGAAGGTCATCACGACCCCAAAGATTCTCTGCGGTATTGCGAAAGATGATGCCCAGCGCAATCGTGGACATGATCCAGCCAAACTCCGACTTGGTCTTGATGGCGGGACGTACCCCCACAAATTCCACCACGGCCCCCTGCAAGGCGCCAAACAACAGCACCAAAGGCACCATCAGCCAGTAATTGAGGTAGGGCCCACCCAGGATGTCGCCAGAAAAACTCAGCCCCACCATGGCCCCCAGCATCAATGCTTCACCCTGGCCAAAATTAAGGGTTCCAGAGGTTGCAAAGGTGGACTGGTAACCAAACGCAATCACGGCGTAAATCATGCCAAGAGCAATACCGCTCATCAGCAACTGCAGCAGGATATCCATGGAAATTCCTGGTCGTGGATAGTAGGAACGAGAACGAATCTATGAAATGGCGCGTCCCGCCTTGCGGCGGGACGCGAATTGCTTACTTGGTATGCAACGGATTCTTTCTGTCTTCTTCGTAGGCATAAACCACATGCCCCTGTTTGACTTCACCCATCACTGGAATGCCGGCGGCGATGGCTTCGTGATTGTCATGGGAATAGGGTTTGTTGTAGTTGGTGACGACGCCATCCACTTTCTGGTTCAGGTTTTCCAGGGCAGCACGGATCTTCGGTCCGTCGGTGGAGCCTGCCTGCTTGATGGCAGCGGCCAGCAAGTACATGGAGTCATAGCCCTGGGCTGCAGAAACCGGGGACGGAATGCGTCCATTGGCGGGGTGATAGGCCTTCAGGTAGGCGTCAATGAATGCCTTGCGCTTGGGGGTGTTGGGTTCCTGGATGAAGGTTTGCGGCATGCGCGCGCCATCACTATTGGCGCCGGCATTGTCGATGAAGTTGGCCATCGACAGGGTCCAGCTGCCCACCATGGGGACCTTCCAGCCCAGCTTGGCCATGCCGTTGGCAATCTGTGCCAGTTCAGGTCCGATGCCATAGGTCAGGATGATCTGCGCTCCGGCGGCCTTGGCCTTGAGGAGCTGGGAAGTCATGTCCGTATCCTTGATGTTGAATTTTTCAACGGCGACGGGTTTCACGCCCTTGGCTGCCAGCGCCTTTTCCAGATCCTCACGGCCCAGCTGGCCGTAGTTGGTGGAATCGGCCAGGATGGCCACCTTGGTGAATTTGCGCTTGACGATCGCTTCGTCCACGATCATGCCGGACTGAATGGTATCGTTGGCCGAAGTGCGGAAGACATAGTTGTCAGCAAATTCGGGGGGCAGGAACTGTTTGGTGATGAGGGAACCCGTGGCCACATTATTGATGACGGGCACCTTCGCTTCCTGGTAAAACCGTTGGGAAGCCAGGGCCACGCCCGTGTTGATGAAACCGAGATCAGCGACGACCTGTTCCTTGTTGATGAGTTCCTGGGCAATCTGCACGCCCCGCTCGTTCTTGGCCTCGTCATCCCGCTCCACCAGCAGAATCTGGCGTCCCAGGACGCCACCGGCCTTGTTGATTTCATCGGTAGCGAGGCGAACACCGTCACGCATCGACAGCCCCATGGGGGAAGCCCCCCCCGTGTAAGGACCGGAAACCCCGATCTTGATGGGGTCGGCAGCGACAGCGCCCAAAGCGAGCGAAACCAGAGTGGCGCCCAGCAACGGGGCTGCCCATTTGGGGATTGCAAATTGCATCATGTTCTCCTCGTAGTAGAGAGTTTGGCCCTTATATAGTTTCCGCAGACAAGGCCTTCTTTGGTGGTGCCGCATTTTATCATGGGGCCCTGGCGGAGTATATCAGCAAAATTGCCCCTCTGGCCCTGACGCAGGTCAAGCAGGACGCGGTATGCTAACGCACCAAGCCTGTTCCGGCACAAGGGGAGAACCGCATGATTTACCGACTGGGCCAGCACACACCCGTCATCGATGCCAGTTGCTATGTGGATGAAAACGCCGTCGTCATCGGCGCCGTCACCCTGGGGGCCGAATCCACCCTCTGGTGCAACGCTGTCCTGCGCGCGGATAACGCCGCCATCACCATCGGCGAACGCAGCAACATCCAGGATGGGGCGGTCCTGCATACCGATCCCGGCGTGCCGCTGGCCATCGGCAATGACGTCAGTGTGGGGCACCTCGCCATGCTGCATGGCTGCACCGTGGGCGAGGGCAGCCTGATCGGCATCAAGGCGGTCATTCTGAACCATACGGTCATCGGCAAGCACTGCCTGATTGGCGCCAATACCCTGTTGACGGAAAACAAGGTCATCCCGGATGGATCACTGGTCATTGGCAGTCCCGGACGCGTGGTGCGCGCCCTCTCCCCTGAGGAGATTGCCCATCTGAAAGACAACGCAGACAGTTACGTGGCACGGGGAAAACTGTTCAAATCCCAACTGCAGCGGGTCAACCCGCCAAAATCCGAATAGAATGGCGGTTTCCGGACCCCGAACTTCGCCCCATGCTGGATAAACGCTCCACGGTTCTCATCGATGGCCCTGCAGGAAAGCTGGAGACCGTCATCAACCTGCCCGCTGGCGAAGCCCGGGGGCTGGCCCTGGTGGCCCACCCCCACCCTCTCTTCGGCGGCACCCTCGACAACAAGGTGACCCAAACCCTGGCCAGCACCTTTGCCGGACTGGGTTGCGTCACCCTGCGCATGAATTTTCGCGGCGTGGGTGCGAGCGAAGGGACCCACGACGAAGGTCGTGGAGAAACAGAAGACTGGCTTGCCGTGCATGAATACGCGCGCAGCTATACACCCGACCTGCCCCTGTTCCTCGCCGGATTTTCATTTGGTGCCTATGTCCAGAGCGAGGTGGCGCGTCGCATTCCTTGCCAGAAACTGGTCATGATCGGGCCCGCCGTAGGAACCTGTCCCCTGGGGGACGTGCCTGCCAACACCTTCGTGATGCACGGCGAACAGGATGACACCATCCCCCTGGCGGACGTGCTGCGCTGGGCCGCCCCCCAGGATCTGCCCATCGTTGTCGTCCCGGGTTCGGATCATTTCTTCCATCGGCGCCTGCACATCATCCGGGATTGGGTGACGCTGGCTTGCCGTTTTTAGTCTTCCCGGAGTCCACACATGTCCCTGCTTTATCTCAAGGCCTTCCACGTCATGTTCATGGTGACCTGGTTTGCCGGTTTGTTTTACCTGCCGCGCCTGTTCGTCTATCACGCCATGTCTGCCCAGGATAGCGCTGGCTGCGAGCGCTTCAAGATCATGGAGCGCAAACTGTTCTGGGGCATCATGACTCCCGGCGGAATCCTGACTGTGGCTTCGGGACTGATTCTGGCGTTCGTTTTTGACGACCGGGGCGCCTGGCTTCACCCCAAGATCGCGTTGGTCCTGCTGCTGGTGCTCTATCACATCTGGTGCGGCCTGCTGCTGCAGGATTTCAAACGGGATCGCAACAAGCATGGTCATGTGTGGTACCGCTGGTTCAACGAAGCCCCGGTGTTGATCCTGATTCCCGTCGTCATTCTGGCCGTTGTGAAACCTTTCCAATGAACGCTTCATCACCGCATCAGTTTTTTGCGCCCTGTCCACGCGGGCTGGAGGGCGTACTGACCGAAGAACTGGCCTCCCTCGGCGCCTTGTCGGCACAGCCCTCCGATGCCGGCGCCACGTTTGAGGGCGATTTCGCCCTGGCCATGCGCGTCAATCTGGAAAGTCGGATCGCCAGCCGGGTGTTATGGCAAATGGCCACCGGCACCTACGCCCATGAGCAGCACATCTACGAGGCGGCGCGCCAACTCCCCTGGTCGCAATGGATCAACGTCGAGCAGACCCTGATGGTGGACCTCAACGCCCATCGCAGCCCCTTGAGAAGCCTTGATTTCGTTACCCTGCGCATCAAGGATGCCGTCTGCGACTACTTCATGGATCGCTGCAACCGGCGCCCCTCCGTAGACACCCGGCAACCGGATGTGCGCATCCACGCCTTCCTGAACGAACACAACTACTTCCTGTACCTCGATACTTCGGGTGAAGCGCTGTTCAAACGGGGGCTGCGTCTGGAATCCGGAATCGCCCCCCTCAAAAAGAACCTGGCTTCAGGCATCCTGCAACTGGCAGGCTGGCAGCCGGGTACGCCCCTGCTCGACCCGTTCTGCGGTGCCGGAACGTTTTTGGTGGAAGCCGCAGAGCGCTCACTGCAGCGGGCACCGGGATTGGGTCGCAGCTTTGGCTTCGAACGCCTGTCCGGGTGGGATCCTGCCGAATGGGCACGCATCAAGTCAGCAGCCGAGGGGCGCGCACAGCCCCCCCGCCCCTTGCCCATCTGGGGCTACGACCTCAAGGGCGACGCACTGGAAGCCGCACGTGCCAATCTGGCAGCGGCCGGCCTGCAGGAATGCGTCGAGCTCAAACAGGTCAACATGCTGGAGTCCTCGCCCCCCGCACCTACCGGCTTGCTGGTCACCAACCCGCCCTATGGGGTCCGCATGGGTGAACAGGCCGAACTGGCGCAGCTCTATCCCAAACTGGGAGACACCCTCAAGCAACGCTATGCGGGCTGGACGGCCTACTTTTTTACCGCAGACATGCGCCTGCCCAAACTGATCCGGCTGACCACCTCCCGTCGCACCCCGCTGTTCAACGGCGCCCTGGAGTGCCGTCTGTTCCAGATCAGGGTGGTGGCGGGCTCGCATCGGTCCCCTTGATACCGTTGCGTTTTCCGTTGTTGTAACATGGGCGTCACATCTCGTGGGTATAAGAGTGCACCATGGAAACGATTACTCTCTTGCCCACACCAACCTTGGAGGTTCATTTGGGAGCCCGCATACTGGTCGTCGAAGATGAGACGGCCATTCAGGAATTGATCGCGCTCAATCTCAGCCAGGCCGGCCACGAAGCCATGCTGGTTGGAGATGCCCATGAGGCCCTGGAGCGGGTGCGCGACTCACTGCCCGACCTGGTTCTGGTGGACTGGATGCTGCCCGGCATGAGCGGTGTGGACCTGGTGCGTCGCCTGCGAGCCAATGAGCGCACCCGCAGCGTACCCATCATCATGCTGACGGCGCGGGTTGAAGAGGCTGACAAATTGCTGGGCCTGGAATCGGGCGCCGATGACTACATCACGAAGCCGTTTTCGATCAGGGAGCTCAATGCCCGGATCAAGGCCGTATTGCGCCGACGCGCCCCCCAAATGACGGAAGACCTGGCCCAGTTCAAGGGGCTGACCCTGGATCCCGGCACTCACCGCGTGAGCGCGCAGGGGTCCGAAGTCGATCTGGGACCCACCGAATTCAAGCTGCTGCATTTTTTCATGACGCATCCCGAGCGCGTCTATTCCCGCACCCAGATTCTCGATCATGTCTGGGGAGACCATGTCTTCATCGAAGAACGCACCGTGGATGTCCACATCCGGCGACTGCGCGCTGCCCTGGAACCCAGCGGTACCGACCAGTTGCTGCAAACCGTGCGCGGATCAGGCTACCGGCTGACTGCTCTCCCCTGAACCCTTAAGGTCTGGTACTCTCAAGGGCCATGAGCCCTTTGAGACCATGAAACAATTCATCAAGTACACCCTGGGGCCCCTGTTTCTTGCCCTGTCCTTTAGCGTCCTGCTCAGCCTCGTCGTGGGCTGGGTCTGGGGCGTCGTGGCTTTTTCCCTGGTCATGACGGGTGTGGCGGCGCGCGACTCCTGGCAACTCCTGACCCTCAACCGCTTGCTGCAGCGCCATCAGATGAGTGCGGGCCATCAACTCGGAGGCACCTGGGGCCAGGTTTTTGGCCAGCTCTATCGCCTTGAAAAGCACGCCGAACAAACCCAGCAAAAGCTGCGTGAGTCTCTCGAGCGCTTCCAGCACGCAGGGGCGGCGCTCCCCAGCGGCGTCGTCGTCATCGATCCGGCAGAGCGCATCCGCTGGTGCAACCCCAGCGCCGAACGCCACCTGGGCATCCACCTTCATGAGGACCGCGGCCAAAGCCTGACCTACCTCATCCGGCATCCTGAATTTGGCGCCTATCTCAAGGCCCCGCCCTCCGACCGGCCGCTCATCCTGAGAAGGGTGCGCGGCGGAGACCTGTCGCTGTCCATCCAGGTCGTTCCCTACAGCCCCGAAGAGCGCATGCTGGTCAGCCACGACATCACGCAGGTGGAACGGGACGAGCAGGTACGACAGGATTTTGTAGCCAACGTATCCCACGAATTACGCACCCCGCTGACCGTGGTGGGCGGCTTCATCGAAACCATGCTGGAGGGCGAACCCCTGGACCCTGCCACGCAGCACCGGGTGCTCATCACCATGCAGACCCAGACGGAACGCATGCGGCGCCTGGTGGAGGAACTCCTGACGCTGTCACGCCTGGAAAGCCAGCAGTCTGCCCCCGAGGACGTCCCCGTGCCCGTGAGCGCCCTGATGCAGCAACTGGTGCAGATGGGGCGCCAGCTCAGCCACGACCAGCATGAACTGGAAGTTTCCGGGATCTGCGAAGACAGCATCATCGGCTCTGAATCGGAATTGCTCAGCGCTTTTGGCAACCTGGTCACCAACGCCGTGCGCTACACGCCCCCGGGTGGACGCATCATGCTCACCTGGAAACGCGAGCGCAACGAAGGTGTGTTTTCAGTACTGGATTCAGGCATTGGCATTCCTGCCGAGCACATTCCCCGCCTGACGGAGCGCTTTTACCGCGTGGACCGCGCGCGCTCGCGCGAAACGGGGGGCACGGGCCTGGGTCTTGCCATTGTCAAACAAATTGCAATGCACCATGATTCCAGGCTGGAAATTTCCAGCGAGCCTGGCAAGGGCAGTACCTTTTCTTTCAGGGTTCCCGCCCATAGAATCGTTGCTCCGATTGTTCCACCAACCTCACAATAGCCTTCGTCCATGCCAACACGCGACATTGAAATCATCAACAAACTGGGCCTGCATGCCCGCGCTTCCGCCAAGCTCACCCAGACGGCCTCGGCCTTTCCTTGCGAGGTCACGCTCACTCGCAACGGTCGCAGCGTCAACGCCAAAAGCATCATGGGCGTGATGATGCTGGCTGCAACGCGCGGCAGCGCCGTCACCCTTGAAACCCGTGGCGCAGAAGAAGACGCCGCCATGGACGCCCTGGTGACACTGATCAACAACCGTTTCGACGAGGCGGAATAGGCATGAGCTTTTCCATTCATGGCATCGCCGTTGCACAGGGCATTGCCATTGGTCATGCGCATTTGTTTCTGCAGACCTCCCTCGAGGTCACCCACTATGCCGTGCCCCAGGAGCGGCTGGATGCCGAAGTCCATCGCTTTGACAATGCCATCGCCACCGTGCGCAATGAATTGCGCGAGCTGGAAAGACAGATCCCTGCAGGCACACCACCTGAATTTGCCGCTTTCCTGCAACTGCACCTGATGATCCTGAACGATGACACCTTGTCTGGTGCGCCGCGTGTGCTCATTCAACAGCAGGGATGCAATGCCGAGTGGGCACTCAAGCAGCAGATGGACTCACTGATCGAACAGTTTGAAAAAATCGAGGACAGTTATTTACGCGAACGCAAGGAAGACGTCACGCAAGTAGTGGAACGCGTCCTGAAGGCGCTGATGGGCCAACCGGCCACCGTCGTGCCAGAGCATAAGGCGGACATGGACAGCATTCTGGTGGCGCACGATCTCAGTCCGGCCGACATGATGCTGTTCAAACAGCAATCGTTTCACGCCTTCATCACGGACATGGGGGGCGCCACTTCACATACGGCCATTCTGGCGCGCAGCCTCGGCATTCCCTCCGTGGTGGCATTGCACCATGCCTGGGCCATGATCCGCGAGGGCGAACCCATCATCGTGGACGGCATGGCTGGTGTCGTCATCGTCAACCCGGACCCGCTGGTGCTGGCGGAATACCGGTTGCGTCAGGAGCAATGGCATCTTGAACGACAAAAGCTCAAGCGCCTGCGCACAACCCGGGCCACGACGCTGGACGGCACCGACATCGAGCTGTGGGCCAACATCGAATCGCCGGACGACGTGGATGCCGTCAAGAAAAGTGGCGCCACCGGCATTGGCCTGTACCGCAGCGAGTTTCTCTTCATGAATCGCGCCGACCTGCCCGGCGAGGAAGAGCAGTTCAATGCCTACCGTCAGGTGGCCGAGGCCCTGCGTGGCCATGTGGTCACCATCCGGACCCTGGACATTGGCGCCGACAAACCCATCGAGCAGGCGCCCAAGGCGCAAACCCTGAATCCGGCACTGGGCCTTCGCGCCATCCGTTACTGCCTTTCCGAGCCGCGACTGTTCAAAACGCAACTGCGGGCCATTCTGCGCGCCTCGCGCTTTGGCAACGTCCACCTCTTGTTGCCCATGCTCTCCAACGGCACCGAACTCACCCAGGCACTGTCACTTCTGGAGCAATCCAAAACGGAATTGCGTGCAGAAGGCATTCCCTTCAACGAAGAAATTCCGGTGGGCGGCATGATCGAAGTGCCGGCAGCCGCGCTGGCACTTCCCGTATTCATTGGCAAACTGGACTTTCTGTCCATCGGCACCAATGACCTGATTCAGTACACCCTGGCCATCGATCGCACGGATGACAGCGTGGCCCATCTTTATGACCCCACGCATCCGGCGGTGCTGTTTCTCGTCTCCCACACCATCCGCACTGCCCTGAAATCCGGAATTCCAATCGCCGTGTGCGGCGAGATGGCCGGAAACCCCGAGTTGACACGCTTGTTATTGGGATTCGGGCTGCGTGCGTTTTCAATGCATCCGGCCCACCTGCCTGAAATCAAGCAGATCATCCTCAAAACCAGCCTGCCGGATCTGCAACCCCTGATCCGGAAAATTCTCAATGCCTACGATTCGGACCGGTTGGGCGATTTGATTACGAGACTGAATCAGCAGGTTTGTTGAACTCACCATACTGGGCGCGGTAGGCCGACATGCGTTGCAGGTCATCAGCCCGCGCTGGATCACGTTCCAGATAGGCCATGAGGTGATCGAGCGAGGCGATGCTGAACACGGGAATGCCAAACCGGGCGCTCACTTCCTGCGTGGCCGACAGCGCCGTGGCGCCGCGTTCCTTGCGATCCAGCGCCGTCATCACGCCTACCGGAATCGCACCGGCGGCCTTGAGCAACGCCACGGATTCACGGATGGAGGTTCCTGCGGAAATCACGTCGTCCACGATCAGGGCACGGCCAACGGGCGCAGCACCCACCAGCGCCCCTCCTTCGCCATGGTCCTTCACTTCCTTGCGGTTGTAGCAAAAGGGCGTGTCCCGTCCGCGCCCGGCAAGCGCCATGGCGATGGCGGCCACCAGGGGGATGCCCTTGTAAGCAGGGCCAAACAGGAAGTCAAAGGGTAGCCCGGCATCCAGAATGGCATCGGCATAAAATTCTGACAGTGCCCGTAACGAGGCCCCGGTATTGAACAGCCCGGCATTGAAAAAATAGGGGGACAGGCGTCCTGCCTTGGTCTTGAATTCGCCAAAACGAATGACCTGATGCTGGACGGCAAAATCGATGAAACGGGAATGGAAATCTGTCATGACGGCAGGCTGAATGCGACAGCGTCAAGCATAGCATGAGCAGACTTGCATCGGCGCTTCCTCACGGGGCATCATGCGTCATGCCCGTTTTCCACATTCGCCAGCACCTGCAGTGGTTGTCCAACCGACGGCTTCGGGCTGTCCTGCTCCTGGGGTTTTCTTCCGGGCTGCCGCTGGCACTGTGCGGTGCCACGCTGCAAGCCTGGATGGCTGCGGAAGGCGTGTCCATCAAAACCATCGGTCTGCTCACCCTGGTCGGCATTCCCTACACCTGGAAGTTTGTCTGGGCGCCGTTCATGGATCGCTTCGTCATGCCGTTTTTGGGGCGACGGCGCGGCTGGATGCTGGTCACCCAACTGATCCTGGCCGGCCTGATCCTGCTGATGGGTTCGCTGTCGGTGCGCGAGCAACCCTTGCTGGTGGCCCTCACCGCCCTCGCCCTGGCGTTTGTGTCGGCGTCACAGGACATCGTCATCGATGCCTATCGCACGGACGTCCTGCCCGCTACCGAACGCGGCCTGGGAGCGGGGCTCACGGTTCTGGGATACCGCCTGGCGATGCTCTCCTCGGGCGCCATGGCCCTGGTGCTGGCCTCGGTGTGGGGCTGGCCTGCCACCTATGGCCTGATGGCCGCCCTCATGGGCGTGGGCCTTTATGCCACCTTGAGCGCACCGGAACCCGCCCTCCAGAGCGTGCACCCCCTCACCCTGCGCGACGCCGTGGTGCTGCCCTTGCAGGAATTTCTGGCGCGCCCCCAGGCCTGGGCATTTCTGGGCCTGATCGTGCTCTACAAACTGGGCGACGCCTTTGCAGGATCCCTCACCACCGCCTTTCTGATCCAGGGTGTCGGTTTTGGCATTGCCGAAGTGGGCGCCGTCAATAAGGGCGTGGGATTGTTTGCCACCATCGGCGGCGCAATCCTGGGTGGCGGGCTGATGGTGCGCTGGGGGCTCTACCGCTCCCTGCTCTGGTTTGGCGTGTTGCAGGGTGTGTCCGCCCTGTCCTTCGTCTGGCTGGCGGGCGCAGGGCACCGTTTTGAGTTGATGGTCCTCGCGGTGTTTCTTGAAAACCTGACTTCCGGCATGGGCACGGCAGCCTTTACCGCGCTCCTGATGGCATTGTGCAACACCCGTTTCAGCGCCACCCAGTTTGCCCTGTTGTCCGCACTTTCGGCCATGGGGCGGGTCTATGTGGGGCCGCTGTCCGGCATTCTGGTGGCAAGCCTCGGGTGGCCCCTGTTTTTTCTTTTTGCCGTGGTTGCGGCCTTTCCGGGCATCTGGCTGGTCTGGCGCCAGCGTCAGGCCCTGGCCGCGCTCTAGGCGCGGATGCGGTAAATGGCGAGGCTTCCCAGGAGATTGGGGAACGCATTGACGCGGCGCCCCTCCGGGCTGATGACGATGCGCTCGATGACCCGGGCGCCAATGGTGCGACACAGGCCTTCAAAATCGGCCAGCGTACACAGATGGATGTTGGGCGTGTCATACCATTCGTAGGGCATGGCCTCTGATTTGGGCATGGTTCCCGTCAGCACCTGCACGCGGTTTTTCCAGTAGCCAAAATTGGGAAAGGTCACAATGCCTTCGCGCCCCACGCGCAGCATGTCGCGCAGGATGGCTTCGGTTTGCCTCATGGCCTGCAGGGTTTGCGACAGGATGACGGTATCGAAGGAGTGATCGTCAAAACCGGAAAGCCCGGTCTCGAGGTTCATCTGCAGCACGTTGACGCCGTTGCGAATGGAAGCCACCACCCGCTCCGGCTCGATCTCGATGCCATAGCCGCTCACCTGCTTGGCTTGCTGCAGGTAAGTCAGCAACTGGCCGTCGCCGCAACCCAGGTCCAACACCTTCGCACCGGGTGAAATCCAGTGGGCAATGGCCGCAAGATCCGCGCGAATCATGCGCCCACCTCGCGTGCCACCCGCTCGAGGTAGGCGTTCATCACGGCAAAATAATCCTCATTCTCCATCAGGAAAGCATCATGTCCCTGGGTGGATTCGATTTCGGCGTAACTGACTGAAAGGGAATTATCCAGCAGGGCTTTCACGATTTCACGCGAACGCCCCGGCGAAAAGCGCCAGTCGGTGGTGAAGGACAGCACCAGGAATTTTGCCCTGGCGGCAGCCAGGGCCGCCGACAGGTTGCCCTGGGCCTGTGCCGCTGGATCAAAATAATCCAGCGCCTTGGTCATGATGAGGTAGGTATTGGCATCGAAGCGCTCGGCAAACTTGTCACCCTGGTGGCGCAGGTAGGATTCGATTTCAAATTCCACGTCCAGGGAGAAGCGCGGCCGTTCGCCCAGCAACTCGCGCCCGAATTTTTCCATCATGGCGTCATCGCTGAGATAGGTGATGTGCCCCAGCATCCGGGCAAGCCGCAGGCCGCGTTCGGGAATCACGCCGTGGGCATAGTAATCGCCCCCATGAAAATCGGGGTCCGTGGTAATGGCCTGTCGCGCCACCTCATTGAACCCGATGTTCTGGGCGGACAGGCTGGGCGCCCCGGCAATCACGATGGCGTGGCCGAGCCGCCCGGGATAACTGAGGCTCCACTGCAACGCCTGCATGGCACCCAGGCTGCCGCCCATGACCGCAGCAAAACGCGGGATATCCAGATGATCGGCAAGGCGTGCCTGGGCGTTGACCCAGTCTGCCACGGTCACGAAGGGAAAGCGTGCGCCAAAGGGACGGCCCGTGGCGGGATCCAAGCTGGAAGGCCCTGTGGAGCCATGGCAGCCGCCCAGGTTATTCACGCCCACCACAAAGAAGCGCTCGGTATCCACCGGCTTGCCCGGGCCCACCATGTTGTCCCACCAGCCGGTGGAACGCGGATCGCCCTCATAGGTGCCCGCCACATGATGCGTGCCGGATAGCGCATGGCAGATCAGGATGGCATTGCTACGGGCAGCATTGAGATTGCCGTAGGTTTCGTAGACCAGGTCAAAAGCGGCCAGCGTCGTTCCCGAAGCCAGCTGCAGCGGCGCGTCAAAGTGCGCGCGCTGGGGCGTCACATGACCCAGGGAACGGGAAGATTTCATTTAACCAGCCAGCCTTGCCTTGAGGATGGCATTGAGCTGCGCCGGGTTGGCGCGACCGCCGCTGGCTTTCATGGCCCGGCCAACGAAAAACCCGAAGACCTTCTCCTTGCCGGAACGGTACTCGGCCACCTGATCGGGATGTGCTGCCATCAACTCCTCCACGATTTTTTCCAGTGCGGAAACGTCGGAAATCTGTTGCAGGCCCTTCGATGCGATGATGGCGTCGGCGTCTCCACCCTCGTTCCAGAGCGCATCAAAAATTTCCTTGGCCATCTTGCCAGACACCGTGCCATCCTGGATGCGACGCAACAGCCCGGCCAGTTGCACTGGCGAAATGCGGCTCTGGCGCACTTCCAGTCCATCCCGATGCAAGGCCGCAGCAAGCTCACCGCTGACCCAGTTGGCGCAGAGCTTGGCTTCTCCAGCGACGTCTGCCATCAACGCCAGGAAGTACTGTGCCAGATCGTAGGATGCCGTCAAGACGCCAGCATCATAAGGGGACAATCCGAAGTCGGCGACAAACCGGCCTCGCATGGCTTCCGGCAGCTCGGGCAGGCTCTCGCGCACCCGGTCTATCCAGGGGGCGTCGATGCACAGCGGCAGCAAATCAGGATCGGGGAAGTAGCGGTAGTCCTGGGCATCTTCCTTGGAGCGCATGGGGCGCGTCTCGTCGCGATCCGGATCGTACAGCCGCGTTTCCTGAACCACCGTCCCCCCCGACTCGATCCATTCGATCTGACGCCGGATTTCATACTCGATGGCTTTTTCCATGAACCGGAACGAATTGAGGTTCTTGATCTCGCAACGCGTGCCAAATGCCTGCTGTCCCTTGGGGCGCACCGAGACGTTGGCATCGCAGCGGAACGATCCTTCCTGCATGTTGCCATCGCAAATGCCAATCCAGGTGACCAGCCGGTGCAGAATGCGCGCATAGGCCACGGCTTCAGCGGCACTGCGCATATCAGGCTCGGAGACGATTTCCAGAAGCGGCGTTCCGGCCCGATTCAGGTCGATGCCGGAGAGCCCGTGAAAATCCTCATGCAGGGATTTTCCGGCATCTTCTTCCAGATGCGCTCGCGTCAGGCGAATGGCCGTGTCAACGCCATCCCGCTCGATGAAGATCTGGCCGCCGGATACGACCGGAATCTCGAACTGACTGATCTGATAACCCTTGGGGAGATCGGGGTAGAAATAATTCTTGCGCGCAAACACGGAGCGGGCAGCCACCTCGCCACCCACGGCCAGTCCAAAGCGAATGGCGTGCTCGACGGCAGCACGGTTGAGGACTGGCAAAACCCCCGGCAGGGCCAGATCCACCGCACAGGCCTGGGCATTGGGTACCGCGCCAAAGGCGGTGGAGGCCCCGGAGAATATTTTGGAATGCGTGGCAAGCTGCGCATGCGTTTCCAGACCGATGACGACTTCCCATTCCATGGTGCCTCCTCAAGCACTGGCCAGGGCAGGAACCCGGGCGTGCCAATCGGTGACCTGCTGGTAACGGTGCGCCACGTTCAGCAGGCGCGCTTCGCTGAAATAATCACCGATGAGTTGCAGGCCGACCGGCAACCCCCCTTCGCCAAATCCTGCCGGGATGGAAAGGCCTGGCAGGCCCGCCAGGTTGACGCTGATGGTGAAAATATCGGACAGATACATCTGGATGGGATCGCTGGTTTTTTCGCCCAGACCAAAGGCCACGGTGGGCGTGGAGGGCCCCATGATCACGTCGCACTGCGTGAATGCCTGTTTGAAATCGTTCACGATCAGGCGACGCACGCGTTGCGCCTGCAGGTAATAGGCATCGTAATAACCTCGCGACAACACATAGGTTCCGGTGAGAATGCGGCGCTTGACCTCGGGGCCGAATCCCTCTGCCCGCGATCGTTCGTACATGTCAGCCAGGTCGGTGTACCGGGAAGCGCGCCATCCATAACGCACGCCGTCAAAACGCGACAGGTTGCTGGAGGCTTCGGCCGGCGCCAGCACATAATAGACCGGCACGGAAAGCGCGGTATTGGGCAGGCTGATCTCCACCCGCGTCGCGCCCAGGCGCTCATACTCCTGCAACGCTGCTTCGATGGCGCGTTCCACGTCGGCACTGACGCCGCCGCTGAAAAATTCGCG
>VFSW01004886.1_pt1 | contig 19957 bp, 22 predicted proteins | sample 5358111 | NCBI WGS metagenome assembly VFSW01 (sample SAMN11554181, study PRJNA540505) | mine drainage metagenome | isolation source: sediment from site ElyBrook_90M | place: USA: Ely Copper Mine, Vershire, VT | collected 2017 | reverse complement strand
GCACGCCGTATGTAACGTTGTTGCCGTTGGCCTGTCCTAGCTGGTAGGACAGGTCGGCGGTGCCTATGCCAAGGTATGGGTGCATGCTGTAAGTCCCGGTCGAAATCATCGGTCCGATCTCCCTTGCTACCGCGTCAGAGGGGATCGCAAACCCGACCCCCTGGGAGCCGTTCACCGTGGCGGTCGTGAGCCCAATCACCTGCCCGTCGACGTTGAAGAGCGGCCCTCCCGAGTTGCCGGGGTTGATCGGCGCGCTGAACTGGATCACGTCTGCTATCGAATAGTTCCCGGCCGTTGTCTCGGTTATGGTCCTCCCGAGCTGGCTGACGACGCCCACTGTGAGCGATCCTGACAGGCCGAACGGGTTGCCTATCGCAGCAACCGGGGCGCCGACCTTGACGGACGAGGAAGACGACAGAACGAGAGGATGGAACTCGGAGGGGGGTGCCGTGGGTACCTTGACTATCGCCAGGTCGCTGTAGGGGTCGGTTCCTACGACGCTCGCGGGATACGCGTTGCCATTCCTGAAGATCACAGTCATGTTCGTCGCACCATCGACCACGTGGAAGTTGGTCACGACGTAGTTCGCGTTGTTGTACGTCATGATGAATCCCGAGCCGAGCACCTCTCCGGTCTGCGTGATCGGTCCGAATACTGTGTTCACGGTCTGCGTGACGAACCCATCCACCGTCACCACGCTCTGGTTCGAATTCATGTAGATCTGGACGGCGTCAATAGCCGCCGCCGACGGCCCGCCGGCCAACGGTGACCCGCTGACGGTAGTCGTGGAGACTGATGTCGAAACCACCGTGCTTGTGAGCGCTGTCGCTTGGTGCCCTCCGACCAGGTAGTATGAGGCGCCAGCGCCCAGACCGGCTGCGAGGAGGAGAAGGACCGCTATGAGAGCGACCCGCTTCGCGCCAATGCCTTGTGATGAATAGTCCATTTCTACTATGACCTCTGTGTTGCCGACGTCGGGCGCGGGAGTCTATTAATCCGATTGGTGCATCTCTCTATCCGACTAGCCCGCCACGCCGCTTGCTTTAGGCGGGACGCGACGCGCTTCCGTCACGCCTCGAGCGGGCCTAGCACAAATATCGACAGGAGCAACATCGTCAGCACGAGCGCGGTTATGCCCACATACAGCATGTCCCTCTCCCTGAGGAAGAGGAGGACTGAGGCGGCGACGCGGACGATCGGCGTCGCGAGGAGGATCAGGATGCCGAGCTGCAAGACGCTGACCGCGCTTCCTTGGCCGACCCCGGCCGACAGCGCAGAGAGGCTCAGAGTCGGCCTGCCGAAGTCTGCGGTGAGCGCGCCTTGCAAGGTCCCCGGGGTTCCAGGAGGCGGGACCAAGAGCATCAGCACCAGCCCCACCGCCACCACGGCCGAGCTGAGGACGATCCCATACCTCAGGATCTTGCCGATGGCCTCGTTGAGGTCAGCGTGTGGGTGCTGGGCGCTCAATGGGGTATCCCCGTGTATATCATCTCGGCTCCCAGGATCAGCATGATGACGATGAAGAACACGCGGATCGAGGCTGGCTTGGACCGCACGAGGACCTTCGCGCCCATCAGCGAGCCGACCACCACGCCTAGCGCGACCGGGGCAGCGAGGAGGACGTTGACGTACCCGCTCACGTAGAGAATCCCTGTGCTCGCGGTGGCAGTCACGCCGATCATGAAGTTGCTGGTGGTCGTCGAGACCTTGAATGGTAGCCTCATCATCGTGTCCATGCCCAGCACCTTCAGGACGCCGCCCCCGACGCCCAGGAGTCCGGACAACAAGCCCGCGAAGAAGATCACCACGAAGCCCGCGGGCACCCTGGTCGCGATGTAGCTCATCCTCTCGTTCAGAGACTTGTCGTCGTATTCTCCGCGGAGCTTGAGCCTCTCCGCGAGTGCGTTGGGGCTCTTGTTCACCATCGACTCGCCCCTCCGCTCAAGCCGCGCGTGCTGGAGCACGTTGTAGGCCGAGAAGATGAGCACCACCCCGAAGATGATGAAGATGATCCAGCTGAGGCCGCTCCTTACGAAGTAGAGCGTCGTGACCACTCCGACGATGGACCCCGTGACGGAGGCGATCTCCAGGAACATCCCGATTCTGAGGTTGGTTATCCTGTCCCTCACGTACGCGGATGCGGACCCGCTCGACGTCGCGATTGTCGAGACGATGCTGGCGCCGATGGCATATTCGATCGGGACGCCGAAGCCTATCGTGAGGGCGGGGACCACGAGTATCCCGCCCCCGAGCCCGACCATCGACCCGATGATGCCTGCTAGGATCGCGACCAAGAACATCAGAAGCAGGTATTCGTTTGTCCCGATCACGGGGAGTCCGCTCCCGTTTGCTGTGACCGTAGATAAGCGTGAGTGCACGCTTGCTCCCCTTGCGAGGCGAGAGCTCTTCAGATCACTTCAATCGACGATTCGGAGAAGCCGCGCTTCACGAGTATCTCTACCACCCTGTCCCTGTGGTCGCCCTGTAGCAAGACGATCCCGTCCTTGACGGTCCCGCCCGTCGCGAGCATCTTCTTCATCTTCGTCCCGAGCTCTTGCAGGTCCTTCTCGTTCATCTTGAGGCCCTCGATGACGGTGGTCGGCTTCCTGAACCTGCGCATCTCCATCCTCACCTTCACCCGCGCCTCTTCGCGGTCGAGCTCCGCTACGATGTCGTCGAAGCCCTCTTCCTCGTCCCTAATGCTCACTTGTGAATCACGGTATATCTCATTATCCTATTAAGACTTAGCATGACTACGAGCGCGTGACGTTCGGGTCTATCCTCGACGTCTGGCGACCCGGCTCCGCGGCAGACGTCCTCAGCGAGGTTGCGTTCGCTCCGACGAGGTAGCGAAGGCAGACACGACCGCTTTCAGGGCGTATCGGAAGCGGTATTCACTTATTAACGGCACCCGGGTCGGTGGCCCGAGAAGGGCCCGTAGCTCAGAAGTTGGAAGACAACTGAGCAGTCTGGTTAGAGCGACCGGCTCATACCGGCATAGGGAGAGACCGGTCGGTCGAGCGTTCGAATCGCTCCGGGCCCATCATCTTTGCCTCCGCTTCTTTGGATTCGAACGTTGATTTCATCGCTGATGTATAGAAAGAGCGGCTGTTTCTGCCTGTGAAGATCCTTCACGACTCATCCTGCAGGCGAGTCCAATCCCATCAGGCCCATCAGTGCCCTCCTCTCGAGCCGTCGTCATCAAGGTGTGAAAAGCTGACGACCGCGACAAGCAATCGTTTTATCAGCTCAGTTCTCTTCGCGTCCTGAAGACCGCGATGCGACCCAGTGTCCTCGTGATTCAAAACGCGGAGTGGGAGGGTCCCGGACTTATCGGTTTGTATGCGCGGGCCGTCGGGGTGGACCTAGTCGTCATCCGGCTCTTCAAAGGACCCGGCGCGGCGCAATCCGTGCCTTTCGACGGGCTGGAACGGCGTGAATACTCGGCAGTGGTCGGCCTCGGCTCGCCTTCGACGGCGTATCTTCCCGAGACCAATCCGCACCACGACGATCTCGTCCGGCTCTTCAGGCTGATTCGGAAGCGGAAGACGCCTTCCTTCAACATCTGTTACTCAATGCAGCTCTTCTCGGTCGCGCACGGGGGCAAGGTGGTCAAGAACCCGGCAGGAAAGGAGGTGGGGTTCTGCGAGGTGCGCCCCACGGCGGAAGGCGAGTCGGACCCCGTGATAGGGTCTATCGGCACATATAGGGCCCTCCAGTGGCACGGGGACATCGTGGAGGAGCTCCCGCGTGGCGCCATACTCGTGGCATCTTCGAGAAAGACGAAGAACCAGGTCGCCGTCCTCGATGGCGTGCACTACCTGGTGCAGGCTGACGGACAGGCAGCATTCCCGTCGATGGTAAAGAGCTGGATGAAGCACGACGGGAGATGGGCGACCCAGGGGACTGGCATCAGCGCGAACGGTCTCATCCGCGAAACCGTCAAGCACGAGGCGTACTTCCGGAACACGTTTCTCAGAATCTTCGGGAACTTCCTCTCGCTGGCACTGTCCCAAAGGCGCTGAAGGGGGCGTCTGCCGTGCTGCGGGTCAAGGCGACTTCTTCAGGTCCTCGAACCGGCTGACGTGCTCGTGGATGATCTTCCATTCGTCGCCGAACTTCCCGATGACCATGGTCACGCGCGAGCGCCCGCTGACGGTGGACCCTTCGAACGAGTAGTCGTTGACGAAGACCCCCTTGTAGTTGAGGTAGAAGGTCGCTATAGCGATGAAGCCGATGACGTCGATCCTCAGGTCGTCGATCTTGTACTCATAGTCGGAGATGTTCGCGAACCTTGCCTGCTCATACATGAACGCGTCGTCGGCGTTCTGCCTCGTGAAGGGAGGGGACTCGTCGAACTTGCTGAAGTGCTGCGACGGGGCGAAGAACCTCGAGAGGCTCGTGATGTCCTTGCTCTTCCCGACCTCGAAGTAGGACGTGATGAGCGAAGCGACGTCCTTCCTCGCCTGGTCAAGCTGGCGCGATTCCATCGGGCGCTCCCCGCCCCGCCAATAGATAAGCTGAGGACGTCCGCCGCGGGCCCTTCCTACTGTGGACGGCGTCCCATCCCGAGCGCCCCCTTGGCGCGGAGGATCAGCCTCTCGATGATCGGGAGGTTGGCGACCGGTCCGGTGACGGGGATGAACCTCTGTCCTCGCAGCTCGTAGACTGGCTTCCCTCTCGAGAGGGCGTGCTCGACCTCTGGTCTCACGCCCTCTGTGACGTAGCCAAGGAAGCGGGAGAAGACAAGGAGGTCGCAAGAGTCGACGAGCCCTAGGTAGTACTCCGTCTCTCGCGCCTGCCCTCCCGTGGGGCTGTCTTTGCTCGGGTCGACTATCTCTGAGCCGACGAACCGCTTCTCGATGAGGGCGATCTCCGTCCTCTCGGCGTCGGTCCCATAGAGCTTCATCGGGTGGGAGTAGAAGACCCGCATGTGCGCGAAACGCCCTACAAATTAGTTAAGGGTTTGGTGGACCGCGCGCGGTCGTGGCACGGGCCGGTCTCCCTAGCTTTCCACCAGGTCGATTATCCTTCCGTATGCGCGCCCGCAGCTGTCGCACCGCCCTCCGAGGATTGTCCCGCCGCACCGACACTTCACGCGAGGTTCGTTCTTTCCTTCATCCTTCCTGACTCGATATCTCACGAAGAGCATCGACTTTGCAGGCCAGAGGCGCGAAGTCTCGAGGTCGAGCGTCGCGAGAGGGGACGCCCTCTCGAATCTCCTCCCGATCCTGTTGTCAAAGCTGCCAAGCCCCCTGATTTCGACCCGCTCGAGGCCTTGGTGGCCGAAGCGGCTCAGGGGCGTGGCGTATATCCTGTGGCCCTCAGGGGTCACTCTGACGAGCCCCCTCTCCGGTAGCCTCTTGCCGATATGGCGGGCAATTCCCAAGACGAACGTGCCGCCGTTCCCCGCGACCCTCACCACCTCGCCGAGAAGGGAGTCGGGGTCAGGGACGTGATGGATGCCCCTGATCAGCGCTACGAAGTCGAAGACGCTGTCGTCGAAAGGCAGCTTCACCAGGTTGCCACGGACCAGCGTCGTATTCGCGAGCCTCGACGAGGCCCTGCGCAGGTTGCTGAGAGAATAGTCAAGCATGAACATCTCCCCGATTCGCTTCTCGAGGACCTGGGTTATCCTGCCAAACCCGCCGCCTAGCTCGATGCCGGTCTCTCCCACCGCCCAACGCGCGACCAACTCCTTCTCCGCGCGGTCCTCGATCCCCCTTCCTCTCCACACGGTGGAGTAGTCGTACCTCTCGTAATCAGGAATCTCGTTGCTCAACTGAGTCCTCCTGCGATTCAACCCCGACCGTGGGGGTTACCGCTTCTCCAGGGCTTGATACATCTTCCCTAGCTCAACATACCTTCGCGACGCGTACTCCAACCGTCCTGGCTCTATCCATGTCTTGAAGATGGCGTCCGACCTCCCCTGCTTGGCCAGCCTCCTGTTCAGGACCCAAGCTTTGAGGGCGAGATAAGACCCTAGGGTGCGGAAGAGCCACTCGTTCACAACGCGGGAGCCATTCCCGGAAGACTGACGCTGGTCCGTCCGCGAGCCCGTCTCCTTGATCCTGCGCTCATAGACGGCAGGGAAATGCGATTTCATCCACGGCGCGTTCTCGAGTATGGTGCGGTAGGTGGCATCTCCAGAGATCACCTTTGCTGTGAGCGTGTCTCGAGCGTGGACGGCTGTCTTCGGCCTGTCGCGTTCGTCTCTGGCCTGCCTCTCGTCCATCACGTAGCTGAAGCAAAAGGGCGCGGTGGATCCTCTGACCAGGGAGGAGATGCGCGAGAGGATGAGGGCCTTCAGCATGAACGCCCACATTCCGTCGGTCCTCGTGATGCAGTAGAAGTCGATGTCGTCGGCCTCAGCAGCCGAGAGGTACGAGTTCGTCCCCGCAACAGCGACGAAGATCGCATCCTTGCTGAATAGCCGAGCGAACACCGTGGCGGCCTCGACATTCGCGATCGCCCGCCTTCTCCTTCTGTCTGCCTCCTCGATGGCCTGTCGGGCGGTCTCTCGGTCGGAGCCGGTCCGCATCAACGCAACTTTGCCTGATTCGACGAACACCTTGGAGGCTAACGACTCGTCAGAGGAGATGCTCTCTTCGAGGTCCTTCTCGGTCGCGTCGATCGGGAGCAGCTCGACCAGGTCCTTGATTGTGAGCAAAGCCCCCGAAGCCTCCGCAATCTTGCAGTATGTCAGCACGGCTTCCCTTTGGGCCTCGTCTAGCAATACGACTCCATGTCGTCCGCTTGGTCCCACGAGGGCCGTCATTCCCAGACGGGCCTGGGGGCGAGAAGATGAATAAAAGGAGGAACGGGCCGCCTCGCAGACAGTCTGCCCACGCTCGTCCGTTCCAGGCCGACCCCCTCCATCTCCCCGTTGACCCGGCGCGATTCCAACGGGCGCACCATGTCCGACCATTAGATAAGCTGAGGCGGTCTTCGATAGCATGAGCAGACTGGTCGGTCGTCGGATCCGCAACGCTCAGAAGCTTGTTCGTGTGGAGAGTCACGGCGGTATCAGTAGCGGTGCAGAAGCGGCGCTACGCCTGGGCCTTCATTCCAACCGAAGCTGCACGCCGAGCCGCCTCGAAAGGTTCCGTAGGTCCTGCGCCACGTAGAAGAACGCCATCCAGCTCCACTTGCCCCAGCGCCTGATGCCCTCTTGCTTCACCCTCTCGATCGCCTCCCTCCCGTCCTCGGGCTTCTTCCCGAAGAAGAGGACGCCGAAGATGTCGACAGACCATGCGTCGATCGGGAACCCGCCGTGCGGGTTGATGATGTCCGCCGCGTAGTCGCCTACCCCCGGCAGCTCGATCAGCTTCTCCTTCGCCTCCTCCGGAGGCATCTTCATTATCTGCTGCACGTCCGGAAACCCCGCGTCGATCATCTTCGCCGAAGCGACGATGTACTTGGCCCTATAGCCGAGCTTGCATTCCTTCGCAAAGGCAGCCGGGTCGAGCTTCGCGATTCTGCCGGGGGTGGGCCCAAGCACGAGCTCTTTCCCGTCGAACTTGATCGCCTCGCCGTACTCCCGGTCTATCGCGTCCATCATCTCGAAGCTCCTCTTGGGCCTGGCCATCTGTAGGCAGATGCTCAGGATCACCGAGTTGAAGAGGGAGACGGCCTGCGTGTCGTGCATCCCGTACAGGTTCTCCACCACGTGCTTCAGGATCTCGTCCTTCACGGCGAAGTCGTAGAATTCCTTCAAGTCCTGGTCGGCACCTAGGCAGACGTTGAGGACGTCGCGCAGCCTTTCTCCCTCTGCCTCTGGCATCTCGCGTCCGGAATAGACCTCGACCAGCACTTGCGGCTTCCGCACGGTCCCCCGGGACTGGATCTTCAGCCCGACAGGCCTCTTCTCGCAGCGGATGCCCGTCCAGAGGGTCTTGCCGTCGAAGACTTCGTCGGCGGTGAACAGGTCCCAGCCCGCGGGCTTTCTCACGGTGAGCCCAAAGTCGAACGGGGGCACGGGAGTGATCTGGAACTCCGCGCGGCGCCGGAATCTCATTGCATGCCCTTCAGGGGGACGGATGGAGCAAGATGAGGCGCTTTCTGGCAGGTGTCCGGCGGTCCTACTTCTTGCTCTTACCGGCGCGGCGGCGCGGGGGCGCCATCGGCTCAAAGAGGCCGATGAGGTTCCCCTCCTGGTCGACCCCGATGAATGACCAGCCCATACTGGGGACCTCCGACTTTCCGACGACTTCCCTGCCACCTGCCTTTTTGAAGGCCTCGATGTGCTTGTCAATCTTGTCGACGCCGACGTAGTTCCTAGGCACATCGGTGGCGCCCGTCCTCTTGTACATCCCTCCGCCTACGCTCTTTTCCCTTGGCCCCGTGGATATCATCCAATAGTCCATGTCCGACATCCGAGCCTTCTCGAACTTCCACCCGAAGACATCGGAGTAGAACTTCGACAGCTTGGAAGTGTCGTTCGCGGGTATCTCAAAATGGACTACGGTCTTGATGACCATGAGGGCTGAGTCAGCGCCGTCCTATTTAATGGCCTCTGTCGTGCTCTCCAAGGCGCTTTGAGCTCGTCGGGGCCAGCTCGTAGAGTCAAGGAAGCTCCCCCAGGTTGGCATCCCGGAGCCCGAGGTCCCCCCTCAAGATGGGGACGCTGCGTCGGACCGACTCGAACGGGCGACCAGTCCCCGGTGGTTTGGCCACCTACAGGTGTCTGCCCGCAGGGTAACAGCCTGCTGCTCTACCATGCTGAGCTACGACGCCAGACTTCGAGGCCGCCTTCGAGGCGCTCCGTATATGAAATTACCTAATCGTGGGAACAAAAACGTCACACGCTGGGCCGGCAGAATACGTCTGCGTGAGCGCGGCTCCGGCCTGGTAAGGATTATTCTAACGCTAACCCTATATCCGACATATTCGTGAAACTTCGACAGTGAACTAATGTGGACGCAATGAAGGTAAAGAACTCGTACATCCCGTGGTCATTCCTGGACATCGTCGCGAAGGAAGAGGGGCTCTTTGAGAAGCGCAATCTCCAAGTAGACTTCTTCGCTGTCGGCCGCACTGAGTCCGAACCGGCTGACAAGATCGGCTGGTACGCGAACCTCGTCAAGGGAGGGGAGCTCGACGCTTATGCCGTCTGCGCCTGGGGCGCAATCGACAGGCTTGCGGAAAGGGAGCGGGAAAAGATCATGGCCGCATCCACGTCGTCCGGTTACGCGTTCTCCATCGTCGTCGCCCCGGGTCTTGGGATAAAGACGGCGGCTGATTTGGCAGAGATACCCATCGCAGTCAACATGAAGACAGGCTCTCACTACTGCATCCTGAGCGACCTCGAGAGGGTCCTGCCCTACAGCAAGATCAAGGTCGTACACGGCGGGGAGCCCCACAACAGGCTGAAGGGCCTGCTGGAGGGGAAGTTCCAGGCGGTCGCTCTAATCAGCCCTTACACCGAGCTGGCGGTCCAGCTCGGCTTCGTGAAGGTCGCGGAGACGAAGACCGTCGACGTCCTGGCCTTCGTGGCAAGGGACGACATCCCGACGGACGTCCTCACGAGGTATCTGGCCTCCCTCGACGAGGCCGCGAAGCTCCTGAAGACGCAGACGGAGAGGTACAGGGGCCTCTACGTGAGGACCTTCAGGGAGACCTTCGCTGGCTTCCCTGACGAGTGGAAGACAAGGATCAACAAGCTCATCGACAAGATCGCGCCCTCGATCCCCATCACCACCTGGGGAGAGCTCACCGAATACCCGGAGGAGTCGTTCAACTCGCTGAGCACCTGGATGAGCAAGCACAACCTCCTGGAGACCAAGGTCCAGTACGAGAACATGGTGCTGAGCAAGCCGCTCCAGAAGGTCCAGAGCGGCTAAGGCTGGGCGAGTCGTCGATGCCGCAGAAGCTTACCACGATTTCGCACGGCTACTACCAGCCGTACTTCTACTGGATGTTCCCCATTGTGGTGGCAAGGGAGGAGGGCCTCTTCGAGAAGGAGGGAGTCGCCCTCGAGGTCCACGACATCGTGTCTGGAGGCCAGCCTGAGAACAAGGCCGAGTGGTACAGGGAGGCGCTCGAGGACCGGTCTCGCGACTTTTACTTCTGCTGCGCGTGGCAGGGAGTCTACAGCACGTGCGAGACCGGAAAGGGCAAGATAGGCGCAGCGATAAAGTCGACCCTGATCAAGACCTTCGGGGTATACACCAAACCCGATTCGCCCATCCGGAGCATACTCGACATAACCGAGAACGGGATCCAGATCGCGGTCAACAAGAACGCCGACGCGCACTACGTGACTCTTGAGAACCTCGCCGAGTTCGTCCCCGCTTCCAAGATCAAGCTCATGCACTTGGGCGGGATCGACGGGTGCTTCAAGGCACTGGCAAATGGAGAGGTGCAGGCCGCGACCCTGGCAGGACCTTACGCCGAGGCTGCCGAGGCGATGGGCTACAGGAGGGTGTTGGCGCTCTCGCGGACCCTGCCGACGCTGGTCGTGTTCAACGACGCAGTAGAGACATCGGCGGCGAACTCTTTCCTCGCGGCGGTCAACAAGGCGATAGACAAGGTGAACGGGGACAGGCCGAAGTACCACGCGAGATATGTGAAGGAGTTCGAGGAAGTCGTGAACAAGTACATCCCCGAGCTGAAGAGCAGCCTGCCGAAGATAAAAGCGAGGATAACCCTCCCCGTCTGGGCAGAGTCCAAAGTGCTCGGCGAGGCCGACTTCGATGAGATCCACGGGTTCCTGATGGAGCACGGCCTGACGGCGAAGGGCAAGGGCTACGAAGGGACGGTAAAGACGAACCTGGCGATGGCGCACTGACCCGCTAGAAGTGAAACCAGATTGGTCACTAGACTCGAACGGGCAATAGAGATTCCGCGCCAGTGGTATAACATCGTCCCAGACCTTCCCAGCAAGCTCCCGCCGGTGATGGACCAGAACACCCATGGGATCTCCGACAAGAAGATACTCCACAGGCTCTTCGTCAACGAGGTGGCGAAGCTCGAGTACTCGGGAGAGCGGTTCGTCACGATTCCTGAGGAGCTGAGGGACGTGTACTCGATCTGGAGGCCCACACCTCTCGTCAGGGCGAAGCGGCTCGAGAGGTATCTCAACACTCCCGCCAAGATCTATTACAAGAACGAGACGGTGAGCCCGCCTGGATCCCACAAGGCCAACGCCGCCGTCGCCCAGGCCTACTATGCGAAGCAGGAGGGGACGGATCGGCTCGTCACGAGCACTACGGCTGGCCAGTGGGGTACCGCCCTAGCATTCGGGTGCACCATCTTCGGGGTGAAGTGCACCGTCTACATGTCAAAGTCCAGCTACGACAGCAAGCCCTACAGGAAGGACCTGGCGGAGGCGTGGGGGGCGGAGGTCATCTCGAGCCCCAGCATGAAGACTTCAGTGGGCAGGAACATCCTGAAGGAAGACCCCAACTCGAGCGGGTCGATGAGTATCGCGAAGAGCGAGGCGCTGGAGGACACCGAGAACGACCCGACGGCGAAGGACGCCGTGGGGAGCATCATGAACTTCGTCCTCGCGAGCCAGACGGTGATAGGCCAGGAGGCGCAAGCGCAGATGGAGCCCTACGAGGACTACCCGGACATGGTGATCGGGTGCGTAGGAGGCGGGAGCAACTTCTCAGGGATATTCTGGCCATACTACTACCGGATGGCGAACAAGACCAGCCCCAAGCAGGTCGAGTTCCTCGGCGTCGAGTCCTCCGCAGTCCCGAAGCTCACCAAAGGCCAGTACATCTACGACCACTCTGATGTGATGAGGATGAGCCCGCTCTTCAAGATGTACACCGCCGGACACACCTTCAACCCGCCGGAGATCCACACTGGCGGTCTGAGGGTCCACGGCACCGCGCCGACGCTCAGTCTCCTCGTCAACGCAGGGTTGGTGAAGGCCGTCGCCTACAACCAGCCAGAGGTCTTCGAGGCCGGCGCCATCTTCGCGAGGACTGAGGGGATACTCCCGGCACCCGAGTCCGCTCATGCGATAAAGGCCACCATCGACGAAGCGCGGCGGTGCAAGACGCAGAACAAGGAGAAGGTGATACTCTTCAGCCTGTGCGGGCACGGCATCCTCGACATCGAGGGCTACCGCGAGTACTTCGCCGGCAAGATGAAGGACAACGACGCCGACCCCAAGGAGCTCAAGAGGGCGCTCGACGAAGTGAAGGGCCTTTACCCTTGGCTGCAGGGCAGCGACTAGGCATCATCAAATACATCGACGGTTGAGCTAGCCCATGGCCAAGCGAAGACCGCTCTCGTACGGCGAGTACCTCGGTCTGGATGAGCTCCTCGACCTCCAGCGCCTCGTCTCCAAGCCGCGGCAGCACGACGAGGTGCTCTTCTTGATCGCCCACCAGGCCTACGAGCTCTGGTTCAAGCTCATGCTCAACGAGCTCGAGACGGCCATCTCGCACATGCTCGCGGACAACCTCGCCGAGGCGACCAGGCTGATTCGGAGGATAGTGCCTGTGCAGAGGGTCCTAATCCAGCAGCTCGAGGTCCTTGAGACGATCAGGCCCACTGACTTTTTAAAGTTCAGGAGCATACTCCATCCGGCCAGCGGCTTCCAGTCGCTCCAGTTCAGGGAGCTCGAGTTCATCTCAGGTCAGAAGGACGAGAGGTACCTCAACCTCCACATCGGGAACGAGAGGGACTACGAGCAGCTGCTGAAGAGGTGGGAAGCCCCGACGCTCTGGGACGGCTTCAGGACTGTGCTCGAGGAGCGGGGGTTCGACGTCGGAAAGAAGGAGAAGGGGAGCGAGGAGAAGAACTACGCGCTCGAGGTCGAGGCGTCCCTGAAGATCTTCACCGAGACCAAGTATTCGCGAGTCGCGGAGCTCGCGGAGGTCATGATGGAATATGACAAGTACTTCTGGCTCTGGCGAAACCACCACATCGCCATGGTTGAGCGCGTGATAGGCGGCAGGCCTGGGACCGGCGCGAAGACAGTGAAGAAGACCGTCGGGTCCACGTCCTTCCATTCGTCGGGGGTGGACTACCTTCAGACGACCCTGGGTAGGAAGTTCTTCCCGGCGCTCTGGGCTGCGAGGACGAGGATTGGCGAGTACTAGGGCGCAGACGGCGGTCTGACTCAGGGGAGCTTGAGCTTCGAGAAGGTGGCGAGCGTCCCCGAGAGGGTCTCCAGGTCCTGCGCGTCAGGATGGAAGACGTCTTCGGCAGAGTACTCGACCTCGAAGGGATAAGCTGCCTTCTGACCGGGCATCGACGGCGATATCCCCGTGATCCTTCCGATTATCCTCTGCGCATCTTCGCTCATGAGGTAGTCCAGGAACTTGCGCGCTGACTTGTTGTCCTTTGCGGTCTTGAGGAGCCCGGCGGTGGTGAACGTGAGCATCCGCGGGATGCTCTCGGTCTCGAACGACCTGACCGGCGAGCCGGCAGTCCTCTCCCGGAAATAGGCGAGCGAGTAGACCGTCAGGGAGAGGTTGTGGTGGCCGTCGATGAGCCCCTGGAGCAGGTGGTCGATGCAGTCGTAGGTGAGCGGCTTGTTGGGACCTGCGAGACTCTCGAGGAACTCTGTCCATCTCTTCCCGGTGACCTTTCGCTTGAGGAAGTTCATGTAATGGGCGCCGATGTTCCCGAACTTGCTCGACGTGAGCGACTGCATGCCCAGCTTCCCCTTCCACCTCGGCGACGCTATCTCTTCGATGCTCTCCGGAAGGTCCTTGGCGGGGAGCCTCTTGGGGTTGTGGGCCATCGTCATGAAGGTGACGCCAGCCGCGAACCAGTTGAGCTTCTTGTCGTAGAACCTCTGGGGGTAGGCGCCGATGTCCTTCACGTCGTGCGGCGTGAAGAGCCCCTCCTCGTTCATCTTCAGCGCGACGTAGTGCGGGACCATGACGATGTCGGCCGTCCTCATGCCGTGCTTCATCTCCTCCCGGATCCGGTCCTGCACCTGAAACGGGTGGTCGTCAAGATAGACGGGGAACTCCTCGAGCGTGTACTTCTTCCTGAATGCCCAGAGAAGGTCCGACGTCCCGGAGCGCAGCCCCAGTGAGGCATAGATTATCACGCGCTCGGGCATTCGAGCTTCGCGACTCTCTGCGTTATTTATCGGTTTAACCGGACTTGAAGAAGTCCTTCAGCCTTCTCGTCCCCTCTGTTATCGTCTCCTCCGGGCTGCCGAACGAGATCCTGATGTGCCCCTCGCCTGAAGGCCCGAAGATCGCTCCGGGGAGCACCGCCACGTTGTACTTGTTGAGCAGACGGCGGGCGACCTCCGCGGAGCCGAGGCGCATCTTGTACCTCGGGAAGCCGTAGAACGCCCCCTCCACCTTATGGCACTCGAGCTCGGGTATCTCGGAAAGCGCCTCCTCGAGGAGCGCCCTCCTCTTCCTCAGCTCCTCCCTGAAGCCGGTCGTGTAGCGCTCGCAGTTCCTGAGGGCGTACGCCGAGGCGGCCTGGATAAAGGGCGGGAAGCAGGTCACCGCGGTCTCGAGGAACCTGTTCACCTTGTGTATCGTCTCCGCGTCCGCGACCACGTAGCCGGCGCGCCAGCCGGTCATGGAGTAGCTCTTCGAGAGGCTGTACAGGGAGACCACCTCCGAGGGGCTCTCCTCAATCGAGCCGATGGAGAAGTGCTTCTTCTCGTAGACGAGGTCCTCGTAGGCCTCGTCGCTGATGACCTTGATCCCCCGCTCCACACAGACGTCGAACAGGGCTCGGAGCTCCTTCCTGTCGAAGACCTTTCCTGTCGGGTTTGAAGGCGTGTTGACGATTATCGCCCTGGTGTTCGGTGTGATCTTGGCCTTGACCTCGTCGACGTCGAGAGAGAAGTCTTTCGCGAGCTTGTACCTGACGGGCTTGCCTCCTGTGAGGAGCGCCGGCTCGGAGTAATAGTAGCCGGGGTCAGGCACGAGCACCTCGAACTTGGGCTTCGCCACCGAGAGGAGCGACGCGTAGATTGCTAGCTTGGTGGTCATGAAGATGGCGTTTTCCAGCATCGCGTTGACATGGTTCTTCTCGCGCACCTTCTCGACTATCGCCTCCCTGAGGTCCTTGCTCCCCCACGATGATGTGTAGTGCCCCCAGCCGCTCTTCATGCTCTCGTAGGCGGCCTCGCCTATCGGGAGCGGGGTCTCGAACGACGGCTCGCCGATGGCGAGGGAGTAGACCTTCTCGCCTCTGGCCTGCTTCTTCGACGCCAGGTTGAATATCTCGAACGCCGGAGAGTCGTGGATCTCGTCGAGGAACATCCCCCCGACGAGCTCTCCCTCCAGATTTAAGCGTGCAAGGGGGCTCGGCGCCCATCGGCGACCCTCCCTTTCTCGGATTCGGAAGCCAGTCCAAGCCACCTGCTCGCTGAACGCGCCCTCTCGACGAGGCGGGCTTACAAACGGATGCATCTGCGCAGATGCCATGGACAATTGAACGTTGTCCAGCCATTACGTTTATATATAATGTCGATTGGTAAGCAGTCCGTCAGCCAATTGAAGAAGGTCGAAGCCGAGGTTCGAAAGGAGAAGTTCCCCGAAGTCGATTTCGCGCTAAGGAAGATCGGCGTGCCGGGGCTCACAGTCGCCGAGGAGCGGTGTGCCGGCAGAGGGCTGTGGTCCTACCCGCTCGAGAACATCCCGCACGTCCTGCTCACCGTGGTCGTCGATGATTTCAGCGTGAAGAAAGTCGTCGAGTCGATTCAGGAGAGCGGCTCGACCAGGTCGTGGGGCGACGGAAGGATCGTCGTAAGCGCCGTAGACGGCGTGTTTGACATCGGCTCAGGGCACCTAGACGCCAGCGAGCTGACGGCACCTCCGCTGAGAAACTGAAAACTCTCTAGTTTCAGGCAGTGCGGCTATCTTATGCCTTTGGCTTGCCGCTTTCCTTGTACTTGGCGATGAAGGCCACAAACCCAGCCACCATCAGCATGCTGGAGCACAGATACAACACCGGGACGAGCGGCGGCACAAGGGTCGCAGCTGCCACCTCCTGATACGTGAGGTAGGTTATGGCCGCGCCGAGGACGAGAAGCATGGCGCCGACTAGCCGTATCAGGACGTTGACCCTGGAGTCAGGAGCGTTGATCGAGGTCATCTTTGCCTCTTCTGCCACCGCATTCTAGGAGTAAATAAGCTATGCAGCCCGCGCGTCGATGAAGGAGGGCGGCCTTCCGCCTAGTGGCTCTTGAGGAGCTGTAGCTTTTCGGGCAGGTAGGTGTCGACTATGTAGCTCAACCCGTATCTCGAGAACGCCTCCTGCTCGCTCTTCCTCTTGTTCTTCAGGAAGGTGTCGAGCTCGTCGTGCCAGAGCTTCTCCTTGTATCTCGGGTCTGCCTTGAGCTCATAGACGCGCTTGATGTCTATCTCGGTGAGCGGATCGGACGGGAGCTTGTACTTTACGATGTCCGAGGCCCATACCCCGAGCCAGACGCCCGACGGGGTGGTCAGGTCCCTTAGGTGAGCCGCGTTCGCCGAACCGCTCTTGATAACCATCGCGATGTGCGCCCCCCAGGGGTCGGCGTCGCAGAGTATCCCGATGGGGAGCTTCATCTCCGAGTGGAGCCGCCTGAGCAGGTATCGCGTCGCGCGCGGCGGCTGTCCCGCCGTGTTGATGAGGATGGCCTTGTACTTCTTGTGGACCTTCTCCTCGATGAACCTCGTAAAGAGGCCGCCCTTCTCGATGGCCAGCACTATCTCGGCGTCCGTGTCCGCGAACTCCGCGGTGGTCATGGCCGGGCCTATCATCATCCCGTCCGGGTGGGCCGAGAGGTCGAGCTTCTTCCCCTCGTAGCCAGGTACGGTGTACTCTATCGTCAGGTTCCCGAATATCGCGCTCCTCTCCTCCGGATAGACGTTGAACTCCTCCCTCGCCCCGCCCAGGAGGACCTCGAGGTCGGTGATGAGCTCGTCCGACTCCGCCTGGTCCTGGAACTCCACGTCGAAGGCCTGCGCAGAGTAGTAGACGTCTCTGAGCGTCGACGTCTTCTTCTCGTCGACGAGCTTCTTCGAGAAATAAGCGAGCCAGAGAAGCTGGGTGAACGGCCTGATGTGCTTGATGTTCCCCGCTGACCTCTTGACCGACGAGGAGCCGAGGATGAACTGCTGGAGCTTCTTGTCGTAAACGATGTTGCTCACCGACCTGCTGGCGAAGGTCACGGAGGGGAACCTCGAGCTGTCCAGGTCGTTGTAGACCCGATGCCCGAGCTCGCTGAGGACCTTCTCCACCCTGTCCTTTCTGGCTTCAGCTGTAGTCTTCGATTTTTGCTTGCTCATGTTGATCTTTCACTCCCTCTTGGCCGCCGACCTCGACCGTGACCTCTTGCGCGGCGCGCTGCTCTCCTTCCGCGGCCTCTTGCTCGTCCGCGATAAGCTGCTTGTACCTGGGGGGCCTCTTCTCCCCTGCGAGCTCCTGCGAGAACCTCGCGATCAGGGGGAGGTACTTGCCGTAGATGTTCATCTTCCGCTGGACGGCCTCCATGCTCCCTTTCTTCGAGAGGTAGAGGCTCAGCCTCCTCAGCGCCTCCCTGACCGCGTTCCTGATCTCGCTCTCTATCTCGGGTCTGTCGGCGATGTACTCCTTCCCGACCGTCTTGTAAGGGACCTTCGTCGAGCAGATGTGGGTGATCACCGCGACCGGCGCCTCCTCGGGGACGTGGTATCTCCTCCAGTCTATCTCCTCGTTGAGGACCTTGAACGAGACGTCGCTGCTCTCGTCATAGAGGAGGGGTATGCGGTTGGCGAACCTGAGGAGCTTCCTTCCGGGCTCCAGCACCTTCCCTCCGTAGACCAGCCCGACCTCCACGAGGAACGGGAAGCCGGAATACGAGGATGGCGGCCTCACGACCACGGTCGAGAACTCCGGCTCTAGCTCCTTGAGTATGCCCGTGCTGAGGATCTGCTCCCCCACCGGGGAAAGGCACGACGAGTCCGGAGGAAGGAACTCCTGGAACCGCTGAAGGGCGTCGACGATCGTGACCACCTGCTCGTTCGTGAGCTTCTCGGGGGCGATGTCTGGCTTTATCCCCGCGAACTCGAGGAACTTGACCGCCGTCCTGTCCCCAATCCTGTGGAAGTGGGTGGTCATGAAGCGCTTGAGCGTCTTCTCCTCGTTGAGCTTGACCATCCGCTTGAAGGCCTCCACATCGACCCCGTACGGGTGCGGGAGGGTCTCCTTCGGAGGAGGAGGGAGCGCCTCAGTCGCCCTCTCGTACGTCGAGATCCTTCCGATAGGGTCCACGAAAGTGAGGTTGGCGTACGACCCGACGAGGGCGGTCTGCTTGAAGTACTCGTTGATCTTCTGCGCCGAGCGCGTGAAGTCGCCCTCGAGCATGACGTCGACCCGGGTGCCGGTCTTCCCATTGGCCTCCTCGGTGTCTCTCCTGAGGATGATCGGCTTGTTCTCGCCGATGTCGATGAGCATCTCGAAGATGTGCCTGCTCTTCCCGTCGACTGAAGTCGTGATCTTGACCGGCTTGTTCGTCGTGATCTGCCCGTAGAGGACTGCCATCGTCCCGCCCATCCCGAACATTCCCCTCGACTGGCGGAGGACGTACTTGGACCCGTAGAAGACCTTCCCGAACGCCCTCGGGACGTGGTGCGGGTCGACCCCAGGCCCGTTGTCCGCGACCGTGACCCGGTAGGCGCGGGGCTCCGAGGTCTCGCCGCTGTGGCCGTCGGCCACTATCCTCACGTAGACATCGGGGAGCATGCCTGCGAGCTCGCATGCATCGAGCGAGTTCTCCACGAGCTCCCTGACCGCCATGTAGAGGGCCCTCGCGGGGTTGGTGAAGCCGGCGAGGTCCCTGTTACGATAGAAAAAATTCTGATGGACTAATCTCTGAGAAGGTCACCACGTCTATCGTTCACCTCCTGTATACTGCAAAGCCGACAGTTGCATCTCCCGGTGAAGTATAAACCCGCGCCTCGTTTCATGCGAATTACAGACCAGCAATTACAGCACCGACACTCTCTCAACATAAGGGTTGGTTATGACGGATTAATAACCATCCGCCTCTTTTTTCCGCCTTTTTGCCGGTGGATTACCGTTCTGTCACCCCTGTTTGGCAGAACAGAGCATATAGTGGCTGATTCAGGTCCTAATCTCTGGAGACTGGTCTTCCCAGAGCAGTATCCTTTCCATCTTCTTCTTAGTCCTCGCGCGCTGGAGCATGTTGTACACCGACTTGTGCTGGCTCCCCGCCGCGAGCTTCTCGATCGCCTCCTTCGCCAGCCTCAGGTCGGTCTGCTCGCCTATTATCGCGACCGTCTTGCCGTAGACCGAGACGTCGCACTTTGTCAGCTCTTCTATCACCCTCCTCTACTTGCCGTGGAGCCCGATTATCCTGCCCTTGATCCTCTCCAGGTTGTTCTCGCTCTTCCCGGCGTAGTCCCTGAGGTCCAGGATCTCGATGGCCATGTCCTGGTCGAGCAGCTTGAGCGCCCGCGGCGGCGAGAACCCCCTCGCGATCGCCTCGACCACGTTCGCCGCCCTGAACGGGTCTCCCTCGACCGAGCTCGACATCAGAGTGACCTCGCCGCTCTTGCCGTCCACCGAGAGCGCGACGCCGCACGACTCCTCGATGCGCGCCTTCGTCTCCCCCTTCTTCCCGATGAGGACCCCGACCCTGTCGAGCGGGATGCGGAGGAGTTTCTCGAAGCTCAAGCTAGGACAGCCTCCAGTATCTGCTCCGGCTCCTTCTGATAAACCCCTCTCTTCTTGAAGAACCTCACGATGTTGCTGATGTCGCGGAGCAGCAGCTCCTTGGACTCGGGGTGCGAGGAAAGCACCGCGGAGCCCATGTCGAAGAGGACCCTCTCCTTGGGAGCCGGCTTGAAGATGTTGTATTCCGAGAGGTCGGCGTGGACGAGGTCCGCCTTTTTGTAGAGCTGGCGTATCATCTTCAGCGTCCACTTGTAGTCGAGCGCGTCCACCTCTGCCTCAGCGAAGATGGGGGCGGGCGCCGGGGGCTTCCCGATGAACTCCATCACGATGATGTTCTCGTTGAAGGCAA
>VFSW01004885.1_pt1 | contig 19957 bp, 22 predicted proteins | sample 5358111 | NCBI WGS metagenome assembly VFSW01 (sample SAMN11554181, study PRJNA540505) | mine drainage metagenome | isolation source: sediment from site ElyBrook_90M | place: USA: Ely Copper Mine, Vershire, VT | collected 2017 | reverse complement strand
GTTGCAGACTTGAAGGAAGTTCAGGAAGTGAAGGGACTGATGGAATTCAATACTGGAGCGCTGCAAACGTAAGGGAATTTACGTAAGCTCTACACGTTCGCTATTTCGACCGAAGCGAGGAATCCCTCCTTCTTTTCGGTCCGTAGCCAGCGAGGACGGAGGGATTCCTCGCTTCGGTCGGAATGGCGGACTGTGCTAACGGAATGACGGACTGCGCTGACTGCTGAGCACAAGCATTTCAAATTACGAAACGCAAAGGACTCTCTTTGACTGACAGCGTGACGCTCGTTGAATCCCCCCGCGATGCCTGGCTTGGCGTTGCGGAAATCATTCCTGCCGAAGTGAAGGCCAATTTTCTTTTGAAGCTGGCGCAGGCTGGTGTTCGGCACATGGATGCCGTCGGCTTTGTTCCGCCATCGCTTGTGAAGCAGATGTCGGACAGCGCCGAGGTCATGCGCGAATTTACGGCTTCCCTCAACGGCGCTGCTCGTCCGGAAGTGATCGCCGTGGCCGTGGACGAGCCCGGAATGCGCGCGGCCCTTGCGGCTCCGGGCGTGACGACGTTGAGCTACCCCTATTCCGTCTCCGCCTACTATCGTCGCGCGAGCGCCAATATGACTCGCGGGGAATCCCGCGCGCTCGTTGAAAAATTCCACAACGCCACAAAAACTTCCGGCCACGGCTTTATAGTTTCGATAGCGATGGCGTTTGGAAATCCGTACGAGGAACCTTGGGGGCCGGAAATCGTCGAGGATACTCTCGTCTGGCTGAAGGATGTGGGTGTTCGCACGGTCACCCTCGTGGACACAGTCGGAAAGGCCACGCCCGATGAGGTGCACGCTCTCTATGAAAGCGTCAAGGCGTGCGTCGCAGGCGTCGAGCTGGGCGTGCACCTTCATGCCCGGCCGGAAGCCGCAGCGGAAAAAATCCTCGCAGCCTATGCATCTGGATGCCGCCGGTTCGATTGCGCGCTGACAGGACTCGGTACCTGCCCAATGGCTGGCGACGAACAAGTCGGAAATATTCCAACGGAGATGATCCTTGAGGCGCTCGCACCACTCGGCGCGGACATGGGTGTTTCACTGGACAGGCTCGCTCCGGCGATCGCACTGGCAGACGAGATCCGGCGGAAGTATGGTCATCCAAAGACGAATTAGAAAGTGTCGCGACGGTTTGAGTAGCACAGGCACTCTTGCCTGTGCGGGTTTTGCAATCATAAGTTGAAACTCAGGCCGTACGTGCGGGCTGCAAAATCGCACAGGCAAGAGTGCCTGTGCTACAAAAGCCAAGCAACAACCGGCGCGGATTTTTGCTAAGCGAAGAAACTTTCATTGAACGCAACAATTGATCTCATCGAATTGCCAAAAATATGCCCTACACCACGTTCCAACTCGATTTTGCCGGTGAAGTCGCGACGATCACGCTTTCGCAACCCGAGAAGCGCAATGCCATTTCGAGTCGCATGATCGCGGACCTCATGGCCGCGCTCGGCGAAATTGAGTCCAGCGCGGCACGCGTCGTCATCCTGACCGGCGCGGGCAACGCGTTTTGCTCGGGCATGGATCTCGAAGAACTGAAAGCCACGGCTACAAAATCGCACGCCGAGCAACTTGAAGATGCGCACACTCTTGCGCGACTCTATCGCCGCCTGTGGAGTTATCCCAAACCCCTCATCGCCGCCGTCAACGGCGCTGCCATCGCCGGGGGGTGCGGCCTTGCGACGCTCTGCGATTTCACGCTCGCCGTGCCGGAAGCGAAATTCGGTTATACGGAAGTCCGCATCGGATTTCTTCCCGCCGTCGTTTCCGTATTTCTCGTGAGGCAGATCGGGGAGAAGCAAGCCCGCCAATTGCTATTGACCGGGCGAATTATTGATGCGGCTGAAGCGCACCGCCTCGGCCTCGTCAGCCAGATTGTCCCGCAGGCGGAACTTCTCGCCGCGGCGCACAAGCTGGCCGCAGAGCTTGTGGCGGCAAGCCCCGTGAGCTTGCGCAAGATAAAACAGTTGCTATGCAATTTTGCCGGGCCGGATATTGACCGCGACTTGGAACTCGCGGCCATCGAGAGCGCCGACATGCGGGCGACAGCGGATTTCCGCGAAGGTCTCGCATCGTTTCTCGAGAAACGCGCGCCCCGCTGGGATTCCCATTAAGCGCAAGGAACTCGCGAACGCCCCCGCCCCCTTCTGCTACACTTCTCGATCCTATGAAGCACTTCTTCGACACGACGGCGCGCGTGCGCTACGCGGAAACCGATCAGATGGGCGTGGTCTACCACTCGAACTACTACATCTATTTTGAAATCGGGCGCGTCGAATTCATGCGCAATCTGGGGATCGAGTACCGCCGCATGGAGCGCGAGGACGACACCTTTATTGTCGTCGCCTCGTCCAGTTGCCGGTATCTCCGTCCTGCCCGCTACGATGATGTCCTGCGCATTCGCACGCGCGCGCTTGCGGTCAAGCGGCGCACCATTCAGTTTGGCTACGAAATTCTTCACGAAGAATCCGGCGAAGTGCTGGCCACTGGAGAGACTCTGCACGTGGTGTGCAACAAGGCGGGAAAACCCAAAACGTTGCCGGAGAAATACCATGAGCTTTTGAGGAGAGAATAGGGGAGATTAAGGAAGTGGAGGAAGTAAAGGAAGTGGAGGAACGGAATCCGCTCGGCCAGGCACGGTCGTTGCCCGGGAGTTCCTTTCCTCAACTTCCTTTACTTCCTTTACGTCCTCAACTTCCTCTTCACCCTAACTCCTCGAACAGAAACAGCCCCAGGCGCAGCGCGGCCGGAACCGCAAACTGTTTCAGCTCCAATGAATAGTGCCCGCAGGGGAGCACCATTGTTTCGAGGTCCACGCCCTTCTCCTTCAGGATCTCGAACGCACGACTGCTAAATTCAAACCAGAATGTCGGATCGTAGCGTCCGGTGATCATGAGGATACGCTGCCCCGTATTGACCACGCGGCCGGCATAAGGCACAGGGCTGATCACCGACCAGTACCGGCGAATCTCCTCCTCGGTCACATGATTGCGCAGGCCCTCCCAGACGTGCATGGTGCTCATGCCTGTGCGGACCGCGTCTCCAAAAAAGGTCGAGACGTGCAGGAATCCTCCGGCACGCACGGCGCGATCATGAGCGAGGGTGATAGCGCCGACGGCTGAGCCGATGCTGGTGCCCACGATTCCCAGCCGCCCGTAGCCCTGCGATTCGAGCCACCGCAGGCAGCGGCGCGTATCAGTGATCGCCTGCCGCATCGCCTGCAACGTCAGTCCAATGTTTGATCCCACCAGTTGATCGGCTCGCTCGTGCCCCGGCGCCACGCGCCGGTCGTGATACGGGAGCGAAAGGCGCAGCACCGTTATGCCGAGCTTGTTGAGCCAGCGGCAAAGATTCACCTGGCCATTCCATTTCGCATTCCAGTTCGGCAAGAGGACCACGGCGGGCCCGCTCGTGCGGGCGCGAAACAGCCGCGCGCAGACAAGATTGTTTTCCGCCCAGGGAGAGACGATCTGGCTCGTGAAGGTCAGGACTTGCTCATTCCGCGCTCCGTTCGCCGGAGGATGAAGGACGTAGTCCTCCGCGGGCGTGGTGGCCAACCACTTGTCGCTCGTGGCAAGAGTTTTCTCCACCCAGGCGTTCAGAAAGCCGCGAGGATCGGGCTCATCGGCGCGGCCGCCGATATGTTCGAGGCCCCATTCAAATGGATACACGCGACGATTGCTGTCGGTGGTCCAGCGGGCGTGCTCGTAGTGGCGGATCTTCTTCTCGAGCCAGGGCATGTTCATGTTCACGGAGGGTGGCCTGGGGAAACCGTGACATTCAATAGTAAGAGGCCGAAATTCGGGTGTCAAACGATGGCGGATCCTGTCCTCCCTGCTGAACAATGATATTGCTAATCGGGATAGACTTTTATAGGCTCACCGCTACGCACGCATCCCAGTCTTGCCATCGCACTTGGAAGGCAGCGATGAACTTCCCGGCACGTGGCATTTCATTGAAAATGCAGGGGCACTCGGATCCTATTGCTGGGCTGCCGGTTTTGCAGGAATGTTTTCTGGAGGATGGGTATGAAAAAAATTGCATTGATGCTGCTCATGCTGGTCATCGGCCTCGCCGCCGGAATCCGCATTTCCGGCGTGCTGTCGCCGGTTCAAGGGCAAGTGAAACCTGGAACGGGATTTGCCGCCGTCCCCGGATTGGTGGGCGGACAGGATCTTACCGGGGCCTATGAAGTGGTGAAGGGCTGGCCGAAAGATATCAGCACTTTGCCCGGAAATGAAAAGTGGACCTACGGCGCCGGCGAGAGTGTTTTTGCCGAGAGCCCGAACCGGATTTACGCCCTCTACCGCGGAGAACTCCCGAAGATGGCGCCGCCCAAGGAGATGCTCCTCCCACAGGCCGGGCCAAGCATCGCCTTCCCCGTCGCAGGATTCTGGCGTGACGCTACCGTCGCTTCCCTGCCCGGAACCGGAGGCACCGACCAGGACACGCGCGAATGGCTGACGTCCTGGGAAGGCAAGGCTGCTGATCTCGGAATCAAGGGGCCACCCTACCGCGAACTGGACAAGGACGCGAAGTGGGAGAACTGCCTCGTCGTCTATGACGGCCAGGGAAATATCATCGAGACCTGGAAGCAGTGGGACAAGCTGTTCCGGCGTCCGCACTCGGTCTACATCAGCCCCTACGATCCGGAAAAGAATATCTGGATCGTGGACGACAACATGCACACCATCTACCGTTTCTCGCATGACGGCAAGGAACTCCTGCAAACCATCGGCACTCCGGAAACTCCGGGCGAAGACGGCATGCACTTCAATCGTCCGACGTATCTGGACTGGCTGCCGGACGGGACTTTCTTCGTCTCCGACGGCTACACCGGAACGCGCGTGGCCAAGTTTGACAAGAGCGGAAAGTTCCTGATGCAGTGGGGTATCAAGGGCGGACCGCGGCGCGGCGGCGACGGCATCCCCATTGACACGCGCCCCGGATACTTCAGCAACGTTCACGGAATCGCGATTGACCAGAAGACGCGTCACGTCTTCGTGAACGACCGGAACAATCACCGCATCCAGGTGTTCGACGAAAACGGAAAATACCTCTACGAATGGCACATTGACAATGAGCCGTCCAGCCTGCACCTGCTCTACATCGGCTCCGGAAACACCATCTGGACTTTTGACCGCACCACCAACAAGATGATCGAGTACGATCTCCAAGGCCATCTGCTCTACACTTGGGGAAGCATGGGCGTCTATCCGGGCTTCCTCTGGGGCGTGCACGGAATCAGCGTGGACCAGGAAGGTAATATGTATGTCGCGGAAGTGGACGCCGGACGCGTGCAGAAGTTCAAGCCCCGCGCCGGAGCCAATCCGGAGTTCCTGCTGGCCAAGCCGGTCTATTCGGCCTGGAAGTGAGTTCTGGAGGTTGGAAGTTGGAGGCTTGAGGTTGGAAGTCAAAAGCTGGAAGGTCGCGACGGTCATATTTTTTCCTTAGGCTGGGGGGGGTTCATTTCATGCAACCTTCCCGGCCCTTTTTTCTACTGTTACCTGATTGCTGTACTTCCTTGATAGCAGCCGTTGTCCTCCCCGCTTTCGTGTGGCAAATTCAGTCCGTGATCCCTCTGGGCGCGTTTCTATTTGGATTGATCATCGGCAGCTTCCTCAACGTCTGCATCCTGCGGATTCCCGCGGATAAGTCCATCGTCCTGCCTGCGTCCAGTTGCCCGAAGTGCGGGAAAGCGATCGCTCCGTATGACAACATTCCGGTCGTGAGCTGGCTCCTGCTGGGCGGGAAATGCCGCTCGTGCAAGACCAGAATTTCGGCCATGTATCCGGCAGTCGAACTCTTGACGGGGCTGCTCTTCCTGGCCTGCTATTTTGTTTACGGATTCACTGTGGATGCCCTGAAATGGGCCGTATTTTCGGCCCTGCTGATCGTCTTGACGATTACCGACGTGCGGGAACGGCTTCTGCCCGACGAAATCAATTTCTTCGGCTTGGGCGCGGGACTTTTCTTCAGCCTGTTTTCCAAGCCGCTCGATGGAACCGCGCTCTGGCTCGCCAACCGATGGTTCGAATTTCCGCCGCCGCAGCGAGTGCTCTCGCTCGCGGACAGCGCACTAGGGGCGATCGCTGGCAGCGGCTTGCTCTGGCTTGTAGCCGAAGGCTATTTCCGACTCCGCAAGCGCGAGGGCATGGGCCTTGGCGACGTGAAAATGATGGCGGCGGTCGGAGCCTTCCTCGGGCTGAAGCGCACGCTCATGACGATCCTGGCAGGTTCCCTGCTCTGCAGCATCATCGGTATCTTCTTGATCGCTTGGACAAAGAAAGGCCGTGATTACGAGCTCCCGTTTGGTACTTTTCTGGGTGCGGGCGCTCTGCTCGTGCTTTTTTTTGGAGCGCCTGCGCTCGTGTGGTATCAGTCGCTGATGGCGGTGAAGTGAATCGTGAATCTTTTTCTTGCAACGATGTCGCTGGCGCCAACTCCCGGAATGCTCTGGGCGTTCCTGGGCGTATTTTTCGTAGTGGTCCTCGCGGGAGGAGTTGTCGTTCTCATGGCGACGCGCCGCTATTTCCGCAACCCTTCCCAACCCAACCAGGATTTCGGCAAGCAAGTTCCGCGAACGGATAATCCCACCGCGTTTGTAACGGCCTCCATGCAGGCCGTGATTCAGAAACTGAAGGAACAGGAAAAAGAACTCGAACTCCTGCACAAGGCCGAGCGAGAACGCGCCAAGCAGACCGAGCGGCTGAGTGAAGCCGTTACGCGCAACATGCCCGCCGGGCTTTTGCTGGTCGGCGCATCCGGCGTGGTTACCAGCGCCAATCCCGCGGCTGAACTTGTGCTCGGCGTCAAAACTCTCGCTTACCGCCGGTGCAGCGAAGTTCTGGGAGAAGAGTCGCATTTAACGCAACTCATTGATGGATGCCTTCGTCATGGTACGACCTATCGCCGCGAGGAGATCGAGTACCTGACCCCCGCGCGGGAGTTGCGCCAGCTCGGCGTGACCATCTCCCCAATCCTCGACAGCGCCGGGGACGTAACGGGCGCGATCTGCCTGCTGAGCGATTTGACCGAACTCGCGGCGCTACAAAAGCAGATTCACATGAAGGAAAACCTGGCCGCTCTCGGCGAGCTCTCCGCCGGAATCGCCCATGAATTCAAGAACGCACTGGCGACAATCTCCGGCTACGCGCAAATGATCCGCAGCGAAGCCGCGGCGGGTTCCGAAGTGCGCGAGCACGGCGAAAAAATCCTGCTGCAGACCCGGGCGCTCACGCACGTGGTCACGGAATTCCTGAAATTTGCGCGCCCGCTGCAAATCTCCGTCGAGCAGGTCGCCCTCGAACCCATGATCGAACGGATCGTCGCCGAAATCAGCGAAGGAATTCCGGAAGTGACGATTTCCGGCACGGGGGAATTCGGGGAAGTTGCCGGCGATGACGCCCTGCTGTGCCAGGCAATATTGAATGTCGTGCGCAATGCCGCCGAGGCCGCCGCTGAAAATCCTTCCGGCGGACGTGTCCTGGTCCGCGGCGAACTGGATCATTCCGCGCCGCGCCCGGGGCAAAGGATAATGGTCTCTGATAATGGTCCGGGCATCCCGGCAGAGTCTCTGACGAAGATTTTTGTTCCGTTTTACACGACGAAATCCCAGGGCACGGGCCTCGGACTTCCGGTTGTGCAAAAAATTTTGGTCCAGCACGGAGGAACTATCGAGGCGCGCAATCTTCCCGAGGGCGGGGCCGAGTTTGTCGTATGGTTACCCTTTGTACGCGAAATGGCACAGGCAATTGATTCGGCCGACTCGCGCATCTAAACTGGTAGTAAGCGGGTTCGCCATTGGCGTGTGAGGGAAAGGCGGCCAAAGACCATGAAGACTAAACGACTGAACATTGTAATGGTAGGCGCAATGTTAGGCGGAATCCTGGCAACTGTTCCAGTTTACATCTTTGCCGGGCAAGCTCAGGACAACGTCGTCGAAGCTGCCAAAAAGGCTCAGGCAGCGAAAAAGAATGCACCCAAGGCCAAACTCGTAATCGATGACGACAACCTGTCCTCCATAACCGGCGTAGTGAACGTGGTCGGCCAGGAGCCTGCCCCGCCGGATGCGACCAAGGCGGGTGCGGACGATAAAACCAAAACGCAAGCGAAGTCCAAGGGCGAAGAAGAAGTTAAGGGCGAGGACTACTGGCGAAAGCAATTCGCTGACGCCAACAAGAGGCTCGCCGACGACGCTCACGAGTTGGACATCCTGCAGCGCGAATATAGCCTCAAGGAGCAGCAGTACTATAGCGACCCGAATACGGCCATGAAGGAACAGTACAGCCGCAAGGACTTGACCGACACAAAGCAAAAAATTGACGACAAGACGGCTGCGGTGGCCAAAGATAAGCAGGACATCTCCGATCTGGAAGACGGTTTGCGCCAGGCCGGGGGCGATCCCGGGTGGGAGCGCTAAACCGGTAGTATCATTTCGCCATTTTCAGAAGCGGCGGTTTGGCGTGTCCAGCCTTTGGCCAAACGATTACAAACTCCGCACATCCTTAAATCCCTCGCCGCCCCTGTCCATGAATCTGTGTTACAAATTTCTGGATGGAACCCATACTCCTCGTTGAAGACAAGCATGAACTTCGAGCCATGCTCCGCAAGGCGCTCGAACGGGCAGGCCATGCCGTGGACGAGGCTCCCGATGGGTCCTCTGCCGTTGCCAAGATCAAGGCCCGGCGTTACCTCCTGGTTCTGACCGACCTGAAATTGCCCGGATGTTCCGGCCTGGACGTGCTCCGCGAATCCAAGCAGGCCGACCTCAATATCCCCGTCATTTTAATCACCGCGTACGGATCGGTCGAAGAGGCCGTGACGGCCATGAAAGAGGGCGCGTACGACTTCATTCAGAAGCCTGTGGACCTGGAGCATTTGAACCTGCTCGTATCACGCGCGACCGAGCAGCAGGAACTCATGCGCGAAAATCTGCTGCTTCGGGAAGAGTACACCAAGCGCTACGGGTTTCCGCGGATTGTCGGTGAAGATAAGTCCATGCAGGACGCGACGGCGCAGGTGCAACGCGTCGCCGCCACCGATTCGACCGTGCTGCTCCTCGGGCAGAGCGGAACGGGCAAGGAACTTTTTGCCCGCGCCATCCATCATCTTTCCCCGCGCCGCCAGCACCCCTTCGTGGCGCTGAACTGCGCTGCCATTCCCGAAGGCCTCGTGGAAAATGAACTCTTCGGCCACGAGCGCGGCGCGTACACGGGCGCAGGTTCGCGCAAGGTCGGAAAAATGGAACTCGCCAACCGCGGCACGATCTTCCTCGATGAGATCGCCGAGTTGCCGATGGCGACCCAGGCCAAACTGTTGCGCGTGCTGGAGGAGCGCAGCTTCGAGCGCGTCGGCGGCACGCAACTCGTGGACATTGACGTGCGCATCCTTGCCGCGACCAACAAGGATTTGCGCGAAGCCGTGGCCGCCAAGATGTTTCGCGAGGATCTGTACTTCCGGATCGCCGCCGTGCCCATCACCATTCCGCCGCTCTCCCAGCGCGGCGACGACGTCCTGATGCTCGCCGAGCATTTTCTCGACAAGTTCCGCGGAGAATTCCGCAAGCCGAATCTGCAGTTCGCGGCCAGCGGCAAAACGGCCCTGCGGAACTACTCCTGGCCGGGTAATGTCCGGGAATTGCAAAACACGATCGAGCGCGCCGCCATCCTGTGCGATGCCAATACAATTGGGGTGGAGGATCTGCGCCTGCCTGCGCAGCGTCCCCCGGACGGGCACATGCCGGGCGGCATGCTTGCCGAAACGTTCGACTGGGGAGGCACTCTGCAGGAAGTAGGCGCGCGGGCGCTGGAATCCGTCGAACGATTCAAGATCGAATCCGCTTTGAACAACTGCAAGTGGAATAAGACGCGCGCCGCCGAGCAGTTGGGCGTCTCCTACAAGACGCTCTTGAACAAGATTCGCGCGCTGGGTTTGGAAAATTAGAAGTCATCTGGCCTGTTGACTCCTCAATATTGGAAAATGGTTGTTGTAGCCCGCGTCTTCAGACGCGGGGCTTTCCTGCGCATCGGCAACCAATCCCTCGCCTCTGAAGAGGCGAGCTACAGTGTCTTGCAGCCCGTATGCAACGTGACAATTCCGCCGGTCCAACGTTGAAATTCCACTTCCTGGAAACCTGCGGCCGCCATCTGTTCGGCGAGCCGCTCGGGCGACGGGAATTTGCTAACCGACGCGGGCAGGTAGGAGTACGCCGATGCATTCCCCGAAATCCAGCCGCCCAGACCCGGCAAAATATGCCGGAAATAAAATCGGTACAGCGATCCGAATAATTTTCCTCGAGGTTCGGAAAATTCCAGGATGCCTGCCGCCCCGCCCGGCTTCAGCACGCGCAGGATCTCCCTCAGTCCATTTTCGTAATTCGCCAGATTGCGAAAACCGAATGCGGCGGAGACGAGATCAAAGCTGGAGTTGGCAAAGGGCAACGCCAACGCGTCGGCCTCGATGAATTCGATGTCTGCGCCGTAAGCGGCCGCTTTGGCGCGCGCGCGCGCGAGCATCTCCGCCGAAAAATCCGAACCTGTGATCACCGCGCCATGCGGCGACTGTTTTCGGAAAGCGAAGGCGAGGTCGCCTGTGCCGCAACAAAGGTCGAGCGCATGAGCCTGTGGATTCGCGAGCAACGCCTGGAATCTCTTCGCCACGCGGCGCCGCCACACCTTGTCCACGTCGAGCGACAGCAGATGATTCAGCAGGTCGTATCGCGGAGCGATGCGACCGAACATTTCGCGCACCTGCGCGGAGGCTTCGCGCTCGCTGGCCGCTCCTTCGGGGCGCGTTCCGGGAAGTCCGCGTTCGGACGCGGCACTCATCGCGCTTTGCCCTGCGCAGGCCGCCGGGTCAGCAATCGCCCGCCACCGCAGGCCAGCAGGACAGCTTTCAGCTTGTCCGCGGGCGCTTCGACGCCGCAGCGGACTTTGCCGATCCGCTCCGGCAGCACGAATCGCAATCGTCCGGAGCGAGTTTTCTTGTCGGCCTGCATGGCCGCGATAAGACGCGCAGCCTTGACATCCGGCCATGCGGGAAGCGGGCCGGCACTTCGCGTGAGACGCACGACTCGATCCGCTTCCTGGCGAGGAAACATTCCCAGGTCCGCGGCTAGCGTGGCCGCGGCCATCATTCCCCAGCCCACCGCTTCGCCGTGCAGATATTTGCGGTAGCGGGTCACGCTCTCCAGGGCGTGCGCGAACGTGTGGCCGAAATTCAGTATCTCGCGCAAACCCGACTCATGCTCATCCTTGGAAACCACGCGAGCTTTCTGGGCCACGGACCTCTCGATCACGAAATCCAACGCCTTGGGATCGCGGGCAACGAGCGCCGCCATATTCTCTTCCAGAAAGCGGAACAGCTTCACGTCGCCGATCACGCCGTATTTCACGATCTCGTAGATCCCGGAGCGGAATTCCCGCAAGGGAAGTGTTCCCAAAAGCTCCGGATCGGCGAGCACGGCCTTGGGCGGATAAAACGCGCCGACAAGGTTCTTCCCTTCCGGCAGATTCACTCCCGTCTTTCCGCCGATGGCGCTATCCACCTGCGCGACGACTGTCGTGGGGATATGGATCAGCGAAATGCCGCGCGCGTAACTCGCCGCGACAAATCCGGCCACGTCGCCAACGACTCCGCCTCCTACGGCCACGACAAGCGAGCGGCGATCGGCGCCGGCGCGCACAAGGTCTCGACAGGCTCTCTCCACGGTGAAGAGATTTTTCGCCGTCTCCCCGTCATTCATCAAAATGATTTTCTCGGGATGATTTCCGAGGGCTTTTTGTATACGGCTTCCGCAACTCCGCCAGACACGCGGCGAGGAGAGGATGAACGTGGATCCGTTTCCGGCGACGCGCCCCGCCACGCGAGCCAATTCACGAAGCGTTCCCGGTCCACACAACACTTCATAATTTCCGCCGTCAGCGGTCACACGGATTTTTTTCATTTTGGTCGCACTGGAGCGAACAAAAACTGTAACATAAATGCGCGAATTCGGACTTCAGGAGAATGCCGCGCACATGAATCCGATACGGTTCGGGGAAAATGGTCCGATGCTTTCGCAAGTCGGGCTCGGATGCATGGCGATGCCGGATATGTACTGGCCCTCGGACGAACCGGAAAGCATCGCCACGATTCACGCGGCCTTCTACGCGGAATGATGCGATACCTGGGGAGGGCTTGCGCATCCACTTCATCCGCAGGATGATCGCCAGCACTCCTACCTAATTTTCTTTTCCAGTTCCGGCAGGGTTTCGACGAGCACGTGCCCGGTGATGGCGAGCGTGCGAGGATCGATCTTGTCGAGCGTGTCGCGGCTCGTGTGCCAGTAATCGAGCACCGGACCTTCAAAATCAATGATGTCCGTCGAGGGAATGTCGCGCTGCAGGAATGGAATGTGATCGTCCTCAATGGCATTCATGCTGTTGACGAAAATATTTCCATACCCCAGCCGAGCCGCCGTGGACCAGACCAGTTCCGTGAGCCAGGGAGTCGAATTCGATTCGCGCCGGTACACCGGATTCGTGGGACCCACCATGTCCGCCAGGATCAAAGCCTTCACGCGTGGCAGATCGCCCGAAAGCGCGAGCCGCGCGGCCATCTCCTTGCTCCCGTACGTATGGTCCGGATCGGCCCATTGGAAATGGAAGGCCTCCTCGCCGTCAAAAAAAACGAGCCACACGGCGACGGAGTTTTTGCGGGAGCAGAATTGCCGCGCGAGTTCCAAAAGAACTCCGGTGCTCGAGCCGCCGTCGTTCGCGCCAACGAAATTGTCAATGCGCTTGGTGTCGTAGTGCGAGGCGTAGATGACAACGTTCTGGCTGGTCGCGGGCGCTTTGGCCACGATATTTTTCATGGCCACATCGCCGATGGGCGTGTCCGCATGAAAATCCTGCTGCTCGACCGCGCAGCCGAAACTCTCGAGTTGATTGACGATGTAGGCTTGCGCGGACCGAATCCCCTCGGACCCCGCGGAGTGCGGCCCGATGGCCACGAGCTGCTCGACGTGTTTATACGCGCGCCCGCCGTCAAATCCTCCGGTCGAATCCGCGGGAGGAGCGGGAGGAAAAGCGTGAGCCGCCGGGCCGCCTTGCCCTGCCGGCGCTCCGCTGGTGGATGAGGACGAATTGCCACAAGCCGCGATGGTAAGCACGGCAAGCAGCGCTGCAAAACTCGGCCTGATTTGAAATCGTCTCAAAATTGCGGTCCTTTGCCCCACGCGGCGCGGCCTAATTTGCCATCGCGGCTTTTTTCGCTTTGTTGCGCACGACGAGATAGGCCACACCGATTCCGACGAAATACAGTCCCACCATCGGCGCCATGAAAATCAGCATGGTCGTGGCGTCCGGGGTGGGCGTAATGATCGCCGCCACGACGGCGATAATCAGAATCGCGTACCGGACATTTTTCCACAGGAATTTCGGCGTCACGATATTGAATAGCGCCAGGAAAAAGATGATGACGGGCATCTCAAAAACAACGCCGAGCCCAAGAAGCACGATCAGGATGAAATCGAAATACTCGTTGATGCTGATCATCGGGCGGAACGGCCCGTTGCCCTGGAAGCCGATCAGGAAATTCAGCATGTACGGCAGCATCACGAAGTAGCCGAAGGAAATTCCCGCCAGAAAGAGAAATACAGAGAAAAACAGGAATGTCGTGATGGCTTTCCGCTCATGCTTGTACAGCCCCGGCGCGATGAACAGCCACACCTGGTACAGCACATACGGCGCGGCCAGCACCACGCCCATGTAAATTCCAAACGTGATGATGATGTTGATGAATCCCGCGGGGCTCGTGTAAATCAGTTTGTCTTCCAGGCCCTGCTTGCGCAGCGCCTCAACCATCGGCCTGGAAATAAATCCCAAAAGTTTCCTGGCAACGCCGACGCCAATAAATGCGCCGATCAGAATGGCGATGGCCGAATTGATCAACCTTTTGCGGAGGTCTACCAGGTGCTCAAAAAAAGACATCTTCCCGCCGGGTTCCTGCTCGGCGGACGTGTTGTTGAGGGCGTCAGACTCCGGCGTTGTCATCTGGCGCTTTCTTGTCGGGAGTGGTCGCAGCAGCGGGGGTAGCCGCGGAAGGAGCAGCCGCAGGGGGCTCAGGCACAGGAGGAGTGGTCATAGGATGATCTGCAAGAAACTCGGCGGGCACCTGGTCGGCATAGGGAGCGGTGGGATCAACAGTAGTAGTCGGCGTCTCGGGAGGTGCGCTGCGGGTCACAGTGCCATCAGGCGGGGTTGGCGGCTGTTCGGCCGCGCGTTTTGCGTCCGCAGCCTCCACTTCCTTGAGTCGGGTTGCCCGCTCGAGTTCCCTGACCTCATCTTCCAGGGCAAACCGGAAGTCGTTGGTCATCTTGCGGAATTCGGCCGTAGCCTTGCCCAGCATGCGCGCGAGTTCCGGCAACTTCTGCGGGCCGAAAATCACCAGCGCAATGATAAACAGGACGACCAGATGCGGGAAACTCAGCATAGACCGCGCACTAAGTCCTTTACCGTTAAATTCAATCGAATGAGCGGCCGAAGGACCCAACAGCGGGACGGCTCACTTGCTCAGATGGAATCATAGTGGACATGCCGAGCGGGTGTCAATTCAGCCCCTATGCTATAATGATCGCTAATTCAGCCGCTTTGCGAAAGCGAGGACGAAATGCAGTCAGAACGGCGTGGCGCGCTAGTGGTCATTGGTGTTCTATTCGCTTCCGCGATCCTTGGCGGGATCTATGGTCCCCCGGTCCGGGCGACGTCCTCCGATGTAAATACCCTGCAGGATTCGGTTAAATCCTTTACGCGCGTTCTGGCGGTCGTTCAGAAGAATTACGCGGTTGCGATTGACACCGATCACGCCCTGTATTCCGGCGCGATTCCCGGCATGCTCCGCGTGCTGGACCCGCACTCGAATTTTTTTGATCCGCGCGCCTATGCCAATCTGCGCGAAGACCAGCGCGGCCGCTATTACGGCGTGGGCATGACGATTGTGCCCCGTGATAACTCCACGTTTGTGCTGGCGCCCATGCCCGGCGCGCCCGCATTTCGCGCAGGGATTCGCCCTGGCGACCAGATCGTGGCCGTGGACACCAAGCCCACCGAAGGCCTGAGCAGTTCCGAAGTGGCCGACATGCTGAAGGGCCCCAAGGGCACGATTGTTCATATCACGATGAAGCGCATCGGGTATGACGAAAACCTGAACTTCACCGTGACGCGCGACGAAATTCCCAAGCACTCCGTGGACATCGCCTTTCTGGTCAGGCCGGATATCGGCTATATCAAGCTTTCCGGATTCAATGAAACGACCGAGCCGGAACTCTCCGCCGCGCTCAAGCAGCTGGACGCCACAAAATTGAATGGCCTGATTCTCGATCTGCGCGGGAATCCGGGCGGCCTGTTGAACGAAGCTGTCGCGGTTTCCGACATGTTTATAGACAAGAACCAGCTCATCGTTTCGCATCACGGGCGCGCTTCCCAGGAGCGCCGCTATTTCGCCGTGCACGGAAATCGCGGCGTGACGGCCCCGCTCGTTGTGCTTGTAAACGGCGGGTCGGCCTCCGCTTCCGAGATCGTTACGGGAGCGATACAGGATCATGACCGCGGCATGGTGGTCGGCGAGCAGAGCTTCGGCAAAGGCCTCGTGCAGACGGTTTCCGGCCTGAGCGAAAACACGGGCCTCGCCCTGACTACGGCGCGCTACTACACGCCCAGCGGCCGGCTGATCCAGCGCGATTACAAGGACACTTCCCTGTACGATTATCTCTACAACCACAAGAATCCCGCGCCCACCGAAGTGAAACTGACCGACAGCGGGCGCCAGGTAACCGGCGGCGGAGGGATCACTCCGGACGTGGTCGTGCAGCCCACAAAGCTGAACGCGTTTCAGGAAGAGCTTTTGCGGCGCGACGTCTTCTTCGCCTATCAGGGCGGCGTCGGCGGATTTACCACGTTCTTTATGGGCTCAAAGCCCGAAGTGACCAAGGACTTCACTGCGGACGACGCGGTGATGAAGTCCTTCACCACGTACCTCAACCGCGAAAAAGTGCCCTACACGGACGCGGATATCTCCGAAAACATTTCCTGGATCAAGCGCGAGATTAAGAAGGAAGTCTTCATCTCCGTCTTCGGCCTGACCGAAGGCTACAAAGTGGACCTAGAAGACGACGCGCAACTGGAGAAAGCGATCGACACGCTGCCCCAGGCGCGGGCTTTGTACGATAACGCCAGGAAGATCATCGCGCAGCGCACCGGGTCGCCGAGCGATTTGCCGCAAAAGTTCTAGTTCGTCGCGACTTTTTTCATCTAACCTCTGCCGCAGGGTGTTTGAATCTTCGCGCTGCCCTGCTACAATCTTTCATCCCCGTGGGGGCATGGTCTAAAGGGATGACGGCTGGTTCGCAATCAGCAAGTCGGGGTTCGATTCCCCGTGCCTCCACCAAAATTTCCCCAAGAAAATGAATATTTCTTCGGAAGCGCCGAACGCAGTATTGCATTGTGTGCGATCCCCCCAGGTCTAAACCAAAATGATCTTGCGAATCGCGCACCGTCGTTCTACCCTGCTCCACGATGGACCTATCGAAATATCCATTAGAGAAGCTTGTATATTTCATCGCGGGAATTATTCCGGGGTTTATAGCCCTCATCATTTACCGACTGGCAGTTCCTGGGGCATTTGGATGGTTATTTGCGGTCGGCTTCCTCGGATACAGGACAAAGCTTAGCCTGATCTTACTCACCGCCTTCTTGATCGGAAATAGCATCACAGAGTTTTTGAGTCGCCTACTGGGCATGATAGGGGGCGCTCTTGGGGGCTACCGATTTAAGCCGCCGGCGGACTTCACAGTCGCTCCTTGGAGAGACCGAACCTGGCGGATGGCTCTCAAGAGGCACCTCGGTTCACAGGCTCCAAATGACACGCAGCTCATATCAAAAGAACTTCTTGATTTGAAGCGTCAGGCGGTGGCTGCTCAGCCGGAAGCGCAACGTAACTTGGCGCAGGCAGCACTGAATCTTGAGAAGATCAATTCTGATATCGACGATGACGCATGGGCAATGTGGTACCGACACTATCATTACTTAGTGCTTCACCCTACTGAGAGGAGCTTTACTTGGCATGTCCAAAATGGACTCAATTTCAATCTACAAACATCTGCAGTCTATGTTTTGGTAAGTGCTCTGTTCGTTCGGGACGTTCGACACTGGTGGTGCATCCTTCCGGCTTGCATTTGGACCGTACTTCTAACGGCTGAGGTTTTCGTATCACTTCAGCGGGCCACGAATGATTGGTCCTCACGGTCCGACCAAATCAAATATCTCATCGCGCAGGAACCTCTGGAAAGCGATCCCCCTCGAAGTTGAAATAGATCGAATTGGGCCGGGTGGCCCGGCTTTTGAAATTGAATTTTGGGTGCCCCGCTCTTCGGTTTTTAAGGGCGGGGCTTTTGAATTGGTGCACGTAAAATCGCAACCTAATCCGAATCCGCGCGAAACACATTGATATACGATCCAGGTCCAATAATCTGCCTGGGATATTTTTTCGCCTTATTCTTGATCACGGCTGCGCGTTCGTCGGGATCGGTCACGTAGACTAGCGTGCGGTCATATAGCTGATCTCCGATCTTGATGCGCACGTGGGGATCGCGGGCCACGTTTTCATTCCAGTGCCTGCCGTGGGGATACGGCGGAAGCCCGGGCTGATACACGGAAGTCAGATAGAGCTTGCCGTTCCAGGAGACGCAATAGGTCGTGACCGAGTAAGGAAGCAGAAACCGGTCGCGGGTCTGTACCTTCGCATTTTGAAATTGATCGGTGAACGACCAGTCAGTGACCAGCGTGGTGACCAGTTTTCCCCGCAGCCACAGGCCGGGCATTCTGCATGTCCAGGAGACATACGCGTCCGCACACGCCCGAGGCTCGAAGCCGGTGACGCGCAGAATCAGCAGCAGCAGGGCCACGGCAATAACTATTGAACCGGCGACCTTGAATATCGTTTTCATGCGTGACTCCCAGATGTCGAATGCGACAATCCTACCATCAAGGAGCATTCAGGACTCTAAGAGCAGCCGCATCCAAGTTGATTTGTGCGCATGGCCTGCCATCCCTCCCGGATAATCAGGGGAATGAGCGCCAAGGCAGCAATCGGGTCTGCCCAAGTGACTCTCCAAATCGCATTGACGGCCAATCCCCCCAAAGCAATCAAAGCCAGGTACCCGCAAACCGCGGACTCGGTGGCATCGGCTCCCAACGCCGCACTGCCTGTAGCCACCGAGCATTGGCGCTTTTGTTTTGCAAGCCAGGGCATAAAAACGGCGGCAAGACCCAGGAGGGCAATCCCAACCGGACTTGGCCGGGCTTCGACGTGGCCCAACAGCGTCAGGATTGAAGTGACCGTAACAAATGCGGCTAACGCAAATAGCAAGGCGCCTGCGATCTTTGCCGCTCGCTTCTCCGCCCGGCCTTCGTCAGATGGAACGTAAAAAAGCCGCAACACAACCGCGGCTGACAGAAGCTCAACCGCGCTGTCGCCTCCGAAACCAAGAAGCGCCGGGCTGCGGGCCACCCAAGCCGCGCTCAACGAAACCGCGGTTTCTATCGTCATCCAGAGCAAGGTGAGAACTTGAATCCGAATGATTCGGCGGGCAATCTCCGGTGGAAATCGGTTGGGCGACGCAAACACAGGAGCATTATGCATCAGCGGTGGAATAGACAGCCACAAGTCGGCGGAGGACATCAGCCCAAGATAGTAGAGAGTGCAGCAAAACTTCACCGGGGACTTTCGGGTTAGAATTTGCTACTTGCCACGCAGTGGGAAGTAAGAGCGGATGGCCTGGTCCTTGTGAATGAGTTTCGTGCGGCTAGTCCTGCAATATTTGCAATTCAAGGAACAAATCCACGTGGCAGGCGAACTGGGCGAGCCTGAATTTGGTTAGATGCCGGCCAGATTCTGAAGCGCCACGCGATCGCAGATATTGATCGTGGCGCCATTTACCGTGAGCAAGTTCCTCTTCTTAAAAATAGTCATCAGGCGTGTTACTGTTTCGCGGCTCACGCCGATCATCTCTCCAATTTCCCCCCTGGTGAGTGCAATTTGAAGACGATCCTCACAGCCGGCGTGACTGGCCGACCAGCCAAGGAAAAAACGTGCCAGTTTTTCGCTGGCTGTACGCGAAAGCCCCAGCGACTGGATCACCTCATGTTCAGCATAATGGCTCTCCGTCAAGAGTTGCGCCACGTGGGCTATAGCGTTTGGATTCACCTGCAGGAACCGTAAGAAGATAGAACGAGGGATAAAATTAATCTGGGCCGACTCCCAGACTTCGGCGGTCACCTCATAGGGTTTGCCTGACAGAGTCGCCGGAATTCCCAGCAGCTCTCCCACTTCAGCGATCTTTAATATGATTGACCTTCCATTTTGAGAGGACGTGGAAACTTTCACCTTCCCGCTGCAGACTGCAAAGATGCCGCGCGCGATCTGGCCTTCTAGGAAGAGCACCACCCCTTTGGGATACGCCACAGGTACACTGGCGTCAGTCGTAAGGAGACTGCTACCCAAAGAATGATGAAACAACTCCCCCCTTCCAGCGGAGGAGGCCGAGGAATGATGGCTAATTCTGAGGTTGTAATGAGATCTCATATTTGCACTTACCCTTTCTCGTTTTCCATAAGCGCCGTCTGCCTTCAAAACGAAACGGTTGCATTAGATTACGAATAGGCTAAATGATTTCCAAGAAAGCATCTGTTCAATATAGAACATGTCTTCCTGTGAGGGAGTGGCACTTATCTCTCGTGGAAATCGGCGAACGCGCGCTGCGTTTCCGAGAGGGGGTGTCACGCGCCCGTAATCGTCCTAACCTGACCTTCTCACCACAGGAACAGGACCGCGCCGCCTCCATGCTCAAACGGTGCGTCCTGGCAAGGTGACCCAACCGG